>OGYE01000558.1_pt1 | contig 24149 bp, 19 predicted proteins | sample 1576471 | NCBI WGS metagenome assembly OGYE01 (sample SAMEA3541532, study PRJEB24748) | human gut metagenome | biome: human gut; feature: human-associated habitat; material: faeces | place: China | collected 2012
GTATAGTTAAAAGGCAAAAGGTTTTTATACCAATTTTTGGAAAGAAAAAGAATGTGCGGAACTGTCTCAATGGGGAATCTCCGAAGAAAACCTGTTCAGCGGCTCGCCACAGGTGCTTTCCACTTCCGCAATTGCCTCTCACAATCTGGAAGTGCGGGCCGAATTGTTCCGCAAATCGAACTATCCGGACGCGCCGTCTCGGCTCTCGAGCTTTTATGCCGTCCCAAAACTTGAGCACTTCAAACTGTGGGAAAGGATTTTTCGTATCAGCCCTCCTTCCCGCATTTTCGAGGTGTACTATGACAAACCGTGCAATGCTTATGACGCGAATCACCTGCGTCTATCGGCCATAGACTGTTCACTTGCGCCGGCTTTGGAAAATGACTATATTCAAGCCGTCATCAAAATTGAAAGTAGCCTGCATCACTATTGGAGCCACGACTTCACAGATGATCCCTTGCCGGAACTGCTTCTTACGCTCCCCGTGACGATCGGCCCCATGCTGCGTATATAGCTGGCGCTTAGACCATAACGATGCAACTCCGAAAGGAAAGTGCCGGGCTTTATCGCTTCGGGAGATGGAGAAGAAAATCCAGGCAGATCATTTTGAACAGATTGCAACAAATGGCGGAAATATGACGGTACTGGAACTGGTTGAAAAATATACATCAACAAAAACCGGTGTCAGACCTACTACAGTTGCAGGATACGGAACAGTTATCAATTTATTGAAGAAAGATCCATTTGGAAAAAGAAGGATTGATACGGTTCGGATTTCGGATGCAAAATGTTGGCTGATACATCTTCAGCAGGTAGAAAAGAAAAGCTATAGTTCCATCCATTCAATCCGAGGAGTTCTTCGTCCGGCATTTCAGTTGGCAGTGGATGATGACCTGATCAGGAAAAATCCATTTCAGTTTCAGCTAATGGAAGTGGTTGTGAATGACAGTGTGACAAGAGAGGCAATCAGCAGGGCTGAGGAACGAAAGTTCCTACGGTTTGTGAAGGAAGACCCTCATTTTTGCAGGTATTATGAAGGAATTTACATATTATTTAAAACAGGCCTTCGCATCTCGGAATTTTGTGGTTTGACGATTTCTGATATTGATTTCAAGGAGCATACGATCAACATCGATCATCAATTGCAGAAAAAATCAAAAATCGGATATTATATTCAAGAGACTAAAACAACCAGCGGAACAAGAAAGATACCTATGACTGCAGATGTAGAGGAATGTTTTCGGAAAATTATAGAAAAACGAAACCCGCCCAAAGCAGAACCTATGGTAGATGGAAAAAGTGGATTCTTATACTTTGATAAAAATGAAAGTATCTGTTATTCCCTGCACTGGGAGCATTATTTTCAACACATCATTCAGAAGTATAATAATACTTACAAAGTACAGATGCCTGTCATCACCCCTCATGTATGTCGGCATACCTATTGCTCAAATATGGCAAAATCCGGAATGAATCCAAAAGCATTGCAATATTTGATGGGCCACTCAGACATCAGCGTAACGCTGAATACATATACGCACGTAAATCTTGAGGATGCCAGGGAAGAAGTTGCCCGGATTCAGGTTGTGTAATTACGATTTTTAATTGAAAATAGCAAGGTGTAAAATGGAAAAACATACACCTTATTTTACACCTTTTGCGGACGATATTATGAGAAAATAAACCAGGTTATGCCAGAAAAGAAAAATTCACAAAGGCTTACAAAGCCCGAAAAACCAAGAAAAACTAAGAAATGCGAGGTTATGCAACAATGATAAAAATACTATTCATTTGCCATGGCAACATATGCCGCTCGACAATGGCACAATACGTCCTACAGGACATGGTAAATAAAAAAGGTGTAGCCGATAAGTTTTACATAGACTCAGCGGCTACAAGTTATGAAGAAATTGGTAACGGAGTTCATCCGGGTACAAAAAATAAATTAAGAAGCGTAGGTATTCCATGTGGAAATCACAAGGCAAGACGAATGACGAAGCAGGATTATGACGAATTTGATTACATAATTGGAATGGATACGGCAAATATAAGAAATATAAACAGAATAATTGGGAATGATTTAGAAGGAAAAGTATATAAATTATTATCATTTGCAGGAGAATCAGGGGATATAGCGGACCCATGGTATACAGGTGATTTTGATGTAACATATGATGATGTACTAAAGGGGTGCAAAGGGTTTTTAAAAGAAATTGGAATAGACTAATAAAATTTATTGGTTTATTATTTGCGATTCAAATGTTATAATGCCATAGTAAGAAAATCAGAAAGGAGAATAATCCATTAGCTTTAAAAGAAGATAATTGGATTATACGTAATATATGAGTTACGCAGATAAAGTATTTGTAGATATGTGTTCAGACATATTGAAAAATGGAATAGATACAAAAGGTGAAAAAGTAAGACCAAAATGGGACGACGGAAGTTATGCCTACACAATAAAGAAATTTGGTGTAGTAAACCGTTACGATTTGAAAAAAGAATTTCCTGCACTTACATTAAGAAAAACAAATTTAAAAAATTGTGTCGATGAAATTTTATGGATTTGGCAGAAAAAGTCTAATAATATAAATGATTTAAACAGTCATATCTGGGATAGCTGGGCTGATGAAAATGGCTCAATCGGAAAGGCGTATGGCTATCAGCTCGGAGTAAAGCATCAGTACAAAGAAGGTATGATGGATCAGGTAGACAGAGTTTTGTATGATTTGAAAAATAATCCATACAGCAGAAGAATAATGACAAATATTTATGTACATCAGGATTTGCATGAAATGAATTTGTATCCATGTGCTTATAGTATGACATTTAATGTTACAAAAAATAAAGAAACAGGTAAATTGGTGTTAAATGGTATCTTAAACCAGCGCTCCCAGGATATTTTGACTGCTAATAACTGGAATGTATGCCAGTATGCGGTTCTTCTTCATATGTTTGCTCAGGTTTCAGATATGGAAGTAGGAGAATTAGTACACGTGATTGCAGATGCTCACATTTATGATAAGCACGTTCCACTCGTTGAAGAACTTATTGCAAGAGAACAGCATCCGGCACCAAAGTTCTGGATTAATCCTGAAGTTAAGAATTTTTATGATTTTACAGTTGATGATTTCAGATTAGATGATTATGTAACAGGTCCACAGATAAAAAATATTCCTGTTGCAGTTTAAAATGAAAATAGCAAAGGAGTTTTCATATGAATTTAATAGTTGCGGTTGATAATAATTGGGCAATTGGATATAAAAATGATTTACTTATAAGCATACCTGATGATATGAAGTTTTTTAGAGAAACAACTACAGGAAATGTAATTATTATGGGCAGAAAGACTTTAAACAGTTTTCCGAATGGAAAGCCATTGAAGAATAGAGTAAATATTGTAATTACAAAGGATGCTAATTTTAAGGCTGATGGTGCAATTGTTGTAAATAGTATTGAAGAAGCAGTAAAAGAGGCTGAAAAATATAATGATAAAGAAGCATATGTAATTGGTGGCGGAAGCATTTATGAGCAAATGCTGCCATATTGTGATACAGCGTATGTAACTTATATTGATAATTCATACAGTGCTGATACATTTATACCGAATCTCGATAAATTGACAGAAGAATGGTATATAGCTAACGAAAGTGATGAATGTACTTATTTTGACATAGAATATTATTTTAGAACTTATAAGAGAAAAAAATAAATTAGTACTACAGATTTGAACAGGATTATGTGGTCTTAGAATTTTTGACCCCGTCATCAAAATAATAAACTATAAGATATTAAAAATTCCCTTTAATATGGCTAATTTAAAAGCTAATTAAAGGGAATTTATTTATATTCTTTTTTTGCAAATGTCATTCAGACAACATTTATCGCAGTGAGGAGTAGTTCTTGCGGTACAAACTTCGCGACCGTGGTCTACAAGACGGTGGCAGAAATCACTCCCTTCTTCGGGAGGAATAATTTTCCATAAGGCCATTTCGACTTTTTTAGGGTCTTTTATATTATCTACAAGACCAATTCTGTTGCATAGACGGATGCAATGTGTATCTGTAACAATAGCAGGTTTTCCAAAAACATCTCCCATAATAAGATTTGCACTTTTTCGTCCGACGCCCGGTAATTTTAATAATTCATCAAAATCATCAGGAACTTTACAATCATATTTATCTCTAAGCATTTTCATGCATAAACTAATATCTCTGGCTTTGCTGTTTCCCAGACCACATGGTTTAACTATTTCTGTTATTTCGGCTACATCAGCATTAGCTAATGACTCAATGTCAGGAAATTTTTCATAAAGCTTCGGAACAATTTTGTTAACTCTTTCGTCAGTGCATTGGGCAGCAAGGCGAACGCTGATTAACAGCTTCCAAGCTTCATTGTAATCAAGAGTACAATCTGATTCGGGATAACATTTTTTTAATCTATCTATAACTTCTAAAGCTAAATCTTTTTTTCTCATTTGCAAAAAATCCTTTCAGTTTTGTATAAATAAATACTATTATGAGGGTTAAAATTTTAAGCCTCACAATACAATATAGTTTATCCCAGAGCTGTTATTATTTCAATTGTTATATTTCGAAAGTTGTTATAAATATGAAAACTATTACAAATTTGAAAGTTATTACAAGTATGGAATCGTTAACAGAATAAATTTAAAATTTATGGTAAATTAGTAAATTTAGCAGCATATAATAGAATAATTATAAATAAGGAAAAAATATGCTTATTAAAATGGAAGTAGAGTCTTCTTATACAGGAAAACTTCAGGTAAATGTTGTTACAAGAGAAAATGTACCGGTTAGGGATGCAACTGTAACTATAGCAGCTTCTGACAGCCCTAATAATATAATAGAAAGGCTTACTACAAATTCATCGGGACAGACGGAGACAATAGAATTACCTGCGCCACCTATTGAACTTAGTTTGAATGAGGCAAATACAACCAGACCATATACAACTTACAATATTCGTATAGAAGCGTTAGGATATGAAACAGAATTCATTGAAAATGCAGAAATTTTGCCGGATGTGTTGGCTATTCAAAATGTAAGATTAACAAGCAAAAATGCATCGCTGACTGAAGATATAATGATTCCCGACCATACTTTATATGGCGAGTATCCGCCAAAGGTTCCGGAAGAAGAAATTAAGCCTGTTAATGAACCGGGTGAAATTGTTCTGAGTAGAGTAGTTGTGCCTGAAATAATTGTTGTACATGATGGGATTCCATCTGATAGCAGCGCTCAAAACTACTATGTAAATTATCGTGATTATATTAAAAATGTTGCTTCAAGCGAAATATACGCAACCTGGCCTACTGCAACAATTGAGGCAAATGTCCTTGCAATTATGTCGTTTACTTTAAACAGGGTTTACACAGAATGGTATCGAAACAAACACTGATTCGTGGTTATAAAAATATAATATTAGAAGATTTAATAATTAAAGATAAAGATATAAAATAAAAAATCGTAAAAAATAGGGTAAACAGAAATTAATCTGCTTACCCTAAAATTTTGCCTATATTACTTCAAATATTTAGCCTTACAATAGCCTACAGTTCCTTTATATTCAACTTTAACCCAATTACCTTTAACGTACATTACGTTAACTTTTGTTCCATTCTTTAATCCTTTTTTGAGAACAGTAATTTTGTTTTTACCAAAGATTCTAATTCCTTTTTCATTTGCACCTGAAACTTTTCTAGTCCAAGTCTTTTTAAAATTATCGAAATTTCCGTATGTTGTTTTTAGCTGTCTTGGAGTGTCACCCCATTTACTTAAATAAAAGTGTGGCATGTCAACTGGACTAATCCAATCTCCGCCCCACGCCAAACCTACTTTCTTAGATTTAGCGATCTTAGCAACTTCTTTAATTTTAGCTGCGTTATAAATATCTTTTTCGTTAATAGCAATATCAAAAGCAATACCCCACTGATGTTGTGATGAATAGTCACTGCCTTTGGCATTAGTGACTATGTTTCCCGGTTTAGTTCTACCTTGAGCATAAAGATTATCTTGTTCAGCTTTACTTCTAAAGCCCTGAGTGATAATAAGATAGATACCTTTCTTTTCACACTGATTTAATAATAAAGTTAATTTATAATTCAGCCAAGGATGTAATTTACTTCTCTGAATTCTAATATCATGTCCCATAATCGTACCCTCCTAAAATAAAAAAGAGAGCAGTATAAACTACTCTCTGGTTAATAAGTTTCTATATTTAATTTTCCGAATCTAACATATCTTCAACAATAGAATCTACAATATTATCGCTTTCGTCCACAATAGGAATATCTGTTTCTTCATATTCTCTATTTGAGTTTAATGGATCAATTGCTTCTGTATAACATATATCGTTGCGTTTTATGTACATATCAGCGTCAGAATAAGTGTAATCATACTCAACCTTGTTAATCGTCTTTGTTGTTCTTATAATCATTGATTTACCTCTTATGATTCAGTTTTTTCTCTTGTTAATAATGCAATTTTCGGATTTTGTTCAGTGGTATAGAAACATACACATAAAAAGCCATCATAATTTACATTAAAAATATAAGAATCAGTCTGATTTACCATGTTACTTTGTAATACTTTCTTATTTTCAATTGAATCAATAATACATGAATTTCTGTGAGATTTACCAATATAATAAGATTCTCCTGCTTTAACAGGAATATTTAGATACGTCTTATAAGTGGAATTAGAAGAAGTTGAAATTTTATCACTAATTGTTAGTGCAGTATTATTAAGCATATTAGAATTATCAATAAGATTATCAGTTATCAATAAGCCACCGCATACTGAATTTTCGAGTTCAGTGAACTTGTTGTCAATATACTTCTTTGTGTCTGCTACATAAGTAATCTGCATATCTGCGTTCTGGTCGTTCCAGATTGTCGTGTTCGGCTTATTTGTATGTAGCGCTAAGATTTTCTGTACCTCTTCGGCTGTTAAGTCAGTTACGGTTGGCTCAGGTAGAATTGTTAAAATCTTTATTGTATTATTTTTCAAAAATTTTTTAAGTGCATCTGTGCTATATTCTGCCAAATATTTCTTCAAAATCTTAATTTTAATTTTTCCATTTGGAGAAATTGTTATTCCGTTAGCGTTATAAACACCTGAATTTAATATATCTGTCGTTTTCCCTTGCAGCTTTTCTGCGATAATGTTTATTTTTGATGAATAAAATGCGCAGTTGTTGTCATAAACTTCAAATCCATATGTATTTGTCGTTTCATACCATTTTGCAAAATTTGATTTATCATTCAAACTGCTTTTATTTATTCTCTGCACAAACTTTCCTGTTCCGTCAGCATTAACAATCAGTTCATCCTTAACATCATCAATTCCGTTTAACTCGCAAGTTTGCTGCGCTGACTGGACTTCTTTGTAAGGTTCATATTCTAGGATTGAGTCACCTAACACGAGCATTGGATAAATTGTTGTGTCAACTGTTACTCCTTCCGGAATAGCAAGTATTGTATATTTTTTACTTGCATACTTTTCAATGTTAACGAATGTTCTACTCTTTTCACCATATACCTTTCCTACGAATGCCATCTCCCAGTAGCACGTTTCTGGCAATCCAAATATTTTAAAAGTAAATTTTTCACCTATTGTCGAATTTTTAAATATTTGTGGCGATTTGTTCAAAGATATTACTTCATATTTACTTGCAGCGGTAGCAGTTCCTTTAATTTTTAAAGACCCGTCTTGATTTTTTATATATTTTATTCCATTTCTTGTTGTTTCTTTTGGAATTCCATTCATATTAAATGAATATAGATTCTTTCCTGCAACACTAACAGTCGGATTTTCAACGCTGTCAATATCTTGCGGATATTCAGGACTAGGACTTGCTATGCCACCTGTGTAAGGTTCATATTTAAAATTGTTTGCAGTTACAGAAGTTCCTTCTATTATTGATACTCTAAATTTAACAGTCCCACTAATATTTGCTGGAACATAAATGTAACCTCTACACATAGTTCTTGCTTTTGAAAAATCATCAATTGTTGTAACTTTTGTAATATTAGTACCCACTTGTGTTGAAGCTACGTTGTTACTAAATTGTCCTGGAACATTCTCTTGTACAGAAATTGCTGTCACTCTAATATTTAATGGATTGTCAACAATTTCTATAACAGCACTATATTCTTTATTTATTTTTAGTAAAGAACTTGGTTTAGTAAAAAAATTATAATACTTCTCTGTATCAACTAACGGAATATTTGCTGTGATATATCCATCTTCACTTATATTATATATTGGAGAAAAGGTACTAATAGTTTCTGATAATCTATCATTAATATTAAATAATTGCACACCATTAGTCGTCTTTTGTTCCGTTTTCCCAAACAAATGCAATTCTTGAATATTCATATTAGAAGAATCAGTAAGCACTATATCTGTTCCTGACACGGTTGGTTTAATTAATGTAGCATCTTCAACATCGTTAAGATATTCTTCAAGAGTAGAACCACCCTTATTAACACATTTCGCTAAAGTCTTAGGATATACAACGTTACCTTCGCTATCTGTTATATAACTTGAACTCATTTATACACCTCCTAACTTTGTTTTTAATTCTGCTAATTTATTTCGAAAATAATTACTTGTTGAAATCTCATAAGTCGCCGTAATGTCAACATTAGAATCTGTATAGATAGTAGTTGTAGGAGAATAGGTTTTTAATATACAATTAATTTCGTCAATTGTGAGTTCCGAGATAATTGGTTCTGCTAATATATATTGAATAGTTAATCCATTTTCAAGAATTGTATTAATATCTTCGTTCTTTTCAATTCTTAATAGTATTCTTGTTTTATTATTTGAAGAAGTATATATATCCATTCCATAAGCATCCATTGCCCATATATTTTTATTCTCCCAAGCAAATTTATTACTATAACATTCAATTTGAGAAAAGGTACTTGCTTTTGCTAAAGGTGCATCTATATTAAAATATATTAAATCTGTGTTTGTTTTTGATGTATCTTTTTGAATATCTCCAGTTGACTTAACATTTTGAACATTATAGATATTTTGAATTAACTGACCACTCCCATCTTCTCTTATAATTATCTCATCTTTTATATCACCAATACCTCTTAATACATACGGAATTTTAAGAGTCTGTGGTTCTTTATAAGATTCAAAATCTGTAATTGTATCACCTTGCATAAACATTATTTTAGTCGAATATGTTTGTCCGACCACAGCATCGCCTTTACCAAATCTAATATGTACATAATAACAATTAGAGGGAGTAGTAAAAGTGAATTGTGAAGCATTAAATTGCGTGTACGGAGTTATAGCAATCTTATCTGAACCAAAGAAACTAACAAAATTTTTGTTAAGCTCTTGGTTACTTAAATAAAATGAATAAGTGGTGTTGGGTGAAACAGGAGTTAATATTATATCAGGCTTTGTCGTTGTACTACCGACCCTAAAAACATCGCCATAATATATATCATTTCTTGTCACCGTAAATTGTATTTCACTATTGTTTAATAGAAGAGAGTTCGTCACTCCGACTTTGGGATAAGTAATTACATTATTTAAATTAAATAAATTCTTCCCACTTACACATAAAGTCGGATTATCACAACTAATAATATTCTCCTGATATTCAGGATTAGGAGTCACCGTTTTGTTTGTAAATGATTCATATTTAAAATTATTAATAGTTACAGAAGTATCTTCTATTATTGAAACTCTAAATTTTATTGTTCCACCAGGACAATTAGGAAGGGCAATAACATATCCTCTACACATTGTTGTGCTTTCATCAAAATTATCTTTAGAAGTTATTTTTTTTAGACTTGTTTTTGTAAATGTTGCGTATTCTTTAAACTGCGAATCTACATTAGGAGAAATTATATTAATACTACAACTAGTTGGAATAGAAGCTATTTCTGTTATTGATAAATAATCTGTATTTTCTAATAGATTATCAGACTTATTTGTATAAAAATTATAATATATATTGTTTTCAGTGGTATTTGCTGGAATATTAGCTATTATGTAATCATTATCATCTATTGAAAAAATAGAATTCCAAGAACTTAAATGTTTATCATTAACATTAAATAATTGTATTCCCTTTTTGTTATTTTGAACACTGTTCCCTTTAACACTAATACTCAATTTCCCATGATTACAACTGTCATTAATAACAATTGACTTTCTTTCATCGGAAATGTTACTACTAATATTACCCCTTAATCCATTAAGGGCAGAATCAACAGATTTACCATTGTTATCATATATAAGGGTAGAAAACGTACTAGGATAGATATTTTCACCATTTTTATCTTTTAGTGTAACAATCTTAGCCATTAGACTTCAACTCCTCTCTAAGAGCGTTAATTTGAGCCGTTACATAGGCTTCTGTCGCATATGAAATCGGTATTTCCTCGCCATTAGATTCTTCTTCAATTGTAAGATAAGCAAGATTATTGAGTGTATTCATAGTAGAATCACATTTATTGGTAACATCACTATAGTCACTATATAATGCATATGTAAAAGAAACAGAAGTAGCAGAAGCCCCACTATAACTAAGTCGGATTTTAATCTTAGCACAATTGCTAATATTAATTTCACTATTGAACGCACAATCAGTAGGAAGATTAATCATCTTATCCACGATTGTAGAACCATCTGCTTTTAATTTAGTTACATAAACTATACCCTTTCCGTTTTTAATTGCGTCATTACCATCAACCATAAATGAAGTAATCATAAAACGATTGTAACTTTGACAATCAAAATATATATCCGTATATAACTCTGCATTATTTACAATGCCAAGATTTTTGAGAATATCATTGCCGTGATTCTCAATTTCACGAATTTGTGCAATCGAACTATTACCAATAGCACTTATCTGACTTTGTGCCGTAGAATTAATATCACTAATTTTACCCTCAGTAAATTGATTAATCGAGCTAACCTTATTGTTGTATACATTATCTGCGTTTGAATTAAATGTTCGTGTATTTGCTCTAAGATTCTCATTTAACGCACCTATGTTTGCAGACCCCGTAGCGTTTATACTTGATATATTAGCATTTGCTGTATTATTAATCGCCTCAATCTGACTTGTAGCAGTATTGTTAATGTCAGTTAATTTGCCACTAAAATTATCATTAAATTCTTTAATCTTAGCCTTAGTATCATTATTATTGTCATTAGCCTCTTTAGCAATAGAGTTAACTTGATTCAACCAAACCTGTAATTCAGTAGGCATCATAGAAGGAGTAGTAGTTGAACCCCATACATCTAATGTATCAAGAATTAAAGAAGAAGTAGCAAGAGTGGTTAAGTTATATTTAAATACATTTTCGCCTAATTCATCTTCGCCAATTTTATAGAAAGTAATGGCAAATTCAATCTTGCCAGGTATCTGTGTAGACTCACTCTGAATCTGCCAACCAAATACAATCTTGCCATCAACAGAATCAATATCTAATTCAGTCACAGGATATAGTCCACGATTAGTAGTTGAACCATCTGTATTAATCCATTGAACAACACATGTCTTAGTAGACAAGTCAATATCGTCAAAGTATCTGTCACACACGAAGTAAATAGTTTCAGCCTTAGTTTCTTTCTTTGTTGCTAAGAACTTAAATTCATCAGGAATAGTAATGGTTCTTGTATCTAAGTCAACATGAAATCGAGGTTCAGTTGCAGGAAGTGTTGTATGAACAACAGTTGTACCTTGCTGAATATCTAACAAGGCTTGTTTGTATTCTTCTGCGGCAGTAATCATTATTTATCACCTCCGTTTATTTTGTCGTATATTTCAATATTCATCTCTGTCATAGAAACTATCTTCTGGTACAACTCGCTTATGGAATTGTTTAATTCTGTTGATATAAAGGTTAAATGAGAAGCCAAATAACTTTTAATATTCAGATTTACATCCAAGAAATTAGTTGTATAACAAGTGTGATTCTTTATGTCTATTCTAATCAGACCGATAGAACAATCTCCACTTGATATTCTAATAGTAGAAGAGAAGTCTAATTTACAAACCGAATAATTTGTTCGTTCATCTAATTTTATTAATGAGCAAACATCGTAAATATTATCCTTATCGAAAATTAAAACCTTAATTGAATCGTAGTTATACTGAACAGGTATATAAAATTCAATATCAGAAATATCATTATTGTCTGAGGATAATCTATTTGCTCTGATTTCATTCTTATCGTCTAAAACTATATTTCCCATTTTTCTCCTTTCTAAAAATATAACGTCAAGGCACTAACCCTAACGTTACTGTTTATTACATTGTTTTATCATTCTACATATTCACTTATAGGTTTAATCTGATTCTTATACACAGTCCAATTTGTTGCTGATTTATAAGTATCCACTAAGTCATCATTGACATATATATATCCTGTTCCTGATGCAATCGGTGTTCCTGTAAATGCATTACTATTCGCCAATGTACAAACTTTATCATTTGTCAACAATAAAGCAGATAGATTTTTACAATTCATAAAAGCCTTGTCGCCATTAATGTTAACCAATTTAGGAAACTTTAACTTTATGACTTGTGTGTTATAAAATGCCCATCCATCTATAATGGTTGTTTCGGGGGCATCAACAGATACTAAAGAAACATCATCTTGAAAAGCTGCTCCATATATTCTTGTGCAAGTAGGGAAAGAAGCGGAAGAAAGAGAAGTACAATCTTCAAACATTCTATTACCAACAACTTTGATGGCAGGCAAAGTTACAGTTTCCAAAGCCGAACAATATCTAAAAGTAGAATCTCCTGAATAATCAGTAAGTTTTGGGAAATTAATCGACTTAAGTTTTTTACAGCGAGCGAAAGTGCTTGCTCCATTAATTTTAGTCAATTCAGGAAGACTTATTTCTTCTAGGGCAATACAACTATTAAATCCATTACTAGAACTAATTGTGTGCAGTTTAGGCATATTTACATTTTTTAATGATGAACAACCACCTGAGAAAGCATCTTGTCCCATTTCTGTAACATTAGGAAGATTTATTGTTTCTAATTTAGAACAATCAAAAAAACATCCTCTGGCTAAATATGTAGCAGATTCAAATGTTGCTTCAGTCAATGCACATGCTTGAAACATTCTCATAGCAATTCGTTGAAGCTTAGGAAGCGAAACCGAAGATAAAGCATAGCATTTACAAAAGTTACTTTCATCGTCTACAGTTATCACATTTGGCATATCTACCGAAGTAAGATGTCTACATTCAAATGCCATGTAATTTGGAATATTCGTTAAATTTTTTAGATGCAATTTGGTTATAGGTGTTCCTTGAAAAGCATTTGCTTTGATTGTAGTTATAGAATCACTTACAATTTCTGATGATAATTTAGAACAATTAGCAAAACTATATTTACCAATGGTTTTTAACAAAGGAAACGAAACAGAAGTCAGAAAAGTAGCATTTTGGAATGCATAGTCACCAATTGATTCGACCTTAGACATATTAATTGTTTGCAAGGAAGAATCTTTATAGAAACAATAATCCTTAATTTTTGTTGCGGTATCATCTTCTAAATTAATAATAGTTCCTTCAACAACTTCTTTAAGTTTTGTGTCTTCTTCAGGCTCAGGAGGAGTGGGTTCACCACTCCCTGTTATAATACTATCAATACACATACTAAGATTATCTATATTCTTAATTTCTGGAATAGTAGTAGCACCCTTGTTTTCAGCAGACTCATAAGCCTTTTGTGTAGACTCTTTAATCCTTTTAATTTCATTAATTATTGACATATAATCACATCCTTAAATAGCAGTAAAAGTAAAATCGAATGGGAGTCTCCAAGTTTGACCTACCTCAAATTCACTATAATGTCCACCTGACATTGCAATGTAACCATCAGTTGTGATACCTAAAGTGCAATATTCTGGTGAAAGATTATGATTAATATCATACATTCGAAAAACTCCAAGATATTGATTTTGTGTTAACTCAATAGAACTTATATCACCTTTCTTGCTCTTCTGAAGCTTAATTAATTTATTCCAAACATAATCTATCTCACCAAATGTATTAAAATTGGTTTGAAAATCCCCAATATTAGAATTTGTAACATTAATAGTGACATCTCCATGAATTGAATAAGTATTACCACATACTATTCTTGAAGAAAAGTTGTTAATGTTTAGTCCTGACATTCCGGAAGCAGAATAATCAAAATAATTACTTGTGCTATAGATATCATCATAAATTTCTTTTAATTTAGTGAAATCATATTTAGTACCCTCATCATCAATGTAATAATTTAATGAATTTTCAACTAATCCATTAACTAAAATTTCAGAATTGATAATAATACCTGTTGATGACGTATCTGATATTTTACCTATTTTTGTTTTATACCAATATTGTCTTGAATTATGTATTGGTATTATTGAACCCCTAAGCTTAACAGAAGGTTTAGATTCATTATAATAAAACGATAAATATATTTCGTTGTTGATTAAAATATGATTTATCTGAATATTATTAGAAGAATTATTATATACAACAATAGAATCTCCGTTTTTTAATAACGGAACATTATTAATACTTAAATAATTAAGACAGCTACCACTTAATTCACCATTATAAGTATCACTTGAAATATGAAACATTGGGGGAGAAGATAATGTTTTTATATTATCATCATTTATTTCAAAATAATAAGTTTTCATCTCCATTGAATATAATTCATTGTAATTTCCTTGTTCATTTTTAACTCTTATACAATAAATTTGAGTAAAATTATCAACAGTACAAGTAACAATCCATATGTCACCAACTGCTTGATTTGCTAATGTTTCATCGTAGTCAGACTTACTTTTATCCGTATAATTCGTGCCTATATCTCTAACTAAAATCTGTTCTTTAGTTGTAATAACATATTTTTCAATTTCTTTAATTGCGTCAGTTATTAAATTGAAGTAACTTGCTCTTGGAATAACCTTTTTTAACACTGATTCATTAGTAGCATAGTAATCATCAGCCTTTTTAAAATCTGCCTGAGTCATGCTATTTTTGGCAATACCAAGTAGTCTGTTATATTCATTAATAATCGCAATATTAGTTTCGTTAATATCTGTCAAAACGTCAAATGCGTCTAAATTCTGTGGATAACCCATTTATCTACCTCCTCTAATAAAACTCGTTTGTATTATGATTGTGAATGATTGCTGGATCTGTATGATATAACTTGTGCATTTTTATGTTCGTCTTAAAATCATTAAAGTTAAAAGACACTTCATCAGTAATATAAGTACCAACTTCGTGTGTTTTTACTGACTTATATTTAATTTTTTGATTTACCGACAAAAATGGAATCAAGATAGTTTCAATAGTAGTAGAATCAGTTAATCTTCCAGCTTTCCATTCTTCTAATTCGGCACGCTGTCTAGCAAGTTCATTTGTATATATATTTGCATAATCTCCATCACTTAATACTTGTCTGATTTCGCCTAGTTTCTCAACTGTATAAGGGCAATTTTCGGTTAAGTATTCAGTAACAGGTTCACCATTGGCAGTATAAGTTGTGACTTCACCTTCATTAACTATATAACTGATTTGGTCGCAGTTGTTATCTTTCTTATGACGAGCTTTTATTTCGTCACTAGGCTCTTTGTCTACAAGCATACATATAGCATGAACTTGATATTGCCCAACATAAACTGCATAATATGTACTTTGACTGTTTTCGGCAACATGATATGGTTTAAATCCATATGTTATGTTACTTAATATTGAATCTATGCGAATCTGTTTCTTTGTTGTATAATCGTTAATCAACAATATCTCAGGTAAATTATCCGATGCGTTATCATCATGATTAATTCGTACATAAATTGGATAATCAGCAGCTAATTGTCTATCTGAATCTGAAATATTTTCAATACGAAATCCAATATTTTCGTTAGATATATACACATAAGGATTATTTTTCTTGCCATTAGAATCATACCCGTATAACGATATATGAACATCTATTACAATCTTTCTATTTGTGTGGTCAAAAGTAATAGAAGAATTCTTGTCGTATCTATCAAAATCAATAACTTTTCCAAAAACTTCAGTAACATTAAAAACTGATTTGAAATCATAATCACAATCTTCACTTATAATTAATCCATTTAGCGTCTCTTCGTCCAATACCACATTAGAATCTTCACAAGTTGGTATTCTTTGTGTTATAAATACTCCATCTTCATCAAAAAATGATTCGTAACCAGGATATAATTCAACACATTTTTTGATAACGTCATACACCTTTGAATTAGTTGTAAATGTCAAATCATATGGAACATATGAACCTTTAGTTGTGAGTGTATCGTTTTCTTCGCCAACATTGGCTACCATATATCTTCTGAATGGCGTAAACTGTTTAAGAGTATCTACAATTACATTCTTAATAGTATTGATTTCTCCTAATAAACTAAAAGTATAATCCAAAGCAGAATTGCCATAAAAATTGCAACAATATTCTTTTAGATATATTAAATCCTTAACTTTGATAATTTCGCCTTGCTCATAATGTGGATAATTATATTTTCGTAATGGATAACAACCATATATACTTTGCTCAACCTCTTCCTTTGTCGGATTAATACAAACATACACATCATAATCCCTACATGAGCGATTTGTTAAAAATGTTAGAGGAATGGTAAAGCCAACTTGTCTATCATAATATACTGGATTACCATTAACCCTATTAACTGTATAATTTGGTATTATAAACATTAAAATAACTTTTTTCTCAGCATGATTAATATATGTATGTCTATTAGCAATAGCAGGTGCGTGTTCAACTGTCATTGTATTCATAGCACCAATAACACCATTTCTGTCGCCATTCAATAAACAGATTAAATCAGACAAATTAAGGGATAAGTTATTTGTGTCAGCAGAATAGGAATATCCACCATCTGTAATAACAAATATGCCCAATGGATAGTAGACTATTTCTCCATTTGTTAAATCTTTAATTCCAATGTAAGGTCTAATTAAAGTATCTAACCATATCTTCTTATCATAGCCAATTCCGTAACTATCATCTGTGATAACCATTGTTAAATTCATTGTTCTGCGAATGTCCGAAGAATTAGTAATAGTACAACTACCATCTGTAATACTTCCAAGAATAACACCATTAGGAGTAAACCAAGAATTAAAATTACTAAAATCGTAAGCATTGGAATTGTACATATTAATTAATTCAAGTTTAATATATACTTGTTTAATCGGTTGTTTCAGCAATCTTAAATCTCGTTGCGTAATTGTATAAGCCATAATTACACCTCACTATCTAATCCGTTAACTAGATTCATATTAACTAATGTATTAAAATCTCCTGAGTCTGCAATTTCAGTGACATCAAAAGAAGTAATATTTTTATCGTGATGTTCCGAATCATCATCACTAACTTCACCAATAACACATACCCACATTCTACCATCCCAATGACGTAATATTTTTGCCTGTCCGTTTTTAAGCCATTCACGAAACTGTTTCCTGTACTTTGGTGCATTGTTCCAATCCCATTCACAATTGTCTTTTTGGTATACGAACAAACCTTTAACATTAGCTGTGATGTAATTATTTATTGAGTTAGTGAAAGAAAATGGATATTTAGAATCTAATGTTTCAATAGTAGTAGTTGTGCCATTCTGTTTTTCATCACTAACCGAAGGTTCAAGAATAGTATAATATGTAATGTTTTTATCTCCTATAGTAATTCCGTTAAGGTCAGACTTTACATTTTCAATAATTGTCGGATTTGATTCTTGTCCATTCATTATAGTCGTAACAAGATAATCATAAGTAGTATTTAATCTGTTTGTATTATCTGTAAACGTGCAATTTATGTAGTTCCCATGAATGTAGATGTCGTGTGGATTGATATAACCAACAGTTGTCCATAGATTATCACTTTTCTCTTTTCGCTTAATCACGTAAGTAGAAGAATCATTTAACTCAAAGCAACCACTTGTCAAATTTCCGTCAAAATCTGAAACGATAATTGAATTGTCATCCCATTCCACATTAATTTGTTTATCTTGAATTTCATCTAAGGTAAGCATATCACTCGTAAGATATAATCCACTGTATACCCCATTCTTAAGAAGGAGTTTGTCGTATTCACTATGAGTATGAGTATTGTCCATTATTAAAACATCATTATTGTTATATATGATAGCCATATTAAAAACTCCTTTCTAAAATTTTTCTTTTAAGTTATCATTATAAAATCTGATTGTTCCGTTACTGTATACACCGATATTTAAATTTGTATATATTTTTACGCCTGTTTTAATAGGATTTCCATACCAAGAACCATACATATATCCATCATCTTTAACTGTTTCTTGTCTAATCCACAAATTATTCCAACCGCTTAACCAAGAGATATATGAATTAACATAGTAAGTTTTGTCTTCAGAAATAAATTTTAAAAATCCACTAGTTGTATCATATTCAAAATAAGCTTCCGAATCATCAGGAATTGCAATATACTGATTTCGCTCAAAATTTAAATATAAATATTTGTTAAAAGACAATTTGAATGCATCTTTCATCTCTTGTATTGCTATATCTGGTGTTTTATTTCCACCTATGTTTCCTGTATATAGAGCAGGAATATTCTGTTCGGTGAGTTCGCCTAAAGTACAAGAATATACTTCATTTTCTTTTGGTTCATATTTTTTGTATAACTGCTCAGGATAATTTACGTCAAATAATATACCGTTGTCATTTTTCTGGACATAAACACCGTAAGAGGTTAACTTATTATAGACAAATTTATCATCGACTAAATTAAATTTAATATCTTTGTCGAGTGTAATTACATTATCTGTCAATGTATCCACTAATTCAAATATTAATCGTCTGCTGACAATATATTTGTATGCTGTCTGCAACACATTATCATCGTCATAATAATTAAAGCTTGAATACAAAATACCTGTAGCTTCAGACTGTGTTTTAAAATTTTTATATTCATCTATATATTTTGTGCGTACAAATAATTTACTCGTATCGTCTAATAAGAATGTGATAAGAGGAATATTATTTTCAATATCAATCTGTTTTAATTGTACTTTAGCAAAGAATGTAAAATTACGGGGAACAGTTATACGCCTATAAGTTGCAACTCCACCGTTTGACAAATCTAATTGACTACCATTATATTGCCCATCTTCTAAATTACTCTGAACCGCCGCTGACACGATATTAAATGATATATTGCCATTCTTTAATGGAACAGTTGTAACTGCATTATGGACATAATTTTTAAGTAATACGTTTATTTTATAACTTTTCTCAACGCTCATATTAAACTCTGTTATAGCCTTCACGCTGACCGTATATTCAGAATCGCTAACCAATGAATCAAATGTATATTTAATGTCGCTAAAATCCTCTGTAGACGCATCTGCGGTCTTATACATAGTAGGAGAAGAAGCAATTACATTTTGGCTTGAATCTGCGATTTCAAAGTGATATGACTTAATAGGAAGAGAAGAAGAACTTCGTGTTTCGTTTAAAATTAATTCAACAGAAGTGTTATGGATAATCTGAGTTGAGTTTTCCGAAAATCCCTGAATTGAAATATCAGGAACAGAAAAGCAGTAGAGAAGAAAAGAAGTAGGAGAACTAATTGCATTGCCATCGAAATCAATTAAAGTCAATGTGGCATGATATGTATTACCATTCTTCAAATTAAGTTTTTGAACTGTTTCTGATGTAATAGGATGATAATTAGAAGTGTTTCCCTGTAATTTATTAGTACGATTTGTTTCTTCTATATACAAAATACTTCCATATTTCTTTACTCCGTTCCACTGAAATGCAATTCTATAAGGTTCGTCATAGGTGACAGAACCAGCGTCGAAAGCATTATTATTAATTATATTTGGACTTGCCATTTATTTACTCCTTTCTTAAATATAATTAATTGTGTTCAAATATAGACAAACGTGTTCAAAACACATTATCTAACCAATAAATTTTTGAGAATTTCCAAAGTAACCTACATTTCTTTGCATTAACTTTCTTGCAATGTTTTGTGAGACTTTGGAAATTTATTGCGTTTTGTTTTGGATACAACGCCGTTACATATCCTTTATGAGTTTCGCCATTTTTGAACGTATATTCCACCAAATCTCGATGATTAATTCCTAAAACATTATCCGTTTTAGCCTTGCTTTGTCTACGCATAGGTTTTATACTCCATTCTTTTATGTTGCAAGTATCTGGCTGTAAATCCGTTATACATATAGCGTCATTAGAGTGAGATTTTTCAATATTCCAGTTAATACGCTTATTAGCTGTATCACCGCCATTTGTCAGATATAAGATTCCTAAATTAGATAACTGTTCTCTCAGCCATTTCTTCCCAATCATTACATGTTGAGCATAATTAAGATTTTTATTATCAGAAGATTTTAACAGAGAGAAATATTTATCCATGAATAGTTCTTCCCTACCTTCTGTTTTCTGATGACACTTTTCACATAATGTAATAAGATTACTAAGTGTGTTTGAGCCATTTAATCTTCTCGGTCTTATATGATGTACTTCTAATCTGCAATTAGATTTACCACATTCCATGCATTTACACTCATCTCTTAGAATAACTGCTTTACGGATATTTTCATCTAGCCTATTAGATTTTTGATATTGCCATCTATAAGATTTATAACCATCTGTTAATGCTCGTATGTCTATAGAGACATCTTCCAACCAATAATTCGTTATATTTATCCATTTGTTGAGTTGATTAATAACTCTTACCGTTGCCTGACGTTTTTGGAGTATACTTGGGGCAATTTTCCCATCTCTTTTTGACGAAGAGCGATTATTAAATCTTGCTTGTCTATGTCTTTTGTGACAACGATGGTAACGTCTATATCCACGTCTGACATCCATAAGATGTTTTACATCATTGCGTTGCTCAATTGTTCCTTTAAAAATTACTTTATTTTTTGCTTGACATTTCTGAACTAAAGCAATACCCACATGAAGTCCACCGTCATCAATTCCACAACGAATCTCATCTTTACAGATTTCGTCATCTGAAATTTCTTTATTTAATTGTATTACCATTGGATATTTACTAACCAATGTTGCACGTTTCTTACGGATAAGAAACCATGCTTTTGCTTCTTTTGTTGGAGCTAACTGTTTGCCGTTAGCGTCCAATACAAAAACATAATTTGTCATTTCTGATACCTTCCTTTCGGAGAATTTTTCTTCGTGCCAAGGTCGAGTAGAGGATGTGTATTTCCCTGTTATCAATGCAGGACATTAGCATTGTTTCTTGGTTTGTACTCACAGAGCTTCAGACTGAAGATTACATCCGAAGGTGTGTTTTTACCTTACTACTTAACATAGTTCATATCTGCAACATATTTTTCAATAGTAGCAGTCACTTAGGCTCGAAACCTATTGTTAAACCATAAAACAAAAGACTTAATGCGTCCACTTTTGTCTATGTTTGTATACATATTTCTATGTTTTTAATTGATTAACAATTAGTCCTCTCTAAATCGTTTTTAATTCATTTTCAATGTCTAATAATATTTCCAACAAGTAATCCGAACCATCTATATATATCTTATTGTAATCTCCACAAGGAACTATTAATTTAACTGTTTGTCCAATTTCTAAATCCAATGGTGAAGTTACAATATAAGTATTATTTGCTTGTGTAATGTTGTATTTGTAAAGCGTATTGCTTGCTTTGCCCTTAGTCATAATCTGACCATATACAGTAGAATTATATGGAAGATTTTTTATTTTTTTATCTATTAATAATTCAATTGCGTTAAGTATGAAATCATTAGTTTTATTCATATGTTTTTTCCCTTTCACTAAAAATTTCACTAAAATAGTGGCTACAACCGTAGTCATAGCCACTTAATAATTATCTTTTATATGCGCGCTGTTGTGCGTCTAATGTCAAATGCGAGAGTTCTTTCATAAATGACTGAACATCGTTTACACCAGACATCTCAACTTTGTCAATGTGAATACTGTTATCTGTAGAAGTATTAACTGGTGTGATAATATTCTTATAATCAGGGATATTCTTATTAAGATTATCCATAATCATCTTAGCCGGGTCTACACCAAATTCCATAAGGTTTTTAGTTATTTCAGCAGGAATAATACCATCACCTCTGTTAAGAACTCTAAGTTCAGTCCCCTTTTCACCAACAAGAGATAAACCACCTTTGGCAGATGTAGTTCCCTTGGCATAGTGTGGAATTCCAGTAATCTTAGATATTCTCTGTTTTGCATAGTTAATAAGTCCATCAACGCTTGCAAATAAGAGACCTGTTCCGTCACGATAATTTAAATCCTTTTTCAAGTCTTCTAACTTATCAACAACCTCTTGCAACTTATCAATTGCTCTCTGAGCAAAGTAGTCATCAAGATTATTTTTTGCTTCTTTAACAGCAGAAGAGTCAGATTCGTATACATATTTACCGTTACGATAAATAAGGTTTGTACGGTTTTCCAGAGCCTTTTGTAATGCAATTTCTTTTTCAGTTAATTCAATGGCTTTCTGTTTAGCGTCATTTGCCTTATTCATCTCGTCAATTAAATCCTGATAATTCTGAATTTCATTGTCAACCAATTTATCCGTATATTCTTCCTGCTCCTGCATTAAAGAATAATTGTCAGAATTTAAATTAGTAATAGAATTAAGTATTGTCGTCAATCCTTCACTCTGTTTCAGATAATCAATTGTCATTCCCGTTGACTTAGACATTTCGGCATAAAAAGAATCAAGAGACATTGTACCTGCAAGAATTTGGTCGATATATGAACGTGCTTTAGCGGCGATTGAGTCAGCTTCTTTATTAACTATCTTTGCTCCGTAAACCCCATTATATTTTGCATTAATAATTGCCCTAAATGCATTGGTTAACTGAGTTCCCTTATATTCTTCAATCTCAGACTGATTTGACGAAATTAAACTGTTTCGTGATTCTATGGCAGTCTTAATATCATTATCCGTCAGTTTTTTATTTTGTGCTTCCAATAATGAATTGAACTGTCCAAAACCACTAATTATAGACGAGAGGATATTACTAAAGTTCTCAAGTGCTGTCAATGGCATTTTGGCAATCGTCTGATTCCATTCCAACTGAGATTTTTGAGCGTCCTGAATCTTGTTATCACAATCTGCGATTTTCTGTTCGGTTTCAATATATTCAGTTGAACCCCTTTTAAGAGTAGACAAATATTCTGCATATGTAGCCTTTTCGTCTATCCAACGCTTAACTTGTTTCTTAGAATATTTGATTAATTCCTTATAAGAATTCTCAGATGTTGCCAAACCAAGAGTATCATTATTATCTATTCTATTCTGAACTGAATCGGAAAGTCTTTGAATTCTGTCTGACTTTGCTTCTATATAGGCAATGTCATCATCAAGTTTTTGTTTACGTAAAGCCAATGCATTTTGTTTTGCTCCAGTCTGCTTATCTTGATAATCCAAATAATTATCATAGTAGTCTTGAGCCTTTGATATTTTATCTGCCAATTTTTCATTTGTGATAGTCTGAATATCGAGCTTTCCATTTTTTATCTTTCGTTTCCATTCAGCATCTTTTTTAGCATTTTTGCTGATCTTGACTTTATTGAACTTCTTCAAATAAAAATCAGAAGCATTGGCATAAGTTTTTTCTTCTTTCCCGTATGCTTTTAAAGCTTTGCCAAAAAGATTGTTTTTGGTTTTCTTTGATGCGTAATCTGTAATTCTGTCAATGCTCTTTTGAACTTTTCTTTCCGTTCTTTTGATTAATACGTCTATCCAATTAAATTCTTTAGAGGTATTAGATTTAGAAGAACTTGAACCGTTGCTTTTTGAATTGCTACTTGCAGCGTCTTTTAATAAAGTATTAATTTTAGCTTGAAGTTTTTTATTCTGTTTCCTTAAACGTTTTTCGTTTTCACTTTTTGCAGTATCAATATAGTTTTGTTGTTCCTTGTTATTTTGTTGGTTAATGAAAGATTCCTTAAGCGTAGGAAATCCATTTTTTATAAAAGAACCATCGAGAATTGTTCCAGAGATAGGATTATTAACAGAAACAT
>OGYE01000570.1_pt1 | contig 23885 bp, 27 predicted proteins | sample 1576471 | NCBI WGS metagenome assembly OGYE01 (sample SAMEA3541532, study PRJEB24748) | human gut metagenome | biome: human gut; feature: human-associated habitat; material: faeces | place: China | collected 2012
GTACCCGGTGGGACTGTGTCTGCTGGTGGGACTGGGCTTTGCCGTGTGGGATTACGGCGACCCGGGCAAGCATGGATGATCTGGGTGCGACCACGCTTGCCTTGCGTGACAACCTGCATATCACCGACAAGGAGCTGAACGAATCCTTCAACATCCTGGCATCGGCGGGCAAGGCCGGCCTGGTGGAACTGAAGGACATGGCAAAGTTCATCCCCCAGCTGGCCCCGACCTTTGCCAGTATGGGAATCATGGGGCAGGAAGCCGTGGCGGAAATGGCCGCAGGCTTGCAGATAGCCAGGCGCGGCGCGGGCACCAATGACGAAGCCGCTACCAACATGCGCAACTTCCTGCAAAAGATTTTCGCTCCGGACACGGTCAAGAATTTTGCCGACGCGGGGATAGACCTGCAAGGCTCGCTGAAGCAGCTGGCCAAGGACGGCGTCGGCCCCTTTGAGGGCTCCATGCGTCTTGTCATGGAATACATGAAAAGCAAGAGCCCGCAGGCGGCGGTCGAGTTCAAGAAAGCCATGGCGATCAAGGACGAGGCCGAGCGCAAGCAGGCCTTGCAGCGCATCAGCGAGGCCTACGCGCTTTCCGACCTGTTCCGGGACATGCAGGCCATGAACTTCTTGCGGCCGCTTATCATGCAGATGGAAGACTACAAGAAGGTCAAGGCCGAAGCCCTGGAAGCAGGCAAGCAGGACGTCCTCGGCAAAGACTTTGACAAGCGCATGGAATCGCCTGTGGAAAAGGCCAAGCGCCTGCGGGTGGAGTTTGACCTGGCCACGGAATCGCTGGGCAAGGCGCTTTTGCCCGCGGCGCTGGGCTTTGCGGACGCCCTGGTGCCCATGCTTCAGCGCGGGGCGGACTGGATGGAACAGAACCAGGAGACCGTGGCGCTGGTGGCCAAAGTCGTGGCCGGTCTGTTCCTGTTCCGGGGCGGGCTTCTGGCCTTGCGCCTGGGCTTTGCGCTGCTGGGCGGGCCGCTGGTATCGGCGGCGGTCCGCTTTCTGACCTTCCGTTCCCTGCTGGCCGGCGGCGTCCGGCCCATGCAGGCCATGCTCCGCCTGTTCGGCCTGTCGCCCCGCGCGGCCGGTCTTTTTGCCGGGGCGCTGGGCAAGGCCGGGAGCGCGGTCCGAGGGCTCGGCCCTTTGTTGCTTCGCACAGGGCGCTTCTCCGGTGGCACGCTGATCAAGGGTTTTACGTTAGGCGGCAAGGGTGCGGCCTTTTTGGGAAACGGCGCCCTGAAGCTGGGGCGTGTACTTTCCGGCCCGCTGGTGAAAGGTTCTTCTCTGGCCGCTAGGGCCGTACTCGTACTGGGGCGCGCCCTGCTGCTCACTCCCGTGGGGCTTCTGGTAACGGGCATCGGCCTGGCCGCCTACCTGACTTACAAGAACTGGGACAAGGTCAAGGCCGCGTTTTCCGCCGGCTGGACCTGGCTGAAGGGTCTGGGCTCCCGGCTGCTTTCCTGGGGCAAATCCCTGGGGCCGCGCATCTTCCCCGCCGGGCCGGCCATCAAGTATGTGGCGGACAACTGGGAAGCCATCAAGGCCAAATTCAGCGCCGGTCTCGACTGGCTGAAAGGCCTGGTGCCGCGCCTTTTGCAACGGGGGCGGGAGCTGATCTCTTCGCTGTTCCCGGAAGGCGGCATAGGCCCGGCGCTTGAGGCTGGCTGGAACACGGTCAAGGTCAAGTTCCAGGGCGGCATGGTCTACATCAGGGGCCTGCCCGGCCAATTCCTGGACATGGGCAAGAACATTGCTTTCGGCCTGGTGGACGGCATCAAGTCCGGCATCACGGCCGCGGGCGACGCCATCGCCGGCATGGCCGAAAGCGTAAAGAACAAGTTCAAGGGCTGGCTGGGCATCGCCAGCCCCAGCAAGGTCTTTGCCGGATACGGGCTGAACGTGGCCCAGGGGGCCGCCCTGGGCATCCAGTCCGGGGCGGGCGAAGCCGCCGGCGCTGCCGCCGATCTGGCCAAAGCCACGGCCAACGGCTGGACGCCGCCGAAACTTATGGCGGCGCGTCCGGACACGCCCGTGGCTCCCCGTGTGGAAGCCCCGGCAAAGGCGGCTCTTTCCCATCTGGCCACATGGGGCAAGCAGCTGTTCGCCGGGCTGTTTCCCGTTCCCGTGTTTACGGGACAGGCCGCGGGCATGGCGCGTCCGGACACGACGGCAACGCAACCGGAAGACACCTGGCAACCGCCCAAACTGCTGACGGCCCCGGACGGCCCGGCAAAGATCGCGGCCGCCATGGGGGCGGATCGCTCCGGCGGGCGCGGGACGGACGACGGGGCTTCCCCGGTGAACGTCACCTTTTCGCCCAGCATCACCATTCAGGGGAACGCGGCGGAAAAGGACGTGCGCGGGGCGCTGGCCCTGACGCTGCCGGAACTCGAGCGCATGATACGCCGCCTCATGCATGACAAGGAGCGCCGCGCCTATGTTTAGCGTTTTTGCCACACTGGGGGACGCGCTGTTTTCCCCGCGCCTTTCGCCGTCGGGCTTCGACGCGCAACAGGGGGCGACGTTTGCGGAGCACGCCCTGTTCTCCCGCGCGCCCCGTCTGCAATACACGGGCCGGGAACTGGACGTTTTGAACCTGACCTTTGATCTGCATTTCAGCTTTTGTACGCCGGTGGAAGAAAAGAAAAAGCTGGAAACCATGCTGCGGGAGCATCAGGCCCACCCGCTGGTATTCGGGGACGGTTCCTGGTGGGGCTACTTCGTGCTGGAACGGCTTGCCACTACCCTGGAACAGTGCAGCCCGTCGGGCACGCCCTGGCTGATCTCGATGCAGGCGGATTTGAAAGAATACACGGGCGACCCGGCAAAGCCGCTGGAACTCCCGGCGGTAAGCGAGGGCGCGCCGTCTCTGGCGGTGTATCCCGGCCGTGGTTCCCTGCTTTCCCTGGCGGCTCCGGCCGCCGGCGGCGGGCTGTGGGATACCATGCGCACGGCGGTCTCCTATGCCCAGCAGGCGCGAGGCCTTGTCAACGAGGCCACGGACCTGGTGGCCCTGGCGCGGGACGTGGCGACCGCGGGCAATCCGTTTGACGCCGTTTCCCTGGCTTTGGGCGGGGCCGACCGTTTGGGCGGGCTTTTGGGAAAGGCCGGCTGTTTGTCTTCCGGGCTGAAGGATACGCTGGTCTTGTGTGCCGCGGCTCTGCCGTTGGAGGAAATCAAAACCGCCGTGGGAGCCGCCGGGGAACTGACCGGCCTCATGCGGGAGGGGGCGGCCCTTGCCGGCGCGCTGGGCGCGAACACGGACAACGCCGCGCAAACGCTGCTGCGGGTGGATACCTGCCTTTCCGCAGGCTCTTCCTGTCTGGACCGTTGCGCGCCCGCCCTGCAACGACTGTCCGCAGAAGTTTCCACGCGCCATATTCAGGAGGCGTAACCATGGACAGGCTTGTTCACGTCACAAGCGAAGGCGACCGCTGGGATACGTTGGCCTGGCGTTACTATGGGGATGTTTCGGAAATGGAGCGCATCATCGCGGCCAACCCGCATGTCCCCATCCGGCCGGTCCTTCCGGGCGGAGTGCGGATATTCATTCCCGTGGTCAAGGCCGCGGACTTGGAACACAACGTCAATTTGCCGCCCTGGTGCTCCGGGGCGGAAGAGGAATAGTCATGCTGCACGCCGTTATCGTGCTGTGTCTGGCCTGCGCGGGATGGCTGACCGGCCTTCCCGGACTGGCCATGGGCGGGGCCTGCTTCTATGCCGGGCGCGAACACGCGCAGGCGGAGTACCGCTGGATCGCGGCCTATGGCCATGGCCACCGGAAAAACATGCCCTGGTGGGGCGGGCTTGACCCGCGCGCGTGGAACGTCAAAAGCGTTGCCGATGTGCTGTTGCCCTGCCTGGTGGCCGTATGCGCGGAGGTGTTCCTGTGAGCCTGTCCGTGAACGTCCCCATGCCGCAGGCCCGGATACTTTACGGGCAAAAGGACATTTCTTCCGACATCAGCCCGTACCTGATCAGTGTCAGCTATACGGACCGTCTGTCCGGGGAATCGGACGAACTGGAGCTGCGGCTTGAAGATACAGACGGCCGCTGGCGGGGAGACTGGTATCCCGGTAAGGGCGACGCCCTGACTGTTTCCATCGGCTACGCTGGACAGGAGCTTGTTTCCTGCGGGTCTTTTGAGATCGACGAAATAGAGCTGTCCTTTCCGCCGGATGAAGTATCCATCCGCGCGCTGGCCACGGGCATCAGCGTTTCGTGCCGGACGCGCAAAAGCAAGGGCTATGAAAAGACCACGCTGGCCGGCGTGGTGCGTGTGGTCTGCGGAAGGCTGGGGCTGACGCCCGCGGGCGAAGTGGCGGACATCCCCATCGACAGGGTGACGCAATACCAGGAAAGCGACCTGGCCTTCCTGACCCGGCTTGCCGGAGAATACGGGCATACGTTCAAGATCAGCGGAAAAAAGATGATCTTTCAGCGCAAGGACGGCGTGCTGGCGGCGGAAAGCGTGCGGACCTTCAAACGGGAAGACGTGACGTCGTGCAGCTTCCGGGACAAGCTGAAGGACATCCCCCAAAAGGTCAAAATCAAAAAGCAGGACGCGGGCAAAAAAACGCTGAAGGTGTACGGCAAAGGCAGCGACGACACCCTGGCCGTGGTGGGCACCACGACGGCGGCCCAAAAGAAACGGGGCAAGAAATCAAACACAGCCAGCGGCGACGAATTGCGCATCGTGGGGCGCGGCAGCCAGGCGCAGCTTGAGGCCAAGGGCAACGCGGCCCTTCAGGACGCGGAGCTGGAACGCTGCCATGCGGAGCTTGCGCTTTTCGGGGACCCTTCCCTGCGGGCCGGGGTATCGGTCACACTGGGGGAAGACTTCGGCGCGCCGGCGGGCAAATATCTGGTCACCTGTTCCCGGCATGAGATAAGCCGGGAGGGATACGCAACAACATTGACGCTGGCACGCACGGCGGCCGGGGAGAAAAAAGCATGAGCCGGACACGGGAAGAAGCCGGGGCCACATTCGCCGTCGGCATCATCACGGCGGTGGACGCCGCCCGCGGCTGGGCACGGGCGAAGCTCCCGGAATACGACAACCTGGAAACGGCGCTCCTGCCCGTGCTTCAGCGCCGCACGCACAAGGACAAGGCGCTGGACCTGCCGGACGTCGGGGAACAGGTGGCGCTTCTTCTGGACCTTCGGGGGGAAGACGGCGTCATCCTGGGCGCGATATGGTCGGAAGCCGACCCTGTGCCGCAAACCGCAGGGCCGGACGTGGACGTGCGGCGCTATGCCGACGGTACGGTGCTGCGCTACGACCGCGCGGCGCACCAGCTGACGGCGGAAGTGAAAGGAAAGATCGTCGTCACCTGTACGGGCACGGCGGACGTGACGGCCGACGGGACCGCGCGCGTGGAATCCAAAGCGGCCCTTACTCTGGCCGCGCCGCACATTACCCTGAAAGGGGCACTGTCCATGCAGGCCTATGAAGGTTCCGGCCCGACCACGGCGGAAATCGACGGTCCCCTGACCGTGAAACGCGGGGACGTGACCGTGCCGGGCAACGACGTAAAGGCCGGCGGCGTTTCTTTGCAGAAGCACCGGCACGGCGGCGTGGATACGGGCGGAGGCACCAGCGGCCCGCCCATGGGATGATCCTCTTTATCAATCAAGCGATGGATGATTTCTTCGAGATAGTCAACACGGTTCCGGAGGAAGACGCGGTCATGCGTCTTGTGCGGCGTACAGGGCATTATGATAGACTCGTGGCGGTGGAAGCCCTGGCACGGCTGCTTGTGGTGAAAACGACCCGCAGGAAGTGCGCGGAAGCAAAACTTCTCTCCGCACGTTGACTTCAAGCCCCGCTTCGGCGGGGCTTTCGTTTTTCTAAAGCCCTTTCAAAGACGCGGGGGGCAGGCCTTTCTATAACAGGGGCATGTCAAACCTGCTTGCCTCCTCCCGTTACCGCGCCACGCCCGCCACTCCCCACTGGCAGCTTGCCCTTGGGGCCGAGGGCGTGGCGCAACAAATTGCGGACGTGCACCAGTGTATCCGCATCATCCTGACCACGCCCAAAGGTTCCGACCCGTTGCGGCCGGAGTTCGGGTGCGATGCGGGCGGGTATCTTGACCTGCCCCTGGACGCGGCCCGGCCCCATATCGTGCGGGAAGTCCGCGCGGCCCTTGCCTGGGAACCGCGCATCCGTGTGGACAATGTCAGCGTGACGCAGGGGCGGGAACAGTCCGGCGGCCATGCCGTGGTGCACATAACCTGGACACTGGCCGACATGCGCGGTCCGGACGGGAAGAATACGACAAGCGTCGCCATAGGGGGCCAGGCATGAGGGAGCTACCGGAACCGAAGTTCATAGAGACCGACCAGCAGGCCGTGCTTGAATCCTGCATCCGAGAATATGAGGAACTGACCGGCCGCACGCTGTACCCGGCCCAGTCCGAACGGCTGCTGATCAACCTGATAGCCTACCGGGAACACCTTGTCCGTGTGGGCATTCAGGAAGCGGCCAAACAGAACCTTGTGCGCTACGCTCAGGCCCCCATGCTGGACATGCTGGGGGAACTGGTGGGCGTGACGCGACTTTCCGAAGAGGCGGCCGCCTGTCCGGTACGCTTCAGCGTCAAGGCAGCGCTTGCCACGGACCTTGTCATTCCTGCGGGGGTAAAAATCTACAGCCAGGACGGCGCGTTCCGCTTCGATACGCTGGAAGCCGTCACCCTGAAAGCCGGGGCGCTGTTTGTGGACGCCACGGCGCAATGCGCTGAGGGCGGCACGGCGGCCAACGGCATCTTGCCGGGCGGGGTGTGCCAGCTGGCGGACCCGCTTTCCGACGCCGACGTGAGCGCCGTCAATATCGAGACCACCGTCGGGGGCGCGGATGCCGAATCCGACGACCATTTGCGGGAGCGCATCGTGCTTGCCCCGGAAGCCTTTTCCACGGCGGGCAGCGAGCTTGCCTACCGCTTTCATGCGCTTTCCGCCTCTTCCCGTATTGCCGACGTGGGCGTGGTGTCGCCCGCGCCCGGCGTGGTGGACCTGTACCTTCTGACCCGCGACGGCCTGCCGGATACCGCCCTGGTGGCCGTCACGGCGGCCTATGTGAGCGGGAAGAAGGTCCGGCCCCTGACGGATACGGTCAACGTATATCCCGCGACCCGCCTTGAACAGCGCCTGCGGGCCACGCTTCAGCTGTACGCCTGGGCGGATGCTGACGCGGTACGCGCGGCCGTGGACCAGGCCGTGGCCACCTGGTGGGAATCCGGACGCGGCACGCTGGGCGTGGACGTGGTGCGCAGCCAGCTTGTGGCGCTGCTTTCCGTTTACGGGGTGTACCGTGTCGACCTGGCTTTCCCTGTGGAAGACAGGGAGGTCAGCCTGGGCGAATGGGTGGACTGGCAGGACGTGGACATTTCCCTGGCGACGGAGCGGCACGATGGATGACCTGTTGCAGCCTTCCCTTCAGGGCGACGCCCGCATGGAAGCCCTGGCCCGGCTCATTACCCGGCTTTCGGGGCTGCCCACGGCAACGCCCATCGTCAATCTTTTTGATCTGGTGGACGCTTCGGCCCTGGCTTCCTTGGGGGAGCAGTTCCACGTCATGGGCGTGGAAGGCTGGAACCTGGCGGCCACGGAAGAAGCCCGGCGGACGCTCCTGAAGAAGGCCATAGAACTGCACCGGCACAAGGGCACGCCCTGGGCGGTGGAAGAGGCCCTGCGTGCCACGGGTTTTACCGGGGCCGAAGTGCGGGAAGGCCGGGGGGCGTGCCGCCATGACGGGGAAATAGCCCACAACGGGTCTTCCTCCTATTACAGCGGCAACCGCTGGGCCCTGTTCGACATTGAAATAGACCTGGGGGACAGCGCGGGCATGGACGCCGCAAGCCGCGCCCGTGTCCGTGAAACGGTCAACGCATGGAAGAACGCCCGTTCCCATCTGCGGGCCATGTCCTGGCGTTCGACCATGGAAGACGGGACGGATTGTACGGACGAAACACGGCTTGCCGTAAGGCCTGAGTATGACGACCGGCGCAAGTGGGGCTTTCCCCTGCATGACGGGAGCATCCGGTACAACAACGGTCTTTTCCGGACGCATGACGGGCGGCTGTTCCACGACGGAAAGCATCGGTACACGCGCTGGGAGCCTTTCGGCCATCTGCATGATGCCCGGCTTGAGCAGCTCGACGTGGCCGTGCAACCCATCCTGGCGGATATGGTGCGCTATGTGCCGCTGCATAACGGCGCGTTGCGCTACGAGGGCGAAGGCCGTCACGGGGCGCTGGAAAGTGCCGCCGTGGACGATCTGCAAAGCCGTGTGGCCGTTCCCTGCCGGGATGTGGCGGAAGTGCGGGAAAGCGTCGCAACCGCCCTCAATGTGAACGCGCGGGACGAAGTGGGCCGCTATCATGACGGCAGTATTACCCACGGGCAGCGCTATATCAGCCTGCACAACGGCGCGTTTTTTCATGACGGTTCCCGCAGTCACGGTCCGTTCGGCGGGCGTGCGGACTTCTCCGGCGTGCGTCACGACGGGCGCGCCCGGTATGACGGCACGGCCCGGCATAGTCTGTGGGGTTGGCTGCCCACGGCGGGGGAACGCGCCCCGGTGTTCACCTATGCCACGTTGTCCGACGTGTGCGCCGTGGCGGTGAGCATGGAAGGCGCGGCAGGCATGGAGGACGCTTTTTCACTGACGGAGGACGTGACCGTGCGGGTGCTGCGCTACACGCTGCATAACGGCACGGCGTTTCACAACAGCGGGCCGCAGTACGGCGGCAAGGAGCTTGTATGAATTTCAGGGATGAAGCCCGGCTGCATGGCATTTTCGAGATCCGCGTCATCAAGGCGGGCCGGGAACTTGAGCACTACCGGGACGACAACATGATCATGAGCAGCGCGCGGGACGCGCTGGCCCGGCTTATCGGCGGGGCCGGTTCGGGAAAAACGGTAACGAAGATCGGCGTAGGCACCAACGGCAACGGCCCGACGCCGAACGACAAGGGACTGACCGGGGCCTATTCCAAGCCGGTGTCGGGCTGCACCTATCCGGCCACGGGGGAAGCCTGTTTTGCTTTCACCATCGGCGCGGGCGAAGCCAACGGGAAGAGCATCCGGGAGTTCGGCCTGCTCTGTTCGGACGGGACGCTGTTCGCCCGCAAGACGCGCGGCGTCATCGAGAAGGCGGACGACATAGAAATCACGGGCACCTGGACCATCAAATTCTAGGAAGGGACGCATGGCGAATCTGAACGAAATTGCGCAATGGGAAGAAGGGATCTACCGCATCGAACAGACGGACCCCGTCGTGGGCGGGGAAGACGGTATCGACAACATCCAGGCAAAGCAGCTCGGCAACCGTACCTTGTACCTGAAAGAGAAGCTGGATGGGATGCAGGACACGGTGGAAAGCTATTCCCCGGAAATGCAGGAAGCGCTCTTTGCCGGGCTGAAACTGGGGCTTGACCTGGGCGCGCTGGCCATGAAGGAGCATGAGCAGACGCGGCTCACGCGCTTTCAGGAAATCCGCGCCACCATCAAGAACCGTGGCATCAAGTCGGGCGTAACGCTCTCCAAAAGTTCTACGGCCACGCGAAACATCAGTTGCAGCGACGGCGTGGTGTTTATGAACGGGCGGGAATACCCGGTGGCCAACCAGACGAACACGGCCAGCGTGGCCAGCAACACCACGGACAAGTCGGGCGTGGTCATCATCTACATGTTCCTGACGGAAGCCGGGATTATCGACGTGGCGGCCACCACGCTGAACGGCCCGCTGCCGGAAGGCGCCATCGAGCTGGCCCGTGCCACGGTCCCGGCAGGCAACACGGAAGCGACCGATCCTTATCTGTCGAAAGTCACCATCACGGACAGCGCCCGCCGTGAACCCGGCTGGCCCAACATCCAGAAGTCGCCCGCCACGGTCTCCGTGCCGCTCAACCGCACGCTTCCGGACGCGGAGTATCTGGTCGATGTGGAAGTTGTTGGCAGTACGGGCGGACGCCTGCAGACCGGCGACGTGTACGCGACCGACAAGCTCAAAAACGGGTTCAAGCTGACCACTAGCGGCACAGCGGACGCCGTGGACGTGCGCCTGCTGGTGTCGCATCCCGCCATGTAAGGAGACACTATGCAAATCGAAAAAAACGGTTCCGGGCCGTGGCCCGATGTGGAAATGGACGGCGTGACCGTCACGCTGACGGTAGGGGAAAACGCCCTGTCCTTTGACTGCGCTGCCCTGCAGGAAGACGGGCAGGTCACGGTGGACGTGGTGCGCGGCCATGACGGCGCTCTTGCCGTGGGCGTGGCTAACGGCACGGAATATGTGGCCAACCTGATCATCCCTCCGGCCCGCTATGAAGACGTGCCGCTTCCGGCCACGCTGGAAGAGCCGGAGCTGCCGGAAGACCTGGACCCGGCGTGCCTTACGTCCCTTCCGACCACGGAGCGCGTGCGGGTGCCGCTGGCTGCTGAAGAAATGGAAGCCGTGCGGCTGATTCTCTGGACTGTAACCGACAACATGGAGGCGTAACTATGGCGACCATCATCACGAAAGATGCCCTGCGTTCCAGCGTGGAAGCGGCCACGGGCGGCCTGTGCACGGTACTGTATGACGACAAGGGCCACCCCAGTTTCATGCGCCGCATCCCCAAAATGCGCATCGAGGACCTTTACCCGGACCTGGGCATGACCGGCACGCATCCGGCCTTCATCGTCAACGGCGTTGAGAAAAGCGAGCTTTTCATCGGCATGTATCCGGCGTCTCTGGTGGACAGCTACGCCGTTTCCCTGCCCGGCATGGACCCGGCCAACTATCTGAGCTTCGACAGCGCCGTGTCCTACTGCAAGAACAAGGGCACGGGCTGGCACCTGATGACCAATGTGGAATGGGCGCTGCTGGGTGCCCTGGGCATCAAGACGGGCTTTCAGCCGCGCGGCAACACTTACTGGGGCCAGCACCACGAAGCCAAGCACGAAACGGGCACGCTTGCCCCAGGCGCGTCCGGGCTTGGCGTGGTGAACGACGATCTGCACGGACGCACGCTGACCGGCTCCGGGCCTGTGAGCTGGCGGCATGACAACAGCCCCGCCGGTATCGCGGACCTTGTGGGCAACGTGTGGGAATGGACGGGCGGTATGCGCCTGAACGCCGGGGAGATCAACATCATCAAGGATAACGACGCGGCGGCCCATGACGTGGACATGAGCGCGGAAAGCAGCGCCTGGAAGGCCATCCTGCAGAACGGCACGCTGGCCACGCCCGGCACGGCGGACACGCTGAAATACGACGCCGTGGGTAGCAACGGCACGGGCGCGGTCAAGCTGAACAAGACCATCACCAGCCAGTATCCCACCCCGGACACCACGGCGTCGTCTTCCTGCTCCTTTAAGTCCATGACGGCGGAAAGCGGCGTCACGGTCCCGGCCCTGCTGAAACTGCTCTCCCTGTATCCCGTGGACACGACCAATCCTGTGGGTTCCATCTGGATGCGGAACAGCGCGGAGCGCCTGGCGTTGCGCGGGGGCGGTGACAGATCCGCGTCGAGCGCGGGCGTGTTTGCCCTTCTTTTGCCCTCTCTGCGCACGGGTCGCGACCGCGTTGTGGGTTTCCGGCCCGCTTTTATCCTGTAATTCCTGATACTTGAATCCTGAATCCCTGACCTTCCCATCATACATGGAAAAAATTGCGGGATATGCTATTAACCCTTACCGGCGAAGCCGGTCGCAATTTTTTTTGTGCGGAAGGGGGTAACGGGATGGCTGAATCCGTCGAGCGCGGGCTGGTTCTTCAGCAGAAATGGGAGGACCTGAGCGAATATCTGTTTGCGTGTGTCCTTCGGGACATGCCCAAAAGCGAACGCTTCACGCTCGGCTCGGACATTCGCGCGACGGTCTGGGAGGTGGAGGCTGCCTTGGTGCAGCTTTCCCTCCGTGCCGGGAACCGTTGGGCATTGTTGAACCTGGTGGACGTGAAGGCCAAGGTGCTGCTGGCCATGATCCGGCTGGGAATCCGCATCGGGGCCATCCCGCAAAAACGCTATGAACCGCTTTCCACCCGTCTGGTGGAGATCGGAAAAATCGTTGGCGGTCTCAAAAAATCGGGTGGGGAACGCCCGGACCGCTGACAGGGAACGGCCCGGATATGCAGCGATTTGGCGTTGCGCGGCGGCAGATACAATAATGGCAGCGGCGCGGGCCTTTTTGGCCTCAATCTGAATAACAACCGGACGAATCGCAATAGGAATGTGGGTTTCCGGCCCGCTCTCGCTCCGAATCGTCAGAAGCCCGGCGGCTATGGCTGCCGGGACGGTACAGGAGCAAAAGGGGAACACTTCCTCCCTCGTGCCAATGAGGGGAACAACAACAGCCCCGCGCGGCCGGTAGGCGACGAAAGCGGCGCGGGGTAGGAAAAGGCAGTTGACGGCCCGGCAACGGGACGTCGGCGGGGAACGCTCCGGTCATGGCAGCCCCCTGGCGTTGCGCGGCGGCGGTGACAGATCCGCGTCGAGCGCGGGCGTGTTTGCCCTTCTTTTGCACTCTCTGCGCACGGGTCGCGACCGCGTTGTGGGTTTCCGGCCCGCTCCTGCCTCTTCATTGCCGGAAGCCCGGCGGTCACGGCCGCCGGGACGGATCAGGAGGCAAAAGGGGAACGTTTCCCCCCTCGCGCCAATGAGGGGAACAACGGCAGTCCCGCGCGGCCGGTAGGAAACGAAAGCGGCGCGGGGCTTCCGGGAGGATGCATGCCGAAGACGGCCCGCCATATCTGGGAAAACGTGCTGGAATGGGATAACCTGCTGCGTGCGGCCCGGGAAGCCTCGCGGGGCAAGCGCTACCGCAATGAGGTTATGGCCTTCAACGCACGGTTGGAGGAAAACCTGTTTCAGCTCAGGCAGCTTCTCCGGACAAAGACCTGGAAGCCCGGCCCCTACCGGCAATTCTTCGTCTTTGAACCGAAGCGACGCCTGATCCATGCGCCCGCCTTCAGGGACCGCGTGGTGCACCATGCCCTGGTGCAGGTTATCGGGCCTTACTTTGAACGGCGTTTCATGTTCCAGAGCTTCGCCTGCCGCATCGGCAAAGGGACCCATGCCGCCAGCGACTATCTGACGGCCATGCTCAGAAAAGCCGTGGCCGGCGGTGGTCCCGTGTACGCGCTGAAGGCGGACGTGGAGAAATACTTTTACAGCATCGACCATGAAATCCTTTTGCGGGTGGCCTCCCGGACCATCGGCGACCCGGACGTGCTCCACCTGCTTCGGGTTCTGGTGACGCAAAGCGGCTGCATCGAGGGCGGACGCGGTCTTCCCCTGGGAGCGCTGACAAGTCAGCTTATGGCGAACATCTACCTTGACCAGCTCGACCATTATATAAAGGATAAGCTGGGTGTCCGGTTCTATGTCCGCTATATGGACGACTTCATCATCCTGCACCGGGACAAGGCCGAACTGTGGCGGCTCCTGGCGGAAGTCCGGGATTTCCTGGCGTATGAGCTGCACCTGAACCTCAACCACAAGACGCGCGTCTTTCCGGTATCGCAGGGCGTGGACTTTGCAGGGTACCGGCACTGGACCGACCACACCCTGCCGCGTCGCCGGAACGTGGCCCGGGCAAAGAAGCGTTTCAAGGGGCTTTCCCGCCTGTACGCACGGGGAGAAGTCGACCTGGATACGGTACGCGCCAGCATGGCGTCGTTTACCGGATACATGAAGCACTGCAACGGCTGGCGGACCTGCGGCAGCGCCCTTGACCGCCTAGTGCTGCGGCGGCCTCATGAGCAGGAGGAATAGATGGAACGAATGATCGGCGAAGGCGTCAGGTTTGAACGTATACGCCGCATAACGGGATACCTTGTCGGCTCCGTGGACCGCTTCAACAATGCCAAGCGGGCCGAAGTCCGGGACCGGGTGACGCATTGCGCGTTGTCCGGCCCGGCGGGATCGGCAAAGCATTGACAGAGGCGGGGGCGTGGGAGCGCCCCCACCGGCGCGACGGGCAAACGTCGCACCACGGCCCCACAAGCGGAAGGCAGCCGCTTGCAGAGTATCCGCCTGTCGGTCGTCTCGGGCGAGACAAAAGGCAGAATAGGCGGATTATCCGCGGGGCGCAATCATTTTAACGCTATGAGCAAGAGAGATTTACCCGAGATCAGGTGTCCGCATTGCAACAAACTTCTTGCCAAGGGCGAAGCCCTGGACATGGAGTTCCGGTGCGGACGGTGCAAGCATTTTTTCATCCTGCGGGCCACGCGCCCCGACCCAGAGCCGCACGACGGCCCCCACGGGGGCTCTTATGGAAGAACAACCCAACAAACACCGTAACATGCTTGGAGCCAATGGCTTCAAGTATAAGGAACAGTTCGGCGTCATTGTCATGTGCCGGGATGAGGCCGAACACCGCGCCGTCTATGAACGGCTGAAGGCCGAAGGCTACAAGTGCAAGGTGGTGCGGGTATGAAGATCAGTATTCATCATCCCGCCCCGGCGTTCGATTCCTACCGCGCCGCGAGTGTGCAAAGCCTGTTCAATGTGGAGGGCATCGGTTTTGACCTTGAGGCCGACCTGCCCATAGACGGCCCGGATGCCCTGCCGTGGCAGATCGGCCTTGTGGTGGGCCCTTCCGGCTCCGGCAAATCCAGCCTGGGGGCCCGGATATGGGGCCGGAGTGCCTTGCGGGGCGCGGATAGCTGGCCAAAGGACAAACCCATCATTGACGCCATCGCTCCAGACGACGCGGGCGGAGACTGGCACGCCGTGACCGCGGCGCTTTCTGCCGTAGGTCTTGGGGACGTGCCCGCTTGGCTGCGGCCTTACCATGTGCTTTCTACCGGCGAGAAATTCCGGGCCTCCCTTGCTCGTCTCGTCTGCGAAGCTCCGGCCCGTGCCGTGGTGGACGAATTTACAAGCGTCGTCGACCGTCAGATAGCCCGGATCGGAGCGTCGGCTTTTGCCAAAGCCTGGCGAAGGACCGGCGGGCAGGTCGTTCTTCTCTCCTGCCATTATGACATCATCGACTGGCTGGCCCCGGACTGGATTTTTGACACCGGGGGCGACGGCTTCAGGTGGACACGGGGGTGTCTTCAACGCCCCCGCTTTGAGCTTGAAATCCGGCAAACGGGCTGGGAATGGTGGCCATACTTTGAGCCGCATCATTATCTGAAGCTGCCCCACATGATAGCCGCCACAAACTACGTCGGCTTTGTGGACGGGCAGCCTGTGGCCCATATCGCCGTCAGTACGCGGCAGGGCCTTGTGGAGGCCCGAGCCTGTCGTCTGGTGGTTTTACCCGAATGGCAGGGGGCGGGCGTGGGTATAAGGTTCCTCAACGCCGTTTGCCAGATGTGGCGGGAAGGAAAGAACCGTTACGGCCTGGAACTGCCGACGCTCTTTCATACGTCGCACCCTGGCCTATGTGCAGTCTTACGCCGGTCCCCGCTCTGGACGCAGGTTTCCGCCAGGCTCTACGGAGAAAATAAAGCCCGCAGCGGGAGTTCAATCATCGCTTCACGTGAACGAAGGGGAACGCTGAAGGACCTGGGAAAAACAACCGGTTACGGCGGGCATTTTCGGGCCGTTCAGGGCTTCCGCTATATAGGGGAAGCGCCATGCAAATAGTGCTGTTCGGTCAAAAATGGCTGGCCGTGGAAGTGCTGCGGGAGCTCTCGTGCCTGCCCCACGTGGAAGTGATCGCTGTATGCCCGGATAGGGTACCGGACAGGCTGGAAAAGGAGGCTAGACAACGAGGAATTCCCGTTGTCGACATGGCGACCGTCCCGGCCTGTGATATGGCCGTAGCCGCGTACTGTCAAAGGTATATCCCCGCCGGTGTTCGCGCCCGCTGCGGCCTGGGCGTACTGGCTTACCATCCTTCCCTGCTGCCCAGACACAGAGGCAGGGACGCCATACGCTGGACCATAGCCATGCGGGAACCCGTTGCGGGAGGCTCAGTGTATTGGATGGACGACGGAGCCGATACCGGCCCGCTTGAGCTTCAGGACTGGTGCCATGTCCTGCCTGGGGAAGATGCCGCGGCCCTGTGGCGGCGCGTCCTGGCCCCTATGGGCGTCCGCCTGCTGGTTCAGGCCGTTGCCCGACTGACCAAGGGAGAAAAGCCGCTAGCCAGGCCGCAGGATGAACACGCGGCCACCTGGGAACCGGCGTTCACCAGACAACGCCTCAGCACATAAAAAACAGGGCGGGGGAAAATTCCCTCGCCCTTCGTTTTTGTAATTTTGTTGACAAATATGCAGCAGACTTTCTGACGGAGTTATCACGCCGCCCGGAGGCGAGTTATCACGCCGCGCATCAACTGGCGGAACTCGCGTTCGTTTTCCCGTGATTTGGGGCCGAATTTTCCTTCCAGTCCTTTCACCACGACTTCGTAGTCGATGGCCAGGATGAAAACGCAATTGGGGATGTCGAAAATGTTCTTGGTGATGTCCAGGATCTCCACCGCCGTGGCCGGCGGTACGCGGTCCAGGTCGTCGATGAAGAACACGATCTTGCCCGGCGTGCCGCCCTGCGTGATCCTGGCCACCTGTTCGCGGAGCGACTCCCGCAATTCGTGCACATGCTGGGCTATGGGTTTCTGCTCCGGCTGTTCCTCCCGCTTGTCCTCGAAGGTGCCGCTCACGGCTTCACCGGCGCCGGCGGCATTGGCGACGGCCTGCACGGCGATACGGGCGGAGAGGCGCAGGCAGAATTTCAGCGCTCCCAGGGCCGCATTGATGGCCTGGCTGTTCTTGTTGACGCGATCGCGGACGTCCCGGCCCATCCATGTGGCCTGGACGACGCTCTGCTCGATGCCATCGGCCAGTCCGCCCAGAAGGCTCAGGGCCACGTCCATCTTGCTGTTGGCATCCTGGAACAGGGAATGCTCCCAGGCATTGACGCATACGCAGAGGCTCGTGTGCGCTTCATCCTTGTCGAGCAGTTCCTGCAACATGCTGATGAGGCTCGTTTTACCGCTCCCCCAGCCGCCCTGGATACCGATGGTGACAGGTGTGTCCGCATGCTGGATGAAGAGGCTCAGGGCCCGGGCATAATCCTGGGCCTGGAGGCTGTCGCCATCCTTTGTGGAAACAGGCTTGTCTGTGATGCAGCTTTTGCTTGTCATGACATGTCCCCTGCGTGTGGTGAGGTGGGAAGAAGAGGGGCCGGGATGGCGGAAAAAGCCGTTTTCCCGGCACAGGATCCCTCTTTACGCTGGGGAACAGGATACGAAAAAAAAGCCGGTACGTCATTGCTGACATCACCTTTGCTGACCTGATAAATCGTAACGGATTCTTTGCTGAGCGAAGATACGACGCTGATTACGACATACAGCAAAACCGCTGCAATAACTATGGTTGCAGCGTTTGCACGTATCTCTTTATTCAGTTGTATAATACGGTTTGGTTGTTTCATATCCTCACCTGATTGTGTGTATTTTACAGTTTACAGACAACATTGGCTGCATATTCTGCTGGCAACATGGATTCTTCCACGGCAGTACTGATGACAAATGTAACATTGTATTTTTCGGAAATCTTATCAATCTCTTTCAATGCAGCGCCAAGTGCATCTGCCTCGATGTTACACATCATCATGAAGTTATCTAAAAAGATGTGAGTTACATTATGGTTGGAAGAAATCAGTCCCTGAATAAAGCCCATAAAGGCATCTGGGGATTGAATATCGTACTCGTGCAGATTGACGAGCCGGATGACATTAGAAAGTTCATACATATGCTTGTTGCTCTTATCAATGTAAATGATAGAACCGCTAGTACGCTTGCTTTCGTTGTTCGCTCTTTCCACCATTTTGCGTGTTTTACCGTTTCCTTTTGCTCCAATAATTAGTTCCAGCATCTCATGTCCTCCTTAGTCTGTTAAACATAATAAACGTATAATAGAATTGTATAAGTCCGCTTTGGAATTGCCGGATGATGCGACAACTACATAGTCCTTACCGTCCTTGGTCAGATACATGGCAAGACAGTTACCAGCTCCATCGGTCGTTCCTGTTTTCCAGGATTCCAGATGGAAGGTCGCTGGCAGAGACACTTCTCCCGTAACAAATAAATTTGTTGCGGTGCTTTCGGTATCAATTGCTGCGCCATTGGAATCATAAAACGTATAAGTATATGTATCAAAACCATCAATATCCCGTAGGATCTGATGATTGTGGACTTCTTTTACGATGAGGTACATGTCATATGCGGTCGAATAGTGATTTGGATCGTCCAGTCCGTGTGGATTCATAAAATGAGTGTTTGTAGCTCCGAGCTCCAGGGCTTTCTGATTCATACGGTCACAGAAGCTTTGGATATCCCCACCCACATACTCTGCCAGATACAGGGCATAATAATTGTTGGATTCTAACATCAGCCCATACAACAGGTCTTTTACGGAAATGGTATATCCACGATGCAACTGGCTGGGGGCAACATCTTCTGCTGTCAGATCATAGTTTTGTGTGATCTCAACCATATCATCGAGTGAAATGGTTCCGGCTTCAATGGCATCAGCCACAACAATTGCAGTCATCATCTTCGTCATACTTGCCGGATACATACGTTGATGTACATTTTTGGCGGCAAGTACCGTCTGGTCGGATTCATTGATTAAAAGTGCGTAATAGTCTTCGGGAAACAAATCCGCCTGGGTACGGTCGTCACGATAAACAATCGTGTCCTCCTGATGGAAATCAACATTGTCCGATTGATGAACCAGGTGGTCGATCACGTAAGTAGCGGAATCAACATCAGGATACGCTGCCTTTACGTGATTGTTGACAATACAGACAATAGATACAAACAATACCAACAGTACAAGTATTATTAAATTTCTCGTTAAATATTTACTTCGCATAGTTTTTTAGTGCTTAAACAGTTCTCGCCAATCTAAGTCACCACGATCCAACGCTTTGATCAGCAATTCCGCGGTTGCAAGATTGGTTGCAAGTGGAATATTGTGAATATCACAAAGCGAAAAGATGTTATTTATATCTACATCGTGGCTCTTCTTGGTCTGTGGATCGCGTAAAAATATCATCATGTCCAGATCATTGCTCTCAATCATAGCACCGAGCTGCTGCTCTCCTCCGGTATGCCCGGCGAGGAACTTGTGGACAGTCAGATTGGTAACCTCTTCAATCATACGTCCTGTCGTTCCGGTTGCATAAAGTTCATGATGAGACATAATCCCCCGATAAGCGATACAGAAATTCTGCATTAATTTTTTCTTCGCATCATGTGCGATTAAACCGATGTTCATGTACGGTTCTCCTTAAGTAACATTATAGTCTTCCCTAGTAGCTTGTTTTTTGCATACTGACATTTAGCACGACTCCGATTCCAATCGAGATACTGATCAGGGAACTGAGCCCGTAGCTGATAAACGGAAGCGGTAGTCCGGTGTTTGGTATAACACCGGTTGCAACACCGACATTGATGAATGTCTGGTATGCGATCAGACAGCCCATTCCGGCTGCAATCAGCATGCCTTTTGTATCTTTTGCATTTCTCGCTACATGGATACATTGTAACACTATTAACAGTAGAATTGCAATAATTATTACACTTCCAACGAAACCAAGTTCTTCGCCGATGACAGAAAAAATGAAGTCTGTCTGCTGCTCCGAAATGAAATTTGCATCCTTTACTGTGGCGATGGTTGAAGTGTTTAAGCCTTTTCCGGTAAGCTGTCCGGAACCGATTGCCATAACGGAGTTATTCTGCTGTGTATAGTCGGAGCCGTACTGCCCTGGATAGATAAACTGCAGGATTCGGTTCACCTGGTAATCACGCAGCAAGTGTTGGTTTGGCCTCTGAATATACCACAGAAAGCTTCCAGCAAGTGGAACAAATACCAGCAGTGCAATTCCGATGATTTTATAGCTTAATCCAGACAGATATAACATTGTGACAAGAACCATAGCCAGACACAGAGTCGTGGACAGATCCGGTTCTACTGCGATCAGTGCCAGGGATAATCCAATCAGAAGCACAAACAGGCAAAGTCCTTTAAGTGTATTGATTTTATTATCTTCTTTCAGTTTATCCAGAAAGGTTGCAGTAAATAAGATCATAAGGATCTTGGAAAATTCGGATGGCTGGAACTGGATACCTCCGCTTCCGCCAATCATGATCCATCGTTTTGCGTAATTGACTTCCACACCAAAAAAGATAACGGAAAGTAATATAACCGCGTTAATGATGAAAAACACACGGTAAAACCGGCACACAAAGTCGTAGTTTAATAGAGAGACAAAAATCATAATGATAACGCCAAGCCCAATACCGATGGTCTGTTTGGGCGTGAATGAACTGTCTGCACTGTTGATCATGACAACGCCACAGATCATGGCAATGATGACGGTAATCAGTAATTTGAAATTATAGTCTCTGAGACTGAATCTTGTGAACATCTTTATCCTTCTTCTTTAACCAGCCGAACAAGCGGCTCCTTTTTTCTTCTTTTGCGAGATCCTGCCCGCAGATCCGCATGGCAATGTGGTCGTAGGCACGTCCTGCAACACAGTTTTTTGTTGCAATCGGTGTTCCACGGTTACTTGCGATGACGATATTCTCATCGTCGTAGACGCTTCCGATATGGTTGACCCCAAGGATTTCTACAACGTCTTCTACAGACATCATCTCGCCCCGCTTGACCATATCCTGTCGTACTCGGTTTACTACAAGGTCAATCCGTGGTATCTCGTTTGCATTTAAGATTCCAATGATGCGGTCAGCATCCCGGATAGCAGAAACCTCTGGTGTGGTCACGACGATCGCACGTTTTGCAGCAGCAATCGCATTTTTAAATCCCTGTTCGATGCCTGCCGGACAATCGATAATTATGTAATCATAATCTGGCTTGAGCTGATTGATGAGTTTGATCATCTGCTCTGGAGAGACGGCGCTTTTGTCGCGCGTCTGGGCTGCCGGGAGCAGAGATAGCGTATCACACTGCTTGTCACGGATGATTGCCTGTTGATGGCGGCAATTTCCTTCTACGACATCGACCAGATTATAAACAATTCTGTTTTCAAGCCCCATGACAACATCCAGATTCCGAAGTCCGATATCGGTATCAATTAGCAGAACTTCAAATCCATGTCTGGCAAGGGCGTATCCTATATTTGCGGTTGTCGTAGTCTTTCCGACACCGCCTTTTCCTGATGTAACAACGATCACTTCACTCATGATAAATCCTCCAGTCTATTTCAGGCTATATACGAACGTATCAGGTTTCCCTTTGCACCCGGAGGTTGCAGCACCGTGGAGTGCTCCGATGATAATGATATTGCCCTCGGATTCAACGCTGGCACCTGATTCCACATCTCCGACAATCACGATGCTGGCGGCTGCCTGTATGGATTGTCCGTTCTTTAAGTTGCCTATATAAAATAGACCGTTTTTATCGGAGTAAATTGATTTCTTCTTAGGCTTTTCGATGGAACGCGGTCTGCGTCCGATGCGAATGCCTTTGTCGTTTAGTGTATCGACGATTTGCTGTTTTTCGTCCTCTGTCAGATCCTTACCTTCAAAGGTAACGGTAATCGGTTTGATGTTCGCATAATATCTTCCGGTTGTTTGAAGCTTATCAGAAAGACAGGTAACCACCTGACTTATGGTAGCATCCGGCGATATAATCAGTCGAATCCCCGCTTTGTTACCTTTCATCATAACGGGACTAATCATACTCCACCTCTCTTTGACTAATCTTGGGACGGCGTTGCGTTGCCGCTCATTTCGGCACCAACTAATTTATCTGGATCATACATGTATGCATAGATGAATCCAGCCAATTCTCTGGCATTGGCGGAGGAATAACCATTTTGGATAACACAGGTTACGGATACTTCCGGACTTTCATATGGTGCGTAGGATACAAATAACGCGTGATCCGGCTTGTCTTCACTCTCCTGCGCGGTTCCAGTTTTTCCGGCGACATGAACATTGATCCGGTTGATCAATTCGTCGGAACCAGCCGAATACGCAACCACGTTTCGCATACCCTGATGGACGGCGTCCCACGTGGAGCTGGCAAGCTGCACCTGATTTTTCACTTCTGCATGATTGTCCAAAATGACATTTCCCTCGTAGTCGGTTACTTTATCGATCAATGTGAGGTTATAACAGGTTCCGCTGTTGGCAATGGTTGTCACATAGCGGGATAACTGGACGGGTGCATAGATGTTTTTTGCCTGTCCAATGGCGCTTCGAACGGAGTCGTTATCAGAGATATGCGGCTCGATTTCCGGAAGCTCCAGACCAGATTTGTCTCCAAGGCCGAACAGCTCTGCGTATTTCTGAATCCGCTCAACACCGTAGGCATCGTTGTAGGATCCGTCCTTGGTTGCCAGATCGTATCCGAGGTTGTAAAAGAACAGGTTGCAGGAATGCTGAATACCACCCACGACATTCAATCCTCCGTGTGCACTGTTGCCCCAACATTTTGGAGACGGTGTGATCTTTTCAAAAAGTCCGTTACAGAAGTAGATCGATCCGGTGTCAATTACTCCCTCCGTGAGTCCTGCAATCGCAACAAGCGGTTTGTAGGTGGAACCTGGCGCGGTACGCTGCTGGCTGGCACGGTTGTATAGAGGTGTTGTCTTATCGGCTAACAGCTGATTATAATAAGCGGTATCTACTTCGTTGGTCAGATAGTTGTTATCGTAGCTTGGATAGCTGACATATGCTTTGACATCTCCAGTGTTGACGTCAGTCACGATCGCTGAACCGGAACAGATATCCAGTGCCAGCATGGCAGGCGTAATCTCCTGATTCTGGATTTTTTTACGCATAAAGTCATAGGCACCGTAATTTCCAGCGAGGTATTCCTGATACTCGGTGTCACCGTCGACGTTCAAAATTCCCTGATCATACAGAAGCTGTACAACTGCATCTCCGGTTATCATTCCGGATTGTAGCATAACTTTGATCACGAGTTTGTCGAATTCACTGTCTGTACTTAAATATTCAATAATATAATCGCATAATGCGTTATAAATCTCGTCATTATCATAATAATCGCTTTCAACCTTCAAAGCGGACAGGTCGATCGCCTCCTGGCTGATTGCATATTTCAGATAATGTTCCAGAGACGTTACATTGTTTGTATAGTCGATAAACTCCTGATCGTCTTTGTCAATCATGGAGGTATGGAAAATATTGTTGTCGCTCAAAACCTCACAGATATATTCCATGTAATGCTGATAGTTCTCATCCAGCTCAGAAAGCGGCGTGAAGGTAGATGTCAAAATAGTATCCAGATTGTCAAGGGTTGCCTGTCTCTGGGCATCGATTGCCTGAATCGTTGCTTTTTCAGTATCCGTTGCATCTTCTGCGCGCATATCATCCTGTGACAGGATGTTGTTATTAAACAATCCAAAATAAACATCAGAGATTGCGATGCTGGCATTTTCCTTGGCAATTACGTTATAGGCGGGTGTCAGATACGATAAAATGATCGAGGTAATCTCATCTTCCAGCGTATCATAACAGTATTTCTGCAGATTTAAATCCAGAGTCAGATAGACATCGTTTCCGGCTGTTGCGGGTTTGGATTCAACAGTGTCAATAACTTTACCAAGGTTATCGACATACATCGTCTCAAGGCCATTTGTACCGCGCAGATAGGACTCACAATACTGCTCAATACCGGTTTTTCCGATCATTTCTTCGTTTGTATACTGCTCCTCATCTGAAAGCTCTGCATTTTTTTCTTTCATTTCCTCATCGGAAATGGCACCGATATAGCCGATGACATGGGCGAAATATTTGGCGTCGTTGTAGCGGCGCAGGGATTTGACGGAGACAGACATGCCAGGAAGCTCATCTGCATGCTCTGTAATCGCTGCATTGCTTGTCTCACTGATGTCATAAGCGATGGTAACCGGAACATACTGCTGATAGCGGTTC
>OGYE01000589.1_pt1 | contig 23515 bp, 19 predicted proteins | sample 1576471 | NCBI WGS metagenome assembly OGYE01 (sample SAMEA3541532, study PRJEB24748) | human gut metagenome | biome: human gut; feature: human-associated habitat; material: faeces | place: China | collected 2012
CCCGCCTTATGGAAACAAGGCGGGGTCTTTCACATTGCGGGAGGAGAGAAATGAAAAAGTTGAGAGTGAGGTTAGAAAAGAAAAGCTATGTTTGAATGGCGGGGCACCTCCGGAAAAAGGAGAAACCGTCGGCAGCCCCGCCGTTGGGATGCTTTTGGTTATGCGTTGGCCTCGTCGGGATACACCTCATGAAAGCGGCTCTCATATACCGCCATGAGTTCCTGACGGAAGTCGGGATGGGCAATGGCGATGAGGGCCTGCGCCCGCTGGCGCAGGGTCTTGCCCGTCAGATGCGCCACGCCGTACTCCGTCACCACATAGTCCACATCGTTGCGGCTGGTGGTGACGGCGCTGCCCTCGTCCAGCACCGGCACGATCTTGGATGTCTTGCCTTTCACGGTGGAGGGCATGGCGATAATGGATCTGCCGCCCTTGGAAAACGCCGCGGCGCGGACAAAGTCCACCTGACCGCCGACGCCGGAGATCTGCTTGTAGCCGATGCTCTCGGAGGCCACCTGTCCCATGAGGTCCACCTGCACGCAGGAGTTGATGGACACCAGATTGTCGTTTTTGCCTGCCTCCGCCGGATGGTTCACCCAGTCTACCGGCCCCATCTGCAAATCGGGGTTGTGGTCTACATAGTCGTACAGCCGCTTCGTTCCCATTAGGAATGTGGCCACGAACTTCCCATTGTTGAAGTTCTTCTCCTTGTTGTTGATGACCCCCAGCTCCGCCAGTTCCACCACGCCGTCGGAGAACATCTCGGAATGGATCCCAAGATCCTTCTTGTGCTTCAGGAACATCAGCACTGCGTCGGGAATGGCGCCGATGCCCAGCTGCAGCGTGTCGCCGTCGCGGATGAGAGACGCGCAGTTTTTCCCGATGGTCTCCTCCACCGGCCCGATCTTCGGCGGCTTCAGCTCGATGATGGGCGCGGAGTACTCTACGAAAACGTCAATGTCCTCCACCGGCACCAGACTCTCCGGACCGGTCCAGGGCATCTGATCGTTCACCTGCGCGATGACGCATTTTGCCTTTTTGATGGCCGCCAGCGTGTAGTCCACGGAAATGCCCAGCGAGCACATACCGTTCTCGTCCGGCGGCGTCACCATCACCAGCGCCGCGTCCAGCTGCAGTGTGGTGTCGAACAGCTCCGGCACCCGATAGAAGAATACCGGGGTAAAATCTCCGCGCCCCTCAAAGATCGCGTCGCGGCTGTTGCCTCCGGCAAAAATGGCGTTGTGGCGGAAGTTCTTTGCATACGCGGGCTTGCAGTATTCGCACTTGCCCATCGCCACCATGTGCACGATCTCCACATCGCGGTAATCCTCGGCGTGCTGCACCATGACGTCCAGTAGATACGAGGGCTCGCCGCAGGCGTGTCCCACGATGACGCGGTCGCCGGACTTGATATGGGCAACGGCCTCCTCCGCCGTGGCCTGACGGGAGCGATAGGTCTCTTTCCAGCTCATATAGTGTCTCCTTCTGTTGTCTCTATGCTTTGCAGCCATTGCTCCGCCGTCATCAGGTCCTCGCCGCTCCGCAGTACATACGCAGCAAGCCCCTGCGGCAGGCGGCTCCGGGCGCAGCCGGCGGTACAGCCGCACACGGCCAGGCAGCCGTCCGGTCTGCCCCCGTCCGGCAGCGTGAACGCCAGGCGCGGGAAGCGCTGGCGCAGCTCTCCCACTGCGCGCACCCGATCATAGCGGGGGTTGCAGCCGCCGCAGTAGTACACCGCGATCCGCTTACGCATGGTACAGCAGCCTTCTGGCCTGCGCCAGCAGCTCGTCGCTGACCTGCTGCTCCAGCACCACCTCGCACAGCTCCGGCACCTCCGACAGCAGCGTGCTGCGGATGACCTCCTCCGTGGTGAGATACGCGCTGGGGCAGCCGGCGCACTGGCCGGTGAGCCGGAACACATACCGGCCGCCCTCCAGACGCACCGTCTCCATGCCGCCGCCGTGGAGCAGCAGCTGTGGGCGCAGCTTTTCGTCTATGACTGACTCGATCCTTGTCTGCAAATTTTCCATCCTTCTGTATTCTGCGCCGTATTTACTCGCTGATGTGTGCGATCTTCTTGGCCAGCTCCTTCTTGTGGGCCAGATTGCCCTGACGGGAGATCATGATGCGCTGGGCCTGAGGAGAACCGGCGCCGTGCAGGGATTCGGTGCGGTAGCCCACCGCAGCGGTGCCCAGGCACAGGTTCTCGATGAGGCGCAGGATCCGCAGGCGGTTCTCCGTGGACACGGTGCCCACGCCCTTGAAGTATTTGTCCACATAAGGCCCGATCTTCGGGTCGCGCAGGTCCGCCTCGGAGGGCGCGGTGACCACCAGACCGCCCGCGATATCCTCGGCCAGACGGGTGATCTCATAGGGGAAGCGGGTCACATTCTGCTTGCAGACGTTGGCCAGCAGCAGGTCGATCATGTAGTTGCCGCTCTTGGTGGGATGGCCCTCGGAGGAGCAGGCGATGCCGCAGCAGTACAGCGTCTCGTTGAGATGGGTCATCTCGATGAGCTTGTCCTTGATGTGGCTGGCCTTGGCGGCGCCGTTGTAGTCGGCGGCCACGGCGGATGCGCCGATCAGCACATCGCCCACGCCTACCTTGCAGCCGCCGTAGCTCTGGCGGTGATAACCGGCGAAGCGCTCCACCAGCATACCGGCAAACTCCGTCTCGCCGTTGAGGAAGATGCGGTCATTGGGAACGAACACGTTGTCGAACACCGTCAGGGCCTCCACGCCGCCGAACTCGGCATTGCCCACGTCCATCTCGGTGTTCTCCAGCTTACGGGTATCGCAGCTCTGACGGCCCACGATCAGGAACAGGCCGGGGGCGTCCAGCGGAACGGCAAAGGAAACGGCATAATCCTTATCCTCAGGGCCCATGGCGATGGTGGGCATCACGATGACCTCGTGGGAGTTCAGGATACCGGTCTGGTGGGCCTTGGCGCCGCGGACCACGATGCCGTCATCGCGGCGCTCCACCACGTGCAGGAACAGGTCGGGATCGTCCTGGGCGTGAGGAGCCTTGCTGCGGTCGCCCTTGGGGTCGGTCATGGCGCCGTCGATGGTCAGGTCCTTCTCCTGACAGTAGGTCATGAACTTCTTGAAATTCTCGTGGTAATGGGTGCCGTACTTCTCATCGACCTCGTAGGTGGTGGAGAACACGGCGTTGAAGGCGTCCATGCCCACGCAGCGCTGGAAGCAGGCGGCGGTCATCTGGCCGCACAGCCGCTGCATCTTCACCTTGTTCCGCAGGTCGTCGGTGGACTGATGGATATGGGTGAAACGGTTGACCCGCTCTCCGGTATAGGGAGAGACCACGGTCATCAGGTCCTGATACTCCGGCATCTGCGCCAGATCATAGGTCATGCGGACGGAGTTCAGGGACGGACGCAGGATGGGATCTTCGGTGGGATCTTCGATCTTCTTGCCGAACATATAGACCTGCATATTGATCTTCTTGATGGATTCGATGTACTGCTCGCCTGTCATAAGTGCCATGATGATTTCCTCCTTTGATATCAATAGAGATCCTGATAGATCTTCAGGACCAGCTCCTCGGTCATGGGGATAAAGCTGTTGTGCAGCAGACGCTGCTGGTTGTCGATGACGGATCTGGCCCACTCCGGCAGATCCTCCTGCGTCGTGCCGTATTCCCGCAGCGCCTTCTTGGGCAGCACTCTGTTCAACAGCTCCTCCAGTCTCTCATAGACCACGTCTGTGCCGCAGCCCAGCAGGTCCGCCAGATAGCTGTTCATCACGGCGATCTCGCCGTCCGCCTTGTGGCGCATATACTCCTTCATCACGCCGGTGAAGATGGCGTAGTTGCTCTCGCCGTGGGCCACATGGTACTGGCCGCCCAGCGGATAGGCCATGGCGTGGACGGTGCCGCAGCCGGCGGTGCCGAAGGCAAGGCCGGCAAAGTTGGAGGCGGTAAGGAAGTCGTCCATCAGGGCCTTGCAGCTGTCGGCGCCGTTGGCCGCGATGTGCTGATAGCCGCGGACGATCATCTCGATGGCCTTATAGCTGAACAGCTTCGTATAGGCCGTGGCCTTGGGGGACAGGGCGGATTCCACCGCGTGGACCAGCGCATCGATGGAGCTGGTGGCAAACACCTTCAGAGGCAGGCCCTCCAGCAGCTCAGGGAGCAGCACGGCGCAGTCGGCGTACATGGTGGGGGCCACCATGCCCATCTTGGTGCCCATGCGGGTGCGGTTCAGCACGGCGATGTTCGTTACCTCGCTGCCGGTACCGCAGGTGGTGGGGATGATCACCAGCTCCTTGGCCTTGTTCAGCGCCGGCATACGGGTGTACAGCTCGTCCATGTCCATGGTATCCGCCACGGCGAACACCTTGGCTAGGTCGATGATGGTGCCGCCGCCGATGGCGATGATGCGGTCAAAGGTCAGGCCGCCGATGTCCTTCAGGATGGCCTCAGCCATGACGTCGCTGGGCTCGCCCAAGCCGTACTTCTCCTGATATACCACATGGCACGGCAGGGCCAGCTTTCCGAAATACGGTGCGTAGATGTATTCGTTGGTCAGGATCAGGTCCCGCTCGCTCAGGGAAAAGCTCTCTGCAAATTCCTTGCAGGTGCTGTACTTGTACAGCGCTGGCTTGAATATGATCTGTTCCATACTTCTCGCATTCCTTTCTTTGGTTTGATATGTATCCCGCGAATACACTGCGCCGGTATGGAGGGCGGTATCACTCCGTCAGCTCCAACAGCGCGTTCTCCTCGTCAAAGCGCAGCTCGCGGGGCTCCTCCAGCACGGTGATACCCTCGGCGCCGCGGATCTCCCGCAGGAGTTCCCCGGAGACCATGATGCGCTCCATGGAAAGCGTGTTCTTGATGAGAGCCATTCGCACGCTGCTCTTATCCACACCCACCAACGTCTTGATGGCCGTTTGAAGGGCCAGCTTGTCGTCCTCCATGATCATGGGGATACGGGCCGACTGGATGGTGGTGGCAGTCAGCAGATTGAGATACGTCGCGTTAGTCCGCAGCTTTTCGAACGCCCGATTCGTGGTGACATCAGAAAAGCCCAGTCCCACAAAGGCACCGTGGCTCTCCTCCGCGATGTCCAGCACCACCGTGCGCTGCTTTTTCAGGCCGCCGGTGACAAAGGGCGTACTGAATGTGCCGGTGATATTGGGATCCATGCCCGCGCCGGAGATGTTCTTGCCGATCTCCCGGACCACCAGCACGTCCGCCTCCGGAAACAGGAACCGCGGCATACGGCTCTTGGCGTATTGCAGCAGCGCCGGTTCGCGGTCAAATATCTCCTCGGCAGGGATCACATCCAGCCGGCAGGTGAGGTCTTTCTCGTTTTCGATGATAGCCACGCCGAAGGCAATGCGGCAGCTGTCAAACACCTGTCTGGCATACTGGGGCATCCGCACGGCCATGGCGCCGAAGCCGGAGCGGTGCAGCGAATCCGCGCCCTCGCGCTTACCCATGCCGATGGCCATCATCTTCACCAGGCCGGACTCATAGGGGCCGCTGAAGGAGGTGTGCGCCTTGATGCGCCCCACCACGATGACCGCGTCGGCAGCGTGGGCAAAGCGGTCCACGCGCACCTCGTCGCCGTTGTCCAGTGCGCCCACCTGCACCGTCTCCATGCTGGAATAGATGGGGCAGCCGCAGAACGCCTCGGTGATCCCGTAGCCCTCCAGCAGTTCCTTCTGCTTCTCGGCAATGCCGCCGGCATGGCTGCCCATGGCCGGAATGATATACGGCTGTGCGCCCTGTGCCTTTACGAAGGAGGCCAGCTCCCGCAGCACCACCGGCATATCGTGGATCTGACGGCTGCTGCCGGTCAGCACCACCTTCATGCCCGGTTGGATACGGGACCGGATGTGCTCCGGCATCAGCCGCTCCCGCAGATACGCGGGAACATCCTGAATGGCGTCGTCAGGAAAATGCTGCTCGATGACCGCCATCTTCGGCAGCACCACCGGCGACAGCACCTTCCGTAATTCGGTTTGCCGTTCGATCTTCATATCGTTTCCTCCTTTGGAGAGGTATTCTCTGGGGGGAGTCTCACTCCGCGGCAGTTGTATCCTTCTGCGCCTTGAAGTGATGGATGATCGCCTTCGCAACGGGATAGAAGAACGCGATGATGCTGATGATCAGCAGCACGCAAGAGATGGGGCGGGAGAAGAACGTGGTCCAGTCTCCGCCGGTCTGGGACATGGCTCTGCGGAAGTTGGATTCCACGGTACTGCCCAACAGCAGGCCCAGCAGGATGGGAGGAATGGGATAGTCGGTCTTGGTGAACAGATAGCCCAGCACGCCCAGCACCAGCGCACACTTGATATCAAAGGTGTAGCCGCGGACGGCGAAGGCACCGATGCAGCACAGCGCCAGCACGCAGGCCGTCAGGGCGCTGGAGGGGACCTTCAGCACCTTCAGGAACAGCCTGACGCCCACCATACCGAGGATGCACATAAAGATGTTGGCCATGATCATCAGCACATAGATGCCGTTGACGGTGTCCACATGGTCCACGAACAGCATGGGGCCGGGGGTGACGCCCTGGAGCATCAGCGCGCCCAGCAGGACAGCCGTCACCGTATCGCCCGGGACGCCCAGTGCCAGCAGGGGCACCAGCGCGCCGCCGGTAACGGCGTTGTTGGCGGTCTCGGAGGCGATAACGCCGTCGATGTTGCCCTTGCCGAAGCTGTCGGGATCCTTGGAGTCGCGGCGCGCCTCGTTATAGCTCATCCAGGAGGCCGTGCCGCCGCCGGTGGCGGGGATGATGCCCACGATGGTGCCGATGATAGAGGAGCGCAGCAGGTTCACGGGATGCTCCTTGATGAGGCGGAACAGGCTCAGGTTCTTGCCGGTGTAGGCCTCCACGGTGCTTTTCTGCTCGTCGCGGCCCTTCTGCACCTTCTGGAAGATCTCGGAGATGGCGAACAGGCCCACCAGCGCGGTGACGGTCTCGATACCGGCCATCATGTAGGTGTTTCCCATGGTGAAGCGGGTGGCGCCGGAGATGGCATCCATACCGATGGTAGACAGCATCAGGCCCAGCAGCGCGGAGATAATGCCCTTACGCAGGTTCTTGCCGGACAGGGCGGTGACCATGCTCATACCGAAGATACCCACGGCGAAATACTCCTGCGCACCGAACTTCAGCGCCACAGCGGCCACAACGCGGGCCAGCAGGATCAGGATGACGCAGCTGAACAGGCCGCCCAGCGTGGAGCCCAGCGTGGCGGCGGACAGGGCCTCCTTGGCCTTGCCCTTCTGTGTCAGGGGGTAGCCGTCCAGCACCGTGGCGGCTGCCGCCGGCGTACCGGGGGTACGGATCAGGATGGCGGTGATGCTGCCGCCGTAGATGCCGCCGCAGTACACGCCCAGCAGCAGCGCCATGGAGTCCATGATGCCCATGTTAAAGGTGAAGGGCATCAGCAGGGCCACGCCCATGGTAGCGGACAGGCCGGGCAGGAAGCCGAACACGATACCGGCAGCCGTGCCCAGCAGGCACAGCGGGAGCACGGTCCAGCTCATCGTAGCAAAAATACTCATCTGTGTTCCTCCTTAGATAAAGAGCGTGGGGATGGTGATCTTCAGGGCATACTGGAAGACCACGTACAGGAACGCGGTGAAGCCCACCGGCACGGCGACCAGCAGGAGCTTGTTCTTTTCGCCCAGCAGCAGCATGGTCACCACCATCAGGGCGATGGTGCCGATGATGAAGCCGATGTACTCCATCACGAAGGAGTAGACCAGCAGGGCCACGATCTCCAGCACCACCACCAGCGCGCCGCGGTTGGCCTTGGCGTCCTGCGTCTCCACGGCCTGACGCTTGCCGGCCGCGAGGATCTCGCTGATGAAAACCCAGATATTCAGGGCGATGAATACGTAGAGAATGAACTTGGGGATCGTCGCGCCGGTGCCCCAGGTAGAGCTGTCGCCGATGCCCGCGCCCCTCATTTTGTAGCACAGGGCCAGCCATGCCGCACCGAGAATGGTCAGGAACAGGCTGACGAATACATTCAGACTGCAATACTTTTTCATACGTTACTCCAATCTTGTGCGGCTCAATAGGTCTCGCCTTCCGCACGGTAGCTGTAATGGGGATTCTGCGTCGCAAACTTGCCGCCGCTGATCTGCATAGTGAAGCCGTCGATATACTCTGCCTGATCGGAGGCCAGGAACAGATAGCCGGGTACGATATCCTTGGGGTAGGCAAGCCGCTTCATGGCGATGGCGCTGACCAGCTTGTCGTTGTTCTTTTCGCAGTTCTCACGGGTCAGCGGTGTCACCACCATGCCGGGCTGGATAGAATTGACACGAATATGGTCAGCCGCCAGTTCTGCGGCGAATACACGCGTTAGCTGATCCACACCGGCCTTGACCGCGGAGTACAGGGCGATACCGCAGGTGGGGATCGTAGAGGTGAAGGAGGAGGTGTTGAGGATCACACCGCCGCCGGTTTTCCGCATCTCCTCGGCAGCGTAGGCCGTGCCGTAAAAGACGCTCTTGAAGTTGATGTCGACCAGTCGATGCCACTCTTCCTCTGTCACGGTATCGAACGGCTTTCTGAAATTGATGCCTGCGTTGTTGATGAACACGTCCAGACGTCCGAACTTTTCCACCACAACGGTGACGAACGCCTTCAGCTCCTCGTTGACGGAGACGTCGGTCTTGCAGGTCAGGGCCTCGAAGCCCTCTCTGGCAAACATCTCCTCGAATTCCTTGATTTTGGTCTCGCTTCTGCCGCACACGGCAACCTTGCAGCCCTCGCGAGCGAAGCCAAGGGCCACCTCCGCGCCAATGCCTGTGGTGCCGCCGGTGATGGCAACGACCTTGCCTTTCAGATTCAGATCCATCTTATTCTTTCTCCTTTTCAGCGGGCCGGAGCGGCCCGGGGGATGCTGCCATCCCCCGCTGGCCGTTCCGTGATGTGCTTGGAACCGTCTTGTGCCGCCGCGCGATGCGCTTACAGCATACCGATGGCCTTCAGAGTGGCCTCCGCGTTCTTATAGCCGCTGCTCCACTTCTCAGAGATCTCCTTCTGAGCCAGCAGAACCACGGGGTTGCCCAGATTCTCGAAGGTCTGGACCGTCTCGGGCTGGGCCATGATGTCCAGAATGGTGCTCTCCAGCAGGTCAACAATGGCCTGATCGGTGCCGGCAGGAGCGGCGAAGGCGTACCAGGTGCCGCCGTCGGAGGTCAGGTCATAGTCAGCGGCACAGGGAAGGTCGCCGGCGGAGTCAGGGGTCTCGGGGCCGTTGCAGAACAGAGGGACGAAGTCGCCGGACTCGATATAGGGAGCAGCCTCGGACCAGATGGTGGCAGTGGCGTCCACGTGGCCGCCCAGCAGGTTGGTGATCGCCTCAGCGCCGCCGCCGTAGGCGATGTGCTTGAACAGATTGGCATCATCGGCCAGACCCAGGCCCAGAGCCGCCAGGCCAATGTGGTGGGAGGAGCCGGCGCCGGAGGTGCCGACGGTGATGGTGCCGGGATTGGCCTTGGCCTTCTCCACCAGCTCATCGAAGGTGGTGATGCCGGAATCCTTGCGGACGCAGATGAAGGACGGAGACGCGGAGACCTGGCAGATGGGGGCAAAGCTCTCATCGGTGTAGGTCACGTCGTTCAGCCACGGGGACAGCGTACAGGCGCCGCACGCGGTGAGGATCAGGGTGTAGCCGTCGTTCTTGGAGGCGGCCAGCAGCTGCATACCGATGGAGCCGGATCCGCCAGGCTTGTCGTCAACCACGACGGAGACGCCCAGACGCTTGGACAGCTCGTCGGCCACCGCGCGGCTCATCAGGTCGCTTCCGCCGCCGGCGGAGTAGGGGCAGATGATGGTAATGTTCTTCTTGGGCCAATCCAGCTTGGTCGTCTGCTGCGTGTCACCGCCGTTGATATCGTCGGTGTTGTTCTGGTTGCCGCAGGCCACCAGCGTCAGGACCATTGCGAGGGCGAGGACAAGACTAAAGATTCTCTTCATCTTTCTCATGTTCTTTCTCCTTCATATAAATTTTGGTTCTATTTACACAAACAGACAGCCTCTGCCGTACCGGCCATCTGCTGATGCCGTGGAATTTGCTTTTGCGTGAAGGTGCAGGCGCTTTACTGCACATGGAAGATTTCCATCTTGTTGGCGCAGCACTCGGGAACGCGGCCGCTGAGCACATCGTCGATGCCCTTTGCCACCTGAATGGACATCCGGCGGCGGGCCGCCTCGGAGATACCGGCGGTATGGGGGGACAGCAGCACGTTGTCCAGCTTGTAGATGGGATGGCTGAAATCGGGAGGCTCCGGCGTAAAGGCGTCCAGCGCGGCGCCGGCGATCTTCTTCTCCGACAGCGCGCGGTACAGCGCGTCCAGATCCACCATCATGCCGCGGGAGAAGTTGATGACGAATGCGGTGGGCTTCATCAGCGACAGGGATCGGTCGTTGATCATGTGGGTGTTCTCCGGTGTCAGCGGCATATGCAGGGAGATCACGTCGGCCTGTCTGCACAGCTCGTCGAAGCTCTCCGCCCACCGGCAGCCCATGCCCTCGATCTTTTCACGGGGCAGGAATGGGTCGAACACCAGCACCTCCATGCGGAAGGCTTTTGCCAGCTCCGCCACCATCTGGCCGATACGGCCCAGACCCACGATGCCGAACACCTGACCCTCCACATCGGTGAAGCCGCCCTCATCGCGGCACTTCCAGTTACCGTCGTGCATGGCGTTGTCAAAATAAGTCAGGCGCTTGTACAGCGCGCCCACTGCAAACATCGTGTGCTCCGCCACGGACCATGTGTTGGCGTGGCCTGTGGTCAGCACCGCGATACCGCGGGCGTTGGCCTCCGCTACATCAATGTTGTCCACGCCGATGCCGTTCTTGGCAATGGCCTCCAGCTTCGTACCGGCGGCGATGATGTCCTTGTCCACGTCCGTCAGGCGGGTCACGATGGCGCTGGCATCCTTGACGGCTTCCATGAGGAACGCCTTGTCCTCATTGTTGGCGACCACCACGTTGTACTTCTCGCGCAGCATATCCATACCGGCGGCATGGATGGGCTGGATATACAATACTTTCTTCATATTCTCACCACGTTTTCCGTTTTCGTTCCGCTGTTATTGCAGGCTCTTCTTGAAATCGGCGTACAGCTCGTCCACCTCTTTGACCTTCTTGGCGATATTGGCCTCCTCCTCGGGGGAGGTGAAGTCCTGGGGCCACATCACGCGCTTGTCGGTAAAGCCCCGCAGGGAGATGGCGTACTTGGCGGCGGCCGTGCCGTTCTTGGTCATGCCCAGGATCTTGGAGGACTCGCGCAGCAGCGCGTCGTACTTCCAGGTCAGGGCGATGTCGCCGCTTCTGGCTGCGTTGTAGGCGTCCACAAACAGCTCGGGGAAGCAGGCAGCCAGCGCAGGAACGAAGCCGTCTGCGCCCATCAGCACCTCGGTGAGGGCCTGCGCTGTGGCGCCGCTGAGCGTGGAGAAGTTGGGGTCGTCATTGAACTCATGCATGACCTGCAGAAAGCTGGTGAAGTCGCCGGAGCTATCCTTGCAGCCGACGATGCGCTTGTCCAGCTTGGCGATCTTGATGATGGTCGCGCCGGTGAGCTTTATGCCGGTAAAGGGAGGAATGTTGTAGATGATCAGCTCGGGGATATCGGTTTCCTGCAGGATGCGCTCGAAGTGGCGCACCGTCTCATCCTGAGAGGTATGCCGGTCATAGAACACAGAGGTGACCGCCGCGCAGGTCAGACCCACGTCCTGCGCCGCCTTGATGTTCTCGATGACGCGGCGGGTACTGGTGTCCATGCAGCCTGCCATAACGGGAATGCGGCCATTGATCTGTTCCAGCGTGATCCGGATGGCGCGGGTGCGCTCCTTCTGGGTCAGCGCCATGGTCTCGCCGTTGGTGCCGGCCACCAGAATGCCGTGCAGTCCGCCCTGTACGCAGTACTCCAGCAGCTGCCGGTATCCCGATTCGTCCACGTTCTCACGGGCGTCTACCGGCGTGATAATGGGGGGGATGATACCATGATACTTCTTAAGCATATTGACCTCCTTGATTTTGGTGATCCATGGGAAAACCTTCTGCTAATTACTATGCAAAACTCATGCCAACGGCAGCATCCCCCGAAAAAGCGTGTTTTTCGCCGTTTTTTCTTCGTTTTGCCTATTTCAGTATTGCATTTTGACACTTTCGTATTGTAGAATGAAATAGCATAATCTGACGCACAAGGAGGACGCCATGGATTACCGTATCACCTTCATCATTCCGAACATCCCCGTCGTGGAGAGCGTGAAGTCCGCATTGGAGAAAATAGGGCTGGATTATCCGGTATACCTCCGTTCCACGGGGGAGGCCGTGGAGCTGGCGCGGGAGCTGATCCCCAGAGGGGTCAAGCTTATCGTGAGCCACGGCCTGACGCTGGAGAACATCCGCAAGGAGCTCGCCATCCCCGCCATCGACCTCCCCTTCAGCGGTCTGGACGCGCTGGCCACCGCCAGAGCTGCTTTGCAGCTGCCCGGCCGGATCGTGCATCTTGGCACCCAGTCTCTGCACCATTACATCCAGCGCAGCCTGACCCTCATCGGCGAGAATCCCCAGCGCATCGATTTTTACCAGCTAAAGCTGGGCCGCACCGTGGAGGAGCAGGCGCAGGATATGATCGACGCTGGCTACAACGTGTTCATCGGCGGCTACTCCATGGTGGCCTATGTGAAGCAGGCCGGAAAATACGGTCTGGAATTTGACGCCGATGAGCTTATCATCGAGGCCACGGTGCAGAATGCCCAGACGCTGCTGAACACTATCTTACAGCGCGAGCAGCGGAACGAGCTGGACCGCGCCATCCTGCAGGCCAGCTCCGACGCCATCATCGCCATCGACCAGGACCGCCGCATTTTCAACATCAACCCCACCGCTATCCAGACGTTCCAGCGACCGGAGGAAGAGCTTCTGGGCCGCGTACTGGAGGACGCCATGCAGGAGTGCGGCATCATCAATGTAGAGAACGTGGACTGGAAGATAGGCTCCCCCTCCGACAGCACCGTTGTCATTCTGCGGGAGCTGCCGGTCACGCTAGGCGGTCTCCAGCGGGGTAGCGTCATCTCCATCAAGCAGATGTCCGAGATCCGCGATCTGGAGCTGCAGGTGCGGAAGGCCGTCATCGACAAGGGCTTCACCGCCAAGAAGCATTTCAGCGACATCGTGGGTGCCAGCCCCGCCATTCTTCAGGTCAAGGCCCAGGCCGAGGCCTATGCCCCCTACGACAGCGCCATTCTGATCTGTGGCGAGACGGGTACGGGCAAGGAGGTCTTTGCCCAGAGCATCCACAATGCCAGTAAGCGGAAAAACGAGGCCTTCGTGGCCATCAACTGCGCCACGCTGCCGGAAAACCTCATCGAAAGCGAGCTATTCGGCCACGCGAAGGGCGCCTTTACCGGCGCGTCGCGGGAGGGCAAGCAGGGCCTGTTTGAGATTGCCAACAAGGGCACTATCTTTCTCGACGAGATCAGCGAGCTGCCCATCTCCGTGCAGGCCAAGCTGCTTCGCGTCATTCAGGAGGGGGAATTCATGCGGGTCGGCGGCGATAAGCTCATTCAGGTGGATGTGCGCGTGATCTGCTCGTCCAACCGGGATCTGCTGCAGCTTATCGATGTTGTTGGAACCTTCCAGATTGTAGAACGGATGCTCAGGACCGACAGCCTGCAAACCTACGCTAGTCTTGCCGCCATCCAGGGTAGCAACGAAGCGCCAGCGTTTGTGCTCTACATCGAGCGCCTTGCGCTTAGCCTCGAAATCGGCATCGAGTTCAGGAAGTTTCTTCCAGAAGTTATCGAGCGAACCCTTGAAGTATTTGTCTGGCACGAAGAGGTTCTTCTCTACATCTTCCTGCTCTACGCGGTAACCTGCCTCGCGGGAGAGAATCACCAGCTTGCGAATCACGTCCATACCGCTCAGGTCGATACGTGGATCTGGCTCGCTGTAGCCCTTCTCCTTAGCCAGTTTCACGGTCTCAGAGAATGGAACGACGCTGGAGATGGCGTTGAAGATAAAGTTGAGCGTACCCGAGAGAACTGCCTCAATCTTAAGGATTTTATCTCCGGAGTTGCGGAGGTCGTTGATGGTTCCGATGATAGGAAGACCGGCACCTACGTTGGTCTCAAAACGGAATACTACGCCACGCTGGATGGCAGTCTTCTTCAGTTTCTCGTAGTTCTCATATTCGCTTGATGCAGCTATCTTGTTGGCTGCGATAATGCTTACGTTGTGCTCCAGCAGACTCTGGTAGAGAGCGGCCACATCCTTGCTGGCTGTACAGTCTACAAACACGCTGTTGAAGATGTTCATCGCCAGGATGGTATCGCGCAGAACCTCAGGAGTGCTTGGGTCTGAAGTCTTCAGTTCGTCGCGGTAGTTCTCGAGATCAATACCATCGCGGTTGAAGATGGCGTTCTTGGAAGAAGCGATACCCACCACGTTGAGCTTCAGTTTGCTGCGCTCCATGAGGTCGGCATACTGGTTCTTGATCTGCTCGATGAGCTTTCCGCCCACGGTACCCACACCGCAGATGAAGAGGTTTAGCACCTTGTATTCTGAAAGGAAGAAACTGTCGTGGAGCACGTTGAGCGACTTTCTCAGATAATCGCTCTTCACTACGAACGAGATGTTGGTCTCAGAAGCACCCTGTGCACAGGCGATGACGGAAATACCGCTACGGCCGAGGGTTCCGAAGAGCTTACCGGCGATACCGGCAGCATGCTTCATGTTTTCACCCACGATGGCGATAGTAGCCAAGCCCTTCTCTGCGTGCATTGGGTACATGGCACCATCGGCAATCTCGTTGTGGAACTCATTGTTTAATACCTTTACAGCCTCTTCTACATCCTGCTCGCGCACACCGATAGAGGTAGAGTTCTCAGATGATGCCTGTGACACCATGAACACAGAGATGCCCTCGTTGGCAAGAGCGGTGAAGATACGGCGGTTTACACCAATCACACCGACCATGGAAAGACCGGTTACGGTGATGAGCGCTGTACCGTTGATAGAAGAGATACCCTTGATAGGCTTCTGGTCGCCATCTATCTTGTTCTTGATGATGGTGCCCGGAGCATCTGGGTTGAAGGTGTTCTTAACCTTGATAGGAATATTCTTGACACAAACCGGGTAGATGGTTGGAGGATAGATGACCTTTGCACCAAAGTTGCAAAGCTCCATCGCCTCAACGTAACTCAGTTCGTTGATGGTATAAGCTGATTTGATGACACGTGGGTCGGCGGTCATGAAACCGTCTACATCAGTCCAGATTTCGAGCACTTCTGCATCGAGGGCAGCTGCTATGATGGCTGCTGTGTAGTCGCTACCGCCACGGCCAAGGTTGGTGGTGCGGTCTGTGTTCTTGTCACGACTGATAAAACCCGGAACGAGAGATATGCGTGGAATTTCTGCAAAGGCTTCTTTTACCAGTTTGTTGGTCAGCTCGCTGTCGAGTACATGCTTGCCCTTGCCGTTCTTGCGCTCAGTCTTGATGAAGTTGCGGGAGTCGAACCATTTGGCTCCACGAATCAATGTGGCAACAATCTTGGAACTGAGTCTTTCACCATAACTCACGATGGCATCCTGCGTTTTCTCGCTGAGGTCGTGGATGAGGTACACACCAAAATAGATGCTCTTCAACTGCTCGAAGAGGGCATCAACCGATTTGAATAAGTTTTCTCTGTCTGTTGTGTCGGTGATGATGGTATCTATCATCTTGTGGTGGCGATCAACCATGGCTTCGAATTCTACTTTCCACTGTTCATCACCCTTGAGGGCAAGTTGAGAGGTTTGCAAGAGTTTGTCCGTGATACCGCCAAGCGCGCTCACGACAATCACTACACTCTGTTTCTTTGCCTCGTTTTCAACGATACGTTTCAAGCTGAGGATGCTTTTTACGGAACCAACCGATGTTCCGCCGAATTTTAATACTTTCATATGTTCTTGAATTTTACGTTGGTAATGTAATGCCTCCCCCGAAACGACCGGGGCCGAAGCAGAACTTGAGGGCAAAAGTACGAATAATATGTCAAACTGCCAAGGATTTTAACAAAAAAGTAGCATATTGTAGATAAAAAAGCTATTTCAGTAGATAATTATAGGCTCTTCCTCTCCCTTATACCTTATTATATATATAAAAAACGTTGAAATGTTTGGGTGTTTCGGATTATTTGCTTAATTTTGCGCTTGCAATTCAATGCATAAAAGACATAAGCATAACAAACATAAGAAGGAACGAATGAAATATCTTTTATTCTCAGATATCCACGGCTGTTTGCCAGCCCTGGAAAAGGTCCTCGATTTCTTCGAGGCTGAACATTGTGACATGATGTGCATCATGGGGGATATCATCAATTATGGTCCCCGCAACCGCATTCCGGAAGGAATCGATCCTAAGGGTATCGTAGAAAGACTGAATGCGCTGGCAGACAAGATTATCGCTGTGCGTGGCAACTGCGATGCGGAAGTAGACCAGATGCTCCTCGATTTCCCTGTCATGGAGACCTATGCCTTGCTGGTAGACGGAGGCAAGCGCTATCTTCTGACCCATGGACATGTATACAATAAGGAAAACATGCCGAAGGGTCCTTACGAGGCTATGATCTATGGACACTCCCATCTCTGGGAACTCTCTCATAACGAGAAGGGGCAGGCCATCGTAAATACAGGCAGCATCACCTTCCCGAAGGGTGGCAATCCGCCAACCTTTGCAACATTGGAAGATGGTAAGTTCACCATGTATCAGCTGGATACGCTCGAAGTGCTGGCTACAATGGAAGCATGAAAAAGTGAAAGTGAAAAGTGAATTGTGAATGTAATGCGAAATCCGTAATATGGAATCGGTCACTTGTCACTCGTCACTTTTATAAAACTAATCATAAAGTTCAAAGCTCAAAGTATAAAGTATAATGATTCAAGAATACCTGATAAGAATTCTGCCCGAACAGGCAGCCAGCGAGGAAGGCATCAAGCGTTATCTCGCCAAAGAAAAGGGATTGGATGTAAGAACGCTCAACCAGGTGAGGGTTTTGAAGAGAAGCATCGATGCCCGTCAGCGCACCATCTTCGTCAATCTGAAGGTGCGTGCTTATATCAACGAATTTCCGCAGGACGACCAGTATGTCCATACCGAATACCCGGATGTGAGCAGCAGACCTCGTGTTATCATTGTGGGTGAGGGACCTGGCGGCCTCTTTGCTTCCCTGCGCCTGATAGAACTGGGATACCGTCCTATCGTGCTGGAGCGAGGCAAGGATGTGCGCGAACGCAAGAAGGACCTCTCTAACATTACCAAGACTCAGAAGGTAGATGGTGAGAGCAACTACTGTTTCGGTGAAGGTGGAGCCGGTGCTTATAGTGACGGCAAACTCTATACACGAAGCAAGAAAAGGGGAAGTGTAGATAAGATTCTGAACGTATTCTGCCAGCATGGTGCCAATACTAATATCCTGGCAGATGCCCATCCGCATATCGGTACCGACAAGTTACCACGCGTTATTGAAAACATGCGCAACACCATCATCAAGTGTGGCGGCGAAGTGCATTTCCAGACCAAGATGATTCGTCTGATCCTTGAGAGTGAAGGTAAGCTGACGGCTCCTGATGCTGCAGCTGGCGATAGGGTGATAGGCGTAGAAGCCGTGAATCTGGCTACGGGTGCTGAGGAAACTTATCGCGGACCGGTTATCCTGGCAACAGGTCATAGTGCCCGCGATGTATACCGTTATCTCGCTTCGGCAAAGATAGATATCGAGGCAAAAGGCATCGCCGTAGGTGTGCGTCTGGAACATCCTTCCCTGCTCATCGACCAGATTCAGTATCACAATAAGAGTGGTAGAGGAAAATATCTGCCTGCTGCCGAATATAGCTTTGTTACTCAGGTAGATGGCAGAGGTGTCTATAGCTTCTGTATGTGTCCGGGCGGTTTTGTGATTCCGGCTGCTACAGGACCGGAACAGCTCGTGGTGAATGGTATGAGTCCGAGCAACCGCGGTACAGCCTGGAGCAACTCGGGCATGGTGGTGGAAACTCATCCCGAGGATGTGGCGCAGTTTGTGAAGGAACATCAGTCTGTCATCGAACAGCAGGAAATGAAGGCGCAGGAGAATGCTTCACTCTTCACTCCTCACTCTTCACTCCAGATGATGTACTTCCAGGAAATCGTGGAAAAACAATGCTGGCAGCAGGGCAACATGAAGCAGACTGCACCGGCACAGCGCATGGCTGACTTCGTGAACAATCGATTGAGTTATGATCTGCCAAAAAGCAGCTATGCTCCAGGCTTGATTTCGAGTCCGTTGCATTTCTGGATGCCATCTTTCGTGAGCAAGCGACTGCAGGAAGGCTTCAAGACCTTCGGCAAGAATGCCCATGGTTTCCTGACCAACGAGGCTACGCTGATAGCGATGGAGACGAGAACCTCATCGCCTGTCCGCATCGTCCGTGACCGCGAAACCCTGCAGCATGTCCGCATCCAGGGACTCTTCCCATGTGGCGAAGGTGCTGGTTATGCAGGCGGAATCGTATCGGCTGGTGTAGACGGAGAAAGATGTGCAGAGATGTGTGCTGAGTATTTGAAACAACAATAAACGAATGCCTGGAATGATGAAATACAGAAAAACGGGAAAGTTTAAGCTGGGCTTCTTGACTTTACTCCTGAGTGTGCTCTTCGTGGCGTGTGGCTCGGGAGCGTCAGATGCTGACAGGCAAATCAAGAGCAAGACTGATTTGAAGGGGGCTGTGATTGGTGTGCAGCTCGGTACCACTAGCGACGGACTAGCTACGGATCTGGAAAAGGAAGGTGGCGGTACCAAGGTAGAACGGTACAACAAGGGAGCCGATGCCATCCAGGCACTCCTGCAGGGTAAGATAGACTGCATGGTGACCGATGAGGCGCCAGCCAAGGCATTCCAACGGGTGAACCCATCGCTCCGTATCCTGCCCGAAACCTTCGATGCGTCCTCTTTCGCCATCTGTGTGGCTAAGGATCATGCTGAGTTGCAGCAGTCCATCAATCATGCCATCCGCATTCTGAAAGAGAATGGCGTCATCGATTCCATCGTCAACCGCCATCTGGAACGGGGCATAGCCGTGGCTTATACGCCAAAGACTTCTGACGTGAAGAAGGTGGGACCGGAAGCGCTGCAGAAACTCGGCTTGAAGACGAGTCTCCGTTTTGCCACCAACGCTACCTTCGAGCCTTTCGAATATTACCAGAATGGCAAGATTGTGGGTATCGACGTGGATGTGGCGAATGCCATCGGCGATGTGATGGGCGTGGATGTCGAGATTCTCGATATGGAGTTTGATGCCATCATCACCTCTGTACAGGCTGGTAAGGCGGATGCGGGTATTGCCGGCATCACGGTTACTCCTGAACGGAAGAAGAATATCGGATTTACAGATTCCTATGCCGATGTGCGACAGGTAATCATGGTGAATTCCAATGAAATGAAAACAGCTGGTAACCAGCCGGGAGTGATAGATAAGTTTAAATCCTGCTTCATAGATGACAACCGTTATCAGTATCTGTTGCAGGGTTTGGGCAATACGCTCATCATCACCTTCTTCGCCATCATCCTTTCCGTGATACTCGGAACGCTGATAGCTATTGTCCGTGCACGTCATGAACGTAAGGGCGACTGGAAGATTCCGAACATGCTCTGCCAGCTGTACCTTACCATCATGCGAGGCACGCCGACCATGGTGCAGTTGCTCATCATCTATTATGTGGTGTTTGCATCAGCAGATGTCAATAAGATACTGGTGGCTGTCATCGCCTTCGGCTTGAACTCGGCAGCTTATATTGCCGAGGTAATCCGCTCGGGCATCATGTCGGTGGATAATGGTCAGATGGAGGCGGGCAGAAGTCTCGGTCTTTCGTATGGCAAGACGATGCGTCTCATCATCCTTCCGCAAGCCTTCAAGAATGTGCTTCCGGCTATGGGTAACGAGCTTATCACTCTGCTCAAGGAAACCTCTATCAGCGGTTATATCGGACTGGTAGACTTGACCAAGGGTTCCGACATCATCCGAAGCATTACTTACGAAGCGATGATGCCGTTGGGCGTAGTAGCCTGCCTCTATCTCGTTCTTGTTCTCGGTCTGAACGCAGGAGTGAGAAGGCTGGAGAAGAAACTGAGAAAGAGCGAAAGGAAATGAGGAATCCTGAAAGGGCAAAAGCTTTAAAACAATGGATAAAATGAACGAAATAATCAAGATAGAAGGACTTCGTAAACGCTTCGGCGACAACGAGGTGCTGAAAGGCATAACAACCTCGGTGAGGAAAGGTGAGGTGGTTGCCATCATCGGTCCGTCGGGTTGTGGCAAGAGTACCTTCCTGCGTTCCATCAATCTTCTGGAAGAACCTACCGAGGGTAAAATCTTTATTGATGATATGGATATCACATCAAGCGATGTTGATATCAACCGAATGCGCCAGAGGGTGGGTATGGTATTCCAGCAGTTCAATCTCTTCCCTAATATGACCATACGCCGCAACATCATGCTGGCTCCGGTAGAATTGGGTAAGATGACAAGGGAAGAGGCTGATGAGAAAGCAACGGAACTCCTGACCCGTATCGGATTGCTGGATAAGGCCGACAGTTATCCCGACAGTCTGTCGGGCGGACAGAAACAGCGCGTAGCTATCGCCCGTGCCTTAGCGATGAATCCTGAGGTAATCCTCTTTGATGAGCCGACTTCGGCTCTCGATCCGGAAATGGTGGGAGAGGTGCTGCAGCTGATGAAAGATGTTGCTGCCGAGGGAATGACGATGGTAGTGGTGACCCACGAGATGGGATTTGCAAGAGAAGTGGCCAATCGTGTTCTTTTCTTCAGTGACGGCTATATCACGGAAGACGGAACTCCTGAGCAAATATTCAACCATCCAAAATCGCCAAGATTACAGGAGTTTCTGGGAAAAGTTCTGTAATAGTTGATAGTTAACAGTTCTGTAATAGTTGATAGTTAACAGTTTATAGTTAACAGTTACTTGATGACAATAAAAAAAAGATGCATTACTGGTATATTCAGCAATGCATCTTTTTTATTTGATGGTCTACAATCAGTAAAATGTTAACTGTAAACTATTAACTATTAACAGTTTTCTTCTCAATAATCTCTTCAGCACGTTTCAGAGCCTTGCTGATGTGATCTGTGATATTATCCTTGCCAAGAATATTGTAGAAACCAGCCTTTTCCAACTGGGCGTTTACCTTCTCGCAAACACCGGAGAGTACAACCTGAATGTCCTCCTTCTGACTCATCTCGCAGAGGTTGGTGAGGTTGTGGATACCGGTTGAATCAACAAATGGAACCTTGCGCATACGGATGACACGTACCAGTGGACGGTCACCGAAAGCTGCCATCACTTCCTCAAACTTGTTACCAGCTCCGAAGAAGAAAGGACCATTGATTTCGTATACCTCTACGCCCTTCGGAATCGTATAGTGCTCCAGGTTGGTTGAGAGGAAGTCAAACTCCTTGTTCAAGTCAATCTCATCATCGGTAATAGCTTTCACGTCGGTGGTTTCGCTCATTCGCTTCATGAAGAGCAGACAGGCGATAATCAGACCTACCTCAATGGCTACTGTCAAATCGAAGATGATGGTGAGGAAGAAGGTAATTAGAAGTACGGTTACATCGCTCTTCGGATTCTTCATCAATGCCAGGAAACTTCTCCATCCGCTCATTCCGTAAGATACAACTACCAATACACCGGCAAGACAAGCCATTGGTATGTATTGGGCAAGAGGCATCAGAAAGAGGAAGATGAGCAGCAGAACTATGGCGTGGATGATGCCTGCAATAGGAGTCTTACCGCCATTATTGATATTGGTCATTGTGCGGGCAATGGCACCTGTTGCAGGAATACCGCCAAAGAGGGGAGAGGCGATATTGGCCAAACCCTGAGCTACCAGCTCGGTGTTACTGTCGTGATGATCGCTGATTACACCATCGGCAACAGTTGCTGAAAGCAAACTCTCAATGGCTCCCAGAATGGCGATGGTAATAGCTGGTGATACAAGACTCTTGATGGTCTCCCAATTCATGACTGGTACCTGAGCTGCAGGCAGTTCGTTGCTGATAGAGAAGCGGTCACCAATGGTCTCGATACTCTCTACACCGGCAAACTGCTTGAGCAGTAAGGCTACAACAGTCATCAGGATGATGGCAATAAGAGAGCCCGGAATCTTCTTGCTGAACTTAGGGGTGATGGCGATAACCACTACGCTTACTACTCCGATAAGGGCACACCAAGGATCTATGGTGTCAAAGCTTTGGAAGTAGACGCCCCATTTCTCCAGAAAATCAGATGGGTTCGAAGTCAACGTCAATCCAAAGAGATCCTTGATTTGAGTGGTGAAGATGGTTACGGCGATACCACTGGTAAATCCCACAACGATAGGGTAAGGGATGTACTTGATGATGGTTCCGAGACGGAGAAGTCCGAAGAGAACCAGGAACAGACCAGCCATCAGTGTCGCTATCGTCAAACCTTCCATGCCATATTTCTGGATAATGCCATAGATGATAACGATGAATGCTCCCGTAGGACCACCAATCTGCACTTTGCTTCCACCGAAGATGGAGATGATGAGACCTGCTACAATGGCGGTGATGATACCCTTTTCAGGGGTCACGCCAGAAGCGATACCGAATGCGATGGCCAGAGGCAGGGCTACGATACCAACGATGATACCTGCCATGAGGTCAGACATGAATGTTTTCTTGTTGTATGTCTTTAAACAGGAAAACAAACTCGACTTAATTGCTAATGCCTTCATTTGAAAGTTTTAAAATATATGTAATTAATCTTGTTATCCGTTAAAACGTGTGCAAAGGTACTATATTTTTTTTAATTGGCAAAATGTTTTTCTGAGTTTCTCCCTTTTCTTCGATAATATTCTTTTCGTATAGTAATATTCTTCTTTGATAGATATATTCTCCGGATAATACTTTTCTAGTTGAATCCTGATTTCTTTTCGGTCTTGGAATATGAGTACAATATTATTAATGCGCTTGCGGGTGTGCGCCCGCACATGCAGGCAGGCGTATGCATGTATAAAATAAAGTGTAGTGGTAAGAAAAACTCTAGGAAGTCTTTATAAGTGTTAAAAATGCACCAAAATCTCAACTTTTTTGCGAAAAGATTTGGTGGAATGAAAAATAGTTAGTACTTTTGCACTCGCTTTTGAGAAATCAAGCATTACTCAAAGCAATAAAGAAAGAGTTCTTTGAAAGATTTTACATAAACAGACAAGTAGTACAAGAAGCGGTTAACTTCTTAGAAATAAGAAAGTTGACTGGGTAAAAGAAACGAACCGTCAAGTAATTGACAAGTCAGGTTTACTAAGCTTCAATAAACGAAAAGGATATTCGTCCTAAGTACAGACAACAAACAAACCAAGCCGCAAGGCTAGGTAAAAATGATATTTTACAATGGAGAGTTTGATCCTGGCTCAGGATGAACGCTAGCTACAGGCTTAACACATGCAAGT
>OGYE01000590.1_pt1 | contig 23512 bp, 16 predicted proteins | sample 1576471 | NCBI WGS metagenome assembly OGYE01 (sample SAMEA3541532, study PRJEB24748) | human gut metagenome | biome: human gut; feature: human-associated habitat; material: faeces | place: China | collected 2012
TCCGTCTATGCGCTCGCCGGTGAAATACTGCTGATAGTCACGCATGTCGGCGTTGATGCCGGGGTTGTAGACTATCGAGAAAGAGTTGATGAATCCGTTGAGATAGTAGAGGATTATAAGCGCGGGAATGTTGTTGTAAAGGGGATAGAGCAGTCCGATGAGCACGACGTTTGTAACATTGCACCAGATGAGCAGATTTCTCTTGCCGATAACTCTTATCGCTATCGGACAGATGAGCATTGCCCAGAGCGCCGCGTTGCCGATGAGCGTCGTTGCGACTCCGTAAAGACCCATTCTGTCGGGGTAGGCATATATAAATGTCCAGCCGATGATAACGCCGACTGCGCCCTCAAGGAAGCCGAGCCAGCCTGCAAGGGAGGTTATCCAGAAATATTTGTTCTTTGCAACGGCGCGGAATGCGTCGGAGAATTTGAACTGGGTAACGTGGCTCTCCGCCACGATTATTCTCTCTCTCGTTCCCGCGTATGCCACATAGGACAGAAGAAGTCCGACAACGGCGACGAGGGGATGGATTATACGGTATGTGGTTATGGAGTTAAGACCGCCCGTGAGTGTCGAGAGCATCGGCACGAAAAGACCCGTGAGGGACGGCGCCATGGAGTAGATGATCGACGAGACCGAAACGATATCGGTACGCTCATGGGAGTTGGGCGATATGACGTTTGCAAGGTCTGTGTATGCCTGCTGGAAGAAAGGATAGAAGCACTGCAGAAGGTTATAGCAGAGGAAAACCGCAATGACTTTCTGCATATACGACATCGTCTCATATGGCAGCCAGACGAACACGACCGCTATAATAACGGTGGGAATACCGGTTATCGCAAGCCAGGGACGGAATTTTCCGGATTTGAAGCGGGCGCTGTCGATTATGTAAGAGCGTCCGATAGTGATTCCGAAGCCGATAATAGTCGATGCGACCGCCATATACTGCAAGTGCATCGGCTTGATGCCTATTGTGTTTCCGACAAGGAAGCTCGTTGCGGAAAGCGCGATGAGCGAGCAGAAGAACATGACGAACTGAACGCCCATTCCTCCGACGCCGTAGGCAATTATCTCTTTGTAGGAGACATATTTGCCCAAGGCGGGTGTCTTCCAGTGCAGTACGACATTGTTCCATGTCGTGCTGACCTTTTCCTTGAGATTACTCTTTCCCATTTCAACACTCCTTCAGGTCCGCGGCGAAGCAGGGAAAATACGCCCGCAGACAGTTGTTTTAGCCCCCCGATATGAAAAAATTCAATCGGGAAGCATCGACAATTTGCATAAAAGCTCTTATCATTATAGCAAAAATATTAATAGCTTGCAACAGCGTTTTGGACTTAAGTACAATAAAAGCAGAAATTTAATAATTATTTCAGCGTTATCACATTCCTGTTGAATTTTCAGCGGCGAAGTGCTATAATGTCCTCAGAAATTTTTCAGAGGTGAACAGTGTTGAATAAGCCAAAGATAATCGCACACCGCGGTGCTAACCGCTATGCCCCGCAGAACACGATACCCGCATTTGAAAAAGCAGTCGAGCTCGGGGCGGACGGAACCGAGACCGACGTCCATATCACCAAGGACGGGCATATAGTCATCTGCCATAACGACACCGTTGACGAGATGTCCAACGGCACCGGCGCTATCGGCGACTATATGTTTGACGATATCCGCAAGCTCGATTTCGGCAGCAAGTTCTCAAAGGACTTCGCCGGCGTCACTCTACCCACCGTCGAGGAGTACCTCGAGTGCATGAAGAAGAGCGACAAGCTGAGCGTTATGAATATCGAGATAAAGCCCAACAAGTCCGAGCGCGAAGACATAGTACGCAAGACGATAGAGGCAGTCAAGGACTACGGACTTTTCGATGAGCTTCTCATTTCGAGCTTCGACTATAAGATGCTTGTTGAGGCGAAGAAGTACGATCCCAAGTGCAAGACGGCGTATCTCTATCCGATTTACGGCCAGGTAGTCAGAAGATGGTTCTTCCAGCCTCTGCACCTCGCGCAGAAAATCGGCTGCGACGCACTGCATCCGCATAAGGCGTTTGCGACAAAAGCGCTCGTCCGCCGCGCCCATGCCGCCGGCATTAAGGTCAACGCATGGACGGTTGACGAGGAAAAGGATGTTATCCAGATGCTCGAAAACGGCGTTGACGGTATTATCACAGACCGCCCCGACTACGTGGAGGGTATTGTGGACAGATACCTCGCCGAGCATAAATAAAGCCTGAAATCAAAGTACCGCAGAGCAAAAGCCCTGCGGTATTTTTGCTGTTTGCTGATGCTCAGTTTGTAGGGTGCGGCGACTCGACGCACCGTTGCCGCGACAGCGGCATGAAATCTTCGCAAAGATTTATCCTACCGACCGTAGTGGCGAACTTCGTTCACCTGCCCTTGAAATCTATATAGTGGATAAAGCTACTGAGGGATTGTTTCGCCGACGCTCAAAGTAATAAGTAAAAGTGAATAGTGAAAAAGTGCGCAGTAGGGATTATCATCCGCCCGCGAAGTTTGCACGATTTTATTGGTGCGAACCTCTTTTGCGTGGCGACTTGATGCATCACTGCCGCATCTACCGCCGAGTTATTTCACATGCCGAGCACTCCAACACAAAACCGCCGCGGATATCCGCGGCGGCTCGTCTTATCAACTTTTACAGCGCCCTTACGCAGTCTTTGAATATCTCGCCGCGCTGCTGATAGCATTTGAACATATCCCAGCTCGCGCATGCGGGGGAGAGCAGTACGCAGTCGCCGCTCTCTGCGTCGGCGGCCGCTATGCTGACGGCCTCTTCGAGCGTGTCGACGAATTTGTAAGCCTTGAAGCCGGCTCTGTCGCAGGCGGCGGCAATGTCGTATTTCGTCTTGCCTATGAGCAGAAGCTCTTTTACCCTGCCCTCAAATGTCGCTACCCACTCATCATAGCTTGACTTCTTGTCGTAGCCTCCGCCTATGAGAATTGTCGGCGAGGGCATGGCGCAGACCGCCTTTATTGCCGCGTCGGGGTTCGTGCCCTTCGAGTCGTTATAGTATTTGACGCCGTTTTTCTCGGCGACGAACTCTATCCTGTGCTCGACCGCCGTGAACTCCTTTATCCCTTGGCGGATAGTGTCAAGCGGCACGCCCATGGCGTGGGTCATCGCGATAGCCGCCATGATGTTTTCGTAGTTGTGCATTCCGACAAGGCTCGTGTCCTTTGTCGTGCAGACTGGCGTTTCAACGCCGTTTTCTTTTATTATCATCGTATCGCCGCGCAGGAACACTCCGCTCTCAAGCTCGTCGGATGAACTGAAGAATATCACCTTGCAGCGCGGAGTCTTGCCGAATTCGCGCAGAACCGGGTCGTTGTAGTTGAGCACGCAGAAGTCGTTCTCGTCCTGATTCTTGGTTATCGATTCTTTTATTGCGATGTAGTTTTCGAGCGTCTTGTGCCTGTCGAGATGGTCGGGCGTAATGTTGAGAATAGCCGTGACATGCGGCTTGAAGGTCACCATAGTTTCAAGCTGAAAGCTGCTTATCTCCGCGACTGTCACGCTGTCCTTGTCGCTCTCGAGCGCGTATCCGGTGTAGGGAATCTCGATGTTGCCGACGAGCAGAGCCTTTTTCGCGTGGCGCTTCATTATGTCATAGGTGAGCGAAGTTGTCGTGGTCTTGCCGTTTGTGCCTGTTATGCCGATAACCGTGCCCTTGTCGTGCCTGTAGGCAAGCTCGACCTCGCCCCAGATCGGTATATTATGCTCTTTGACGGCTTTCATTATCGGCGTTTCAAGCGATACGCCGGGGCTTACTACGCAAATGTCAACGCGCGAAAAATCGAAGCCCGAAAAATCGCCGAGGATAAACTCTATATTATCCCTGCCTATTTTTTCGCACGCCGCCGCAGTGTCGAAATTCTCGTTGCCGTCGTAGATTATAAAATCCTCGCCGACTTTGATAAGCAGCTGCGCGGCGTTGATTCCGCTGCGCCCCGCGCCGACTATAAGATATCTGCTCATTGTTGTTACCTCCGAATCAGTTGTCGGTCAGGTCGAAATAGACCTGCTTCATATTTTCTGCGCTCAGCTCGTCTGCGCGCTTCTTTCCGTTTTCCGAAAGACGGGCGCGAAGTTCGCCGTCCGTCAGCAGTGTTTTGAGCGCCTTCGCGTATTCGCGGTGGGCGTCGTTTATGTTGCCGTAGTCAAAGTCCGGGCTCTCGGACATGACAGGGCAGAGGATTCCGCAATCGACTTCGGTCATCTTGTCGCAGTGCGGCAGGAACGGGCGACCGGGCGCGAGAACCTCGGCAGGCCCCGATGTGCAGTCCGTGCTGACCGCCGGAGTGCCGACCGCCAACGCCTCAACAATGACATTCGGGAAGCCTTCGTAATAAGATGTCATCGCAAAAACATCCGCGCGGGATACAAATTTGAACACATTCTTTTGGAATCCCGCAAAGACTATATCATTTGAATATTCGCTCTTTTTCGCCATCTCGCGAACCGCGTTTTCGTATTCGCCGCGGCATCCGAGGAATATCAGCCCCGCGTCGGGGATATCTTTTTTCAGCAGCTCAAAGCTTTTTAGCATATCCCACTGACATTTCTGCTCAACGAATCTCGAAGAGAAAGCTATAACTCTGTGCGTGTCATAGAATTCTTTGTATTCTTCGTCGAGTTCTTCTTTTGCGTCCTCGCGGGCTTTTTCGCAGTCGATGATATTATATGCCGTGAAAAGCTTATCTTCATTCCCCGGGAACATCTCTTCGCATTTTTTCTGCATCTCGAGGGCGTTGAAGAGAATATTGCATCCGTGCCGCAGCGCGAATGAATAGAGCTTCGAACTCTTTATGAGCCGCACATAGTCGCGGCAGGAGATATATTTCATGCACTTCGCGCCCGAGAGCGCGAGAGCTTCGTTCGGCGCGTGGGTGAATGAATACGCCGTGCATATATCATGCTCTTTGACGAATTTTTTTATCGCCGCGGCGCGCTTGAGCATAATAACAGCACGCTGTGCCGTGCCTTTGCCTGCGGGTAATTTTAGATCAACGAATTCGCCCGCGCAGTCGAATCGCTTTTCGCTCGCGTCAAAGACCAGGACATAGACATTGAATTTTTCGCTCAGCAGATGCGACAGCCTGCTCGCAAACCGCTCGCTTCCGCCGCTTCGCAGATCCTGAAGTATTATCGCGACATTTTTCATTTTCAGTTCACTTCTTTGCATATTTTTCGCTCTGGGCTACCGCGAGCCTGTCGCACCGCTCGTTCTCGGGGTGCCCCGCGTGTCCTTTGACCCATATGAACTCATATTCGTGCTTCGAAAGCGCCTTGAGCAGCCGCTCCCACAGCTCGGGATTCAAAACAGGCTTCTTGTCGGATTTTTTCCACCCGTTCCTCTTCCAGTTCCATATCCAGCCTTTTAAAAACGCGTTCGCAACATACTGCGAGTCGGTGTATATTTTTATATCGCAGGGCTCCTTGAGCCTCTCGACCGCGCTTATGACCGCCGTGAGCTCCATGCGGTTGTTCGTCGTGTTCGCGTCGCCGCCGGACATTTCCGCCTCGTGCTCGCCATAGCGCAGAACGGCGCCCCAGCCGCCGGGTCCGGGATTGCCCGAACACGCGCCGTCGGTGAATATCTCAACTTTTTTCAGTTCGCTCATATTTCACTCCGTTGTGTTATTTTAATTAATTCTATCACTAAGTCGGGTCAAAAACAAGGTGATTTTGCCGCCCCGCCGCACATTTATAAATGTGTGAAACTTCGGCTTAAAACCGCTCCCGGCAGGCAATAATAGGAATATCATATCTTCGGAGGGGTCATCATGTACAGCTACGATGCGGACTCGGCGGCTTTTATAAAACGTGCGCAGGGGCTCACTGCGTCCGACTGCACGAGAGCGGGCGCGGCAGTCGGTGCGGCTTTTGGGCGCGGCAGGGTAGGCGTCGCCTGCCGGAACGATGAATATTCCCGCGCCTGCGCCGATGCCGTGTGCGCGGGACTGCGTGTTTCCGGCGTCAATGCGTGGTCGTTCGGCGCGTCCTTTGAATCCCAGCTATCTTTTTTAGTTCCGTTCTCGTCGCTCAATGCGGGCGTGTTCGTCTGCGCCGGGGAGGGGACGGTCAGCATCTTCGGCGAAAACGGACTGAGCGTGTCCGCGGCGTTCGGCAGAAAGGCGGCGGATTTCATGGAGACCGATTTGTCTCCCGCGCCGTCGTGCGGGCGGCTCTTTGATATGTCCGCCATGGGTATGCTCTACCGCGACGAGCTGATGCGCCATGTTCCTTACGGCGTAGCCGACTGCGCGATACTCAGCTCCGACCCGACGATATCAGCGCTCATAAATGATTGTATGCGCACCACCTCGAACGAGCGCGCGCTGACCCTCAGAATAAACCGCAGGGGTACGAGCCTTAGCGCATATACTGAAAAGACCGGAGTCGTGCCGTTTGTCAAGCTAATCGCCATCTGCGGAATGTACGAGCTCGAGAGCGGGCGGGATATCTCCGTCCCTTATGATTCTCCCGCATTTCTCGATGACCTCGCGCGCAGCTACGGCAGGACGGCTTATCGCTATCTCTCCGCCCCGTCGGACGGCTCGGACAATGTCGCACGCCGTCTCGCAGCGCGCCAGTTCTGGTCGCGCGACGCGCTGTTCACCGCGGCGAAGCTCGCTTGCATCCTGGAAGAGAAGAATATGACCTTCCCCGAGCTCTATTCTCTTTTGCCGCCGCTGTTTGTCTACAGCACCACGGCGCAGCTTGAACTGCCGCCCGACTATCTCGACGAGTTCGAGGGCGAGAACTTCTCCTTCGGGCGCGACGGGGCGAACGGCTTCGTGCTTGTCGAAAAGCGCGGAAAAACGCATATTTCACCGCTCGGAAACGGGCGATTCCGCCTGACTGCGCAGAGCTTTGACGAGGAGACCGCGCGCGAGCTCTGCGCCGAAGCGCAGGCGTTCATCTCCTCCGGCGCAAAGTGATTGCAACACCTTTTGCCGATGTGTCTTTTTGTAGGCTGCGCATAATTTTATTGCATCGCGTGTGGCTTAAATTGTATTTACCGATTTGTCCCTATCGGGTGCAACACACTTGACAGTTTTATCCAATCATAGTAAAATTAACAATAGGGATATTTTTGTATTATGACTGCACGCATATGTCTTAACTACCCGAAATTTGTCTTGTATCCATGCTGAAAATATCATCGCGTTTTTAACAGACAAGGCTTTAATTCCCGCACCTTGACCGGTCGGGGTTCTACTTACATCAAAAATTTAACAGAAAAGGAGATTTCTATGCCAAAAGCAAAAGAAACCGGCGCAGCGTCTGCGCCCGCAAAGAAGACTGCGGGCAGGCGCAGCTACCGCAGTTACGGCAAAATTAAGCCCGCACCGGGCAAATCGAAGGCTGAGCCCAAGCCTATAAAAGTGTCGTTTTTAGGCGGCCTGAATGAAGTGGGCAAGAATATGACACTGTTTGAATACGGCGAGGATATGTTCCTTGTCGATTGCGGACTTGCATTCCCGGATCAGGATATGCTCGGAGTCGATCTCGTGCTTCCCGATTTCACCTATGTCGAGCGCAACGCGGACAGGATACGCGGAATAGTCATAACCCACGGACATGAGGATCATATCGGCGGTCTGCCTTATCTTCTCAAGGTTCTCAATGTGCCCGTCTACGGCACGAAGCTCACCATCGGACTCATTCAGGGGAAGCTGCGTGAGCACGGACTGCTCAATTCCGCATCACTCAATGTCATCAATCCCGGCGATGTGATAACCCTCGGCGGTTTTACCGTTGAGGCTATCCATGTCAACCATTCCATACCCGACGCACTCGGACTCGCTATCCGCTGCGAGGGCGGCACTATCGTCCACACGGGCGACTTCAAAATCGATACAACGCCTATCGACGGCGGCATGATGGATCTCGGCAGACTCGCCGAGATAGGGCAGGAGGGAGTCCTCTGCCTTATGTCCGACTCCACCAACGCCGAGCGTCCCGGCTTCACCGAGAGCGAGAGAAAGGTCGGCGAATCGTTCGAGACCCTCTTCCGCAAGGCTGGCAACAACCGCATAATAGTTGCAACATTCTCTTCCAATATCCACCGCGTGCAGCAGATAATGAATGTTGCGGCGAGCCTCGGACGCAAGGTCGCGCTCGTCGGCAGAAGCCTCGAAAATGTCGTGAGCATCTCGGCGGAGCTCGGCTATCTCAATATACCCGAGGGGATAGTTATCGATATCAATATGATAAATCGCTATCCCGCCGATAAGCTCGTTATCATCACCACGGGCAGCCAGGGCGAACCTATGAGCGCCCTGACCCGCATGGCGTTCTCGGATCACCGTAAGGTCGAAATTCATCCAAACGATTATGTTATAATTTCCGCAACTCCGATTCCCGGCAACGAAAAGACCGTCAGCCGTGTCGTCAACGAGCTGATGAAGCTCGGTGCGGATGTCGTGTATGAGAAGATGTACGAAGTCCATGTCTCCGGCCACGCCTGCCAGGAGGAGCTGAAAATGATAATGGGCATCGTCAAGCCGAAATATTTCATTCCGGTTCACGGCGAGCTCAAACACCTGAGAAAACACGCAGGTCTCGCGCTGAGTATGGGTATCCCCAAGGAGAATATACTCATCGCCGACAACGGCAGAGTCGCCGAGATCAGCAAAAAGGCGCTCAGATGCACGTCCACCGTGCCCGCAGGCAGAGTGTTTGTCGACGGTTACGGCGTCGGCGATGTCGGCTCGGTCGTGCTTCGAGACAGAAAGCATCTCGCGCAGGACGGTCTCGTTATCGTCGCCGTCTGCATTGACCGCGAGAGCGGCATGATAGTTTCCGGTCCCGATGTCGTGACGAGAGGTTTCGTCTATGTCAAGGAGTCCGAGGAGCTTATAAACGCCGCGCGTGAAGTCGCCGTTGAGGCTATCGAAGCCCAGACGGACGGCGGATATTTCGATTGGAACAGCATCAAGGCAAGCCTCAGGGACGAGATATCTCACCTGATGTATGAGCGCACCAAGCGCAGCCCGATGATTCTTCCCGTTATTATGGAGGTCTGATGAATGAGCTTTAAGGATTTCCTGCGAGAGCTCGCAGTGGAAATAGCTGCCTTTGTTGCGGCGGCTGCGTTCATTGTTGTTGTCGCTGTCCGCTACAGCGGGTGGGCGGCGCTTGTGGGTAGTGTCCTTCTCATCGCGTTCTCGGTCTATAAGATAGTCAAGTTCTTTAACATCCGCAACCGTGAACGCCAGCTAAGGGACATGGCGTCGCACAGCCTCGACGCGACAGACGCCGGTTCCGTCAACGATTTTCCCATGCCTATGCTCGTTTGTGATGGCGACGGGATAATCGAGCTTTTCAACAGAAGCTTTTTCCATACTTTTATGGATGAGTCGGTCATCGACCGCAAGCTCGCCCAGCCGTTTATCGGCGGCTGCGATCCCGAGCAGGCGGAGTCGAACGGCGCAGCCATAGTCAAAATCAAGGATTCCTATTATATAGTCACCCCGTCCTCGTTCGAGTTCAAGGGCGGGAAAGAATATGTTTTCTATTTCACCGATGTAAGCGAGATGAAGCGCGCTCAGCTCGCTTACATAAAGAACAGACCCATCATAATGCTTCTGCAGACCGACGATATCGCGGATATCAAGGCGGACTACAGGGACAGCGAGCGCGCGGCGATACGCGGCGGAGTCGAAGAGGTGATAGAGAACTGGACGGGGCAGTATGACTGCATCATGCGCAAAATCTCCGAGGAGCGGTTCATGATAATCGCCCAGAGCGATGTGCTCGAGAAGATGCGCGCTGACCGTTTCAGCGTTCTCGACAAGATACGCGAGTATAAATATAAAGAAAGAGTACTCGGTCTGACCCTCTCGATAGGCGTCGGTACGGGAGTCGCCATAACCGATTGCGAAAAGTCCGCCGAGCAGGCGCTCGATATGGCGCTTGGACGCGGCGGCGATCAGGCGGCGGTCAAGACGAAGGACGAGTATGAGTTCTTCGGCGGCGTTTCCAAGAGCGTCGAAAAGGTCACAAAATTCCAGACCCGCGTCGCGGCTTCGTCTCTTTCGAGTCTTATCAGCGCGAGCGACCGCGTGATGATAATGGGTCATTCGTTCCCGGATATGGACGCTTTCGGCGCGGCAGTCGGCGTGTCGTCGATAACCCGCGCCCTCGGCATCGACGCGTATATCGCCCTCGATGAAAACCGCAGCTTTGCCGGCGCCGCTGTCGATATGCTCCGAGCTGACGGCTGGGACGGCAAGATAATCGATGTCAACGAAGCCCTCGCGCTCATGACGAGAAAGACCCTGCTCGTCGTTGTCGATACCCATAAGAGCAGCTTTGTCGATTTCCCGACTCTCTATGAAAAGGCGTCCGCCACAGTCGTTATCGACCATCACAGAAAATCGGTCGATCATATCAAAGACGCGCTCATTTTCTTTCATGACCCCAACGCCTCGTCGACATGCGAAATGGTCACGGAGCTCATGCGCTATATAACCCCCGCGCCGACGCTTTCTCCCGTTGAAGCTCAGGCGATGCTCGCGGGCATAATGCTCGACACAAAGGAGTTCGTCCTCTCAACAGGTGTGCGCACCTTCGAAGCGGCGGCTTTCCTCAAGGGCAAGGGCGCAGATACCGTCGCGGTAAAGCGCCTGTTCTCGAATTCGATCGAGAGCAACCGCAAGCGTAGCGAGATAATCTCCGCCGCGCATATCTACAGGGGCTGTGCCATAGCCTGCACCGCACCCGGTACGGAGAACGCGAGACTGCTCAGCGCCCAGGCGGCGGACGAACTGCTTGAAGTCAGCGGCGTAAAAGCCTCGTTTGTTATCTTCGACAGCGGAAAGGACAGCGTCAATATCTCGGCGCGTTCCTACGGCGATCTGAATGTCCAGATAATCATGGAATATCTCGGTGGCGGCGGCCACCGCACCATGGCGGCGGCTCAGCTCACCGGTGTGAATATGGAGGAGGCAAAGTCGAAGCTCTGCGAAGCGATCGACGCCAAATATCCCCGTACCGACGGCGAAGAGCCAACCCCGATTTCGTGATATTCCTTAAATTAACGCGATTTTATCGGCGTGCGGCTTGTATGGTGCGGCGACCCCGACGCACCGATGCCGCCTGAGCGGCATGAAATTTCGTACGAGCCAATCACAATATGCTGCGATTCGCCACAAAATCACACCCGTAAATAACCCGAAAGGAATTGATATAAATGAAAGTTATTCTCACACAGGATGTAAAAAGCCTCGGCAAGAAAGGCGAGCTCGTCAACGCTTCCGACGGCTACGCGAGAAACTTCCTCTTCCCGAGAAAGCTCGCCGTTGAAGCAAACGCTCAGGCGATGAACGAGCTGAAAAACCGCGAGTCCGCGGAGAAATACAGGCTCGAAACCGAGCTCAAAAACGCCAAGGAAGTTGCCGCGAAGATAAACGGCAAGACCGTCAAGCTCACCGCAAAAGCGGGTCAGGGCGGAAAAATCTTCGGCTCCGTCACCGCAAAGGAAGTTGCCGAGTCGATAAGCCGCCAGTTCGGCGTCTCGGTCGACAAGAGAAAGGTGTCCATGGAGGATATCAAGTCTTTCGGCACATTCAGCGCCGAAGTGAAGGTATATAACGGCGTCAACGCAACCGTCTATGTCAGCGTGGGCGAGGAATAATTGCTGAAAACCGGAGGATCTAACAAAAGTGGATGTGAATAACCTAACCCTGCCCGAGGGGTATCAGATGCCCTTCAGCCTTGAGGCGGAGCAGGCGGTGCTCGGATGCGTGCTGATGGATCCGAACTGTATGCCGCAGGTGCTGATCTATCTTCGCCCGGAGTATTTCTATCTCCCGCAGCACAAAGAGATTTTCTCCGTCATGGTGAGTCTTGATGCGCTCGGCAACAAGATCGATCCGCTCATTATTCTCGAAACTCTCAAGAATAACGGAACATATGACGAGGCGGCAGGCAAGAACTATCTGTTCCAGCTCGCTCAGAGCGTGCCGACCACTTCAAATGTCGAGTCATATGCCAAGATAGTGCGCGAAAAATATTTCATGCGCACCCTCATCACCGTCTCGCAGGAGACTATCGACAACGCTGTCGCCCAGACTGACAGCGCGGATATGCTTCTCGACGCGGCGGAGCAGAGGATATACGATATCCGCCAGGGCAAGACGAGCACAGGCCCGTCGAAGCTCAGCGATATAATAGTCAATCAGGTCTATGATACCCTGCAAAAATTGAGCTCCGAGGGCGCGGAAGCGTTCAAGGGAATCTCGACCGGATACAGGGATCTTGACGACGTTATCGCCGGACTCAACAAATCAGACCTTATACTTATCGGCGCGCGCCCTGCAATGGGAAAGACAAGCTTTGCCTTGAATATTGCGAGAAACGTCGCTGTTAAAGCGAAGAAAAAGATACTCTTCTTCTCGCTCGAAATGACGAAGGAGCAGCTCGCGCAGAGAGTGCTCTCCACCGAAGCGCGCGTGCTCAGCACAAAGATGAGAACCGGCCAGCTCGATACCGATGACTGGACCCGCCTCGGACTTGCTACCGCTTCGCTCAACGACTGCGAGCTGTATTTTGACGATACGAGCACGATAACCGTCGCCGAGATGAAAGCGCGTGCACGCAGACTCAAGAACGTCGATTGTATTATTATAGATTACCTCGGACTCATCCGCTCCGGTACAAAGGTCGAAAACCGCGTGCAGGAGGTTACCGAGATAACCCGAAGCCTCAAACTCATGGCGAAGGATCTGAATATCCCCGTCATCTGCTGCGCCCAGCTCTCCAGAGGCACCGAGGGCAGAGGAAAGTCCCACCGTCCTCAGCTGTCCGATCTGCGTGAATCGGGCTCTATTGAGCAGGATGCGGATATAGTCCTCATGCTCTACCGTGAGGAATATTACAAGAACGAAAAAGACGACCCGGACGGCGACGATGAGCCCGCGCCCACCGCTCCCGTTGCCAACGAGGTCGAGGTCATTGTTGCCAAGAACAGACACGGTCCGACAAAGACCGTCGATTTCATCTGGGATGCGGATCACACTCTGTTCATGGGCGTGGAGAAGATTCAGAATGCTTGATAAAGCGCTCAGCGCCGTGGAAAAATATAATATGCTCAGCCCGGGAGCTGCGGTCATAGCCGCGGTCTCGGGCGGTGCCGATTCAATGGCAATGCTACTCTTTCTTATGAAAATAAGCGAGCGGTATTCGCTATCCCTGACCGTCGCCCATGTCAACCATGGGCTGCGCGGTGAGGAGGCGCGGCGCGACGAGGAATATGTGCGCTCCTTCTGCGAAAAGAACTCTCTTTGCTTAGAAGTCCTGCATGCCGATGTTGCGACCCTTGCAAAACAGAGCGGGGAGACCTGCGAAGAGTGCGGGCGCAGAGTGCGCTATGAGTTCTTTGAATCGATAGACAAAAACGCGAAGATCGCAACCGCCCATACCGCGAGCGACAACGCCGAAACGATGCTCTTTAACCTCGCACGCGGCTCGTCGCTGAAAGGTCTGTGCGGCATACCGCCCGTTCGCGGGAATATTATAAGACCGCTGATATTCTGCACGAGAGAGGATATAGAAGTGTTCTGCCGCGAAAATTCTCTCGATTTTGTGACGGACAGCACCAATCTGACTCTCGATTACAGCCGCAATAAAATTCGCCATATCGCAGTCCCGGCGCTCAAGGAGATAAACTCCGCTTTTGAAGAGAACGCCTCGCATTTTTCTCAGAATGCAGCACTTGATGAGGATTTCCTTGAGTGCGAAACGGAGTCGCTTCTGGCGTCCGCCAAAAAAGACGGCGGTTTCTCGTGCGAAGCCCTGCTTTCGGCTCATCCGGCTATACGCCGCCGCGCTCTGCTCGGCGCTATTAAAAATGTATGCCCGAAGTCGGCGGATTTCAGGACCGTAAATGCAGTTGAAAATATTCTCCAAGGCGGCGGAAAAATTCAGCTGTCGCCAGATATTTTTGCCGTCTCGGACGGCGATATTATTCGCTTTGAAACTCCCGCGAAGATGAGCGAAGAGTGGTCCGAAGATGTCGAACCCGAGTGCATAAACGGCTCTGTATGCCATAACGGGCGCGTTTCAATTTGTCGGGTTAACAAAAAAGTTTTCTTTGATACACAAAAAATTCACAAAGATATGTTGGATTATTGCATTGATTGTGATAGAATAAATGGAAAAGTTCAAGTCGGGAGCCGCCACGCGGGCGATAAACTGACCCTTGCAAAGCGCGGATGCACAAAAAGCCTGAAAAAACTTTTCAATGAGGCACATGTCCCGCCGGAGAGCCGCTGCGATGTCGCAGTGCTGCGCGACGAGTCGGGTGTGCTGTGGGTTGAGGGATTCGGCGCGGACAGACGATGCCGCGTCGGAAAAAACACTGAAAATGTGCTTATAATACGGAGGGAAAAGCAATGATAGAGGATATAGAGAGAGTATTGCTCAGCGAAGAGCAGATACACGGGATAGTCTCCCGCCTCGGCAGGCAGATAAGCGAGGACTACAAGGACAAAAAGCTGCTCATGGTCAGCGTCCTTAAAGGCTCGGTCGTTTTCATGGCGGATCTCATGAGAGCGATAACGATACCCTGTGAGATAGACTTTATGGCGGTTTCGAGCTACGGCTCGGGAACCGAAAGCTCCGGCGAAGTCAAGATAATCAAAGACCTTGACAGACCTATAGAGGGCTACGATCTGCTTCTGGTCGAGGATATCCTCGATTCCGGCAAGACCCTCCATTACATATCCGAGATGCTCAGAGCGCGCAGACCCGCGAGCATAAAGATATGCACCTTTCTCGATAAACCCGAGCGCCGCATGATAAAGGATCTCAAGGCGGACTATGCGGGAACGGAAGTACCCGACGAGTTCGTTGTCGGCTACGGTCTCGACTATGCCGAGAAGTACCGCAACGTGCCTTTCCTCGGCGTGCTCAGCCGTTCGGTCTATGAGAAGTAAGAGCGGCTCATTCAAGAAAACTTCGGCAGTCATAGGAGTGATTTGACGTTTGAAAAATAACAAGAAAGACACCAACAGCGGCGCAAGAAAAGCGCTGGCATGGATACCGTATATTCTTATACCCGTCCTTATAATCTCCGGCGTTTCCCTCTATGCAAGACAGCAGAAGAAGGAAAAGCTTGAGTATTATCAGGTCGTGCAGTATTTTGACGACAATAAGGTCACGGAATACGATCTGAATATGTCGAGCGGCGCGCTTGAGTTCAAGCTCAAGGGCGACAACAAGGTGTATACCTACACCGTCCCGAACGTCAGTATGTTCCAGGAGGACATACACAACGGCGTTATCGCATATAACAGAGCGCATCCGGACGCCCCGATAAAGGCGCAGTACGAGACCGGCTCGACCGGCGCACTGCTTCTCAATATCGTCCCGACGCTTCTCATGCTCGTCATTCTCGGCGTGCTTCTGTTCTATATGTTCCGCAAGATGAACAACGCCATGAACAACGAGAACAACCGCACCCTTTCGTTCGGCAAGGCGCGTGTCAAGCGGGCGAAGGACGAGAGCCGCAAAACGACATTTGACGATGTCGCGGGCGCTGACGAAGAAAAAGAGGAGCTCAGCGAGATAGTCGATTTCCTCAAAGATCCCTCGCATTTCAACAAGCTCGGCGCGAGAATACCACGCGGCGTTCTGCTCGTCGGCCCTCCCGGTACAGGTAAAACATTGCTTGCAAGGGCTGTCGCGGGCGAAGCTAACGTGCCTTTCTTCTCGATTTCCGGCTCGGATTTCGTCGAGATGTATGTCGGCGTCGGCGCTTCCCGTGTGCGCGACCTTTTCAATGAAGCGAAGAAAAATTCACCTTCGATAATCTTTATCGATGAGATAGACGCCGTCGGACGCCACAGAGGCGCAGGCATGGGCGGCGGACATGACGAGCGCGAGCAGACTTTGAACCAGCTGCTCGTCGAGATGGATGGCTTCGGTGCAAACGAGGGCGTTATAATCATCGCGGCGACTAACCGCCCCGATATCCTCGACCCCGCGCTTCTGCGTCCCGGCAGATTTGACCGCCAGGTAACAGTCGGCTATCCCGACCTCAAAGGACGCGAGGCTATCCTCAAAGTCCACGCCAAGGGCAAGCCCCTCGGCCCCGATGTCGATCTTTCGACTATTGCAAAGACAACTATAGGCTTCACCGGCGCAGACCTCGAGAATCTGCTCAACGAAGCGGCTCTTCTCGCCGCGCGCCGCGATAAAAAAGCCATCACCATGACCGAGATAGAAGAGGCGATGATAAAGGTCGTCGCGGGCACCGAGAAGAAGAGCCATAAGATGACCGACAAGGAGAAGCGCCTGACCGCCTATCACGAGGCAGGCCACGCAGTCTCCGCCTATTATCTCGAATATAACGACCCGGTTCATCAGGTCTCGATTGTCCCGAGAGGTCAGATGGGCGGATACACAATGTATCTCCCGACCGAGGATAAGAGCTATCATTCAAAGAACGAGATGCTCGATAATCTTGTCAGCCTGCTCGGCGGCAGAGTTGCCGAAGCGCTGATAATCGGCGATGTCTCGACCGGCGCGTCGAACGATATCGAGCGCGCCACGGATATCGCACGCAAGATGGTCACGAAGTACGGCATGAGCGAGAAGCTCGGCCCGATAACCTTCGGCTCGGGCAACGACGAAGTGTTCCTCGGCAGAGATTATTCTCACCTGAAGAACTATTCCGAGGAGACCGCCGCAGAGATCGATGAGGAAATCAACCGCATTATCACCACGGCTTACGGCAGAACCGAGGATATCCTCAAAGAGCATATCGACAGGCTCCACGCAGTCGCAGACGCGCTTATTGAGCGCGAGAAGATAAGCGGCGAGGAGTTTGAGACGATAATGCACGGCGGCACTCTTGATCCGCTCAGTGCACAGAGTGATGACAGCAAACCTGCTGAAGTGCCGGAGCAGTCCGACGCTCAGAACAATGAGGAGGCAGACGGAAATGAGAAAGAATCTGAGTAAGATGTTTTTCGGAATAGCGGTCGTTGCCGCAGGAATCATATTCCTCGGCTCGGCGTTCGGCTTCTGGGAGATTAGTGAGCTGAGCGGCTGGTGGACTGTGTTTATTATTGTTCCCGCTATCGGCAGCATGATAGCCTCGGGTCTTGACCTGCTCAATGTCGCGGCTTTCGCGGTCGGCGTGTGGCTGCTGATCAAGTGCAACCCCCAGTGGGTACCCGCAGAGCGCATGAACCATTTCGCTATCGCTATCGCGCTTGTCACGGTCGGCTTCTGGCTGATATTCAGCACTGTCAAAACAAAGAAACTTAAAAAGCATCTCGATGACAACAGCGGACCCATTTCGCAGGAGAGCAAGCCCACTTATACAGCGGTCTGCTCGGGCGGCGTTTATAAGAACACGACCGGCAACCTGCTCGGTGTTCACTGCTTCGCTATCCTCGGCGGTCTTGAAGTTGACCTGAGCGAGGCGCAGATAAACGAAGAGATAACGATAAGCGTCACCTCGATTCTCGGCGGAGTCGATATCTATCTGCCCGAGAATGTCAGAGTTGAGTGCTCGGACGGCGCGAGCCTGCTCGGCGGCATCGACAACAAGATGCCCGCGAACAACGACCTGTCTCAGCCGCTCGTCCATATCAAGCATTTCAATGTCCTCGGCGGCACTGATGTTATGACAAGAGTCCATAAAAACGCATAAATGATTTCGCGCCCGGATAATTATTTCCGGGCGTGTTTTATATGGTGAAAAGATGAAAGAACGCAAATTTATAAAACTGCCGCCCGAAAAAGCCCCGCAGATGTTTGATCTTGTTCTCGAACGGATGAAGTGGATGGACGAAAAGGGGATAGAGCAGTGGAATGTCATGGGCTATGACGAAGTCTATCCGCTGTCATACTATGAGCAAAAATGCAGCGAGGGTCGAGCCTTTGCGCTTGAAGATAAAGACGGAGCGATACTCTGCGCCGCTGTGCTTCTTGAAAACGACAGCCGTTGGAGCGACGACGCCCCCGCAATCTATGTCCATAATCTTGTCTCAAAGGTCGGCGCGGGCGATGCGGGCGCGGAATTTCTGCGCCGCGCAGGGGAGTATGCCCTGAGTATAAACAAAAAATATCTCCGCCTCGACTCGTCCGAAGATAACGAACCGCTCGCAAAATATTACGAAAACCTGGGCTTCGTTCCTGCCGGAACCTGCACCGACGGACCGTATAAAGGCGTTCGCCGCGAGAAGAAGGTGAAATAAGCAACGGTATTTGTGCGACCATAAGATGGGCTGTCGGTGTAAATATCGATGATAGACGGCCAAACAATATTATAAATCAGCACAATCTCGTAGGGGCGGATATCATCCGCCCGCGAAGTTTGTATAAATTTTAAAAGTGGATTCTTGCCGCAATATAGAACTTTATTTTGGCTCCCTTGTGCAAAAGAAGCCAGCTCGGCGAAGCCGAGACTGAGGGGTTGCAGCACAGAATTGACTGATTTTGCAGTGCTTTTATCTTCGCACCCAACTCTAATCAAATGACGCCCCCTTTCCCACCGCACAAACAAAATAACCGGCAGTCACAACACATCATCCGTTGTGACTGCTTCGTTTTTTCTCTACCGCCACCCATTTGTCTGCCGCGCATAAAAATATACGCTTTGGGTCTCTCCGAATTTACACTTTGTTTTCATCATTTGTTTGACATGCGGCGCATTTTGAATTACAATAAATAGATAGCGAGCAGGCTGGGCAGCTGCGGGGATCTTTTTATAAGATCAATGAGGAAAGTCCGAGCTTCACAGAGCAGGATAACGGCTAACGGCCGCCGAGGGTGACCTTAGGGAAAGTGCAACAGAGATATACCGCCCGCTTTGCGGGTAAGGGTGGAAAGGCGAGGTAAGAGCTCACCGGCGTGCGGGGAACCGCATTGCCCTGCAAACCCTATCCGGAGCAACACCGACCGGAGAGGAGCGAAAGCTCCGCGCTTGCTCGGCGTAATTCTCTCCGACAGGTGGCTTGAGCGTATCGGCAACGGTGCGCCTAGACAGATAGTTGCCTTAAAAGACAAAACTCGGCTTACAGGCCTGCTCGCTTATCCGGTTTATTCTATATGTAACCCGCCGTGTGTCCCCGGCATATGATGTGCTGAGGTGATATCAATGTCGGACGGAGTGCTTCTCGGTATCTTTGCGTCGTTCGTGCTCATCGGCGTGGTCAGCATATCGTATTACATACTGCTGAAAATTCTGCACCCGCGCTCAAACGGCAGATATATCGTTGTTATCCCCGCAAGGGCGGGAATGACCGATGTCGCGGGGAAGGGCTATGCCCAAAGGCTTCGCAGCGGAATGCTCGGCGATAAAGAAGCCGTTGTGATTCTCGATCTCGGTATGGACGAAAAACAGATCGAAGAGTGCAGAAGAATGTGCAGAAGCTGCGAGGGGCTTTATCTCTGCTCCCCCGGCGAATTTGAAAAGTTCGTTTCCCGAAAGGATATATAAATGGAGGAACATGAGAGGATACGCATAAGCGGCGTGATAAACGATGTGACCTTTGCGAATCCCGAAAACGGGTTCACGGTTCTCGAGCTCGAAAGCGGCGATGAGCTGATAACCGCAGTCGGCGTCATGCCCGAGCTCAAAGCCGGTGAGTTGCTTGAACTCTCCGGCTATTGGGATTTTCATGCCTCCTTCGGCCGCCAGTTCAGGGTCGAGCTGTGCGAGCATAAAATGCCCGCGTCCGCCGGCGATATCCTCCGATATCTCGCAGCAGGCGGAGTCAAGGGCATCGGCTCGAAGCTCGCGGTCAAAATAGTTGACAAGTTCGGCGAGAATACTCTTGATATAATCGAAAACGACCCCGAGCGTCTTGCGCAGATTCGCGGCATATCGCCCGAAAAGGCGAAGCAGATCAGTGCGGATTTCAAGCGCCAGTTCGCCGTGCGCGAAATTATGATATCGCTCGAAAAATACGGCATGACGACCGCCGAATGTGTCAAAGCTTTCAATGCGTTCGGCGTGCGCGCCGCAGATATAATCAAGCGAAACCCCTATGCGCTGTGCGGCGAGGGAGTGGGCTTCAGCTTCGAGCGAGCCGAGTTCATCGCGGATCAGCTTCCCGACCCGCCCGATAACGGGTATCGGCTCCAGGCGGGCGTTCTGCATGTCATGAGCCACAACCTCTCGAACGGGCATACCTGCATCCCACGCGAGAAGATGTTCGCCCCGTGTGCCGAGCTGCTCTCAACGAACGAGGACACGGTCGATATAACCATCGACGAACTGATAGGTTCGGGCAGGCTTGTCAGCGAGTTCATCGATAACCGCGAGTTCTTATTTCTGCCGCATATCTACAAGGCGGAAAAGTCCTCGGCGGAGCGCATGAAACAGATACTCCGATTCCCTCCCGCAGGCAGAAAAGCGGCGGACAGGGAAATTGACAGAATAGAGAAAAAGAACGGCATAAAATACGGCGATCTCCAGCGAAAGGCGATAGTCACCGCCATTGAGCGCGGTCTGCTTATCCTGACCGGCGGCCCCGGAACGGGAAAAACAACGACCCTGAACGGGATCCTTCAGCTGTTTGAGGATGACGGGCTCAAGGTCGCGCTCGCCGCACCGACGGGACGCGCCGCAAAGCGCATGAGCGAGGTTACGGGCAGACCCGCCAAGACCATCCACCGACTGCTCGAAGTCGAGTGGGACAAGCACGACCGTCCGCAGTTTTCGCGCAATGCACGCAATCCTCTCGACGCTCAGGCGGTTATCCTTGACGAGCTGTCGATGGTAGATATAACTCTTTTTTCAAGCTTTCTCGAGGCGCTCCCGATAGGCTGCCGCCTTGTTATGGTCGGCGATTCGGATCAGCTGCCGCCCGTCGGCGCAGGCAATGTCCTGCACGATATGATAGCCTCCGGGATTATCCCGGTCGTTGAGCTGACCGAGGTCTTCCGCCAGGCGATGGAGAGTCTGATAGTCGAAAACGCCCATAGAATAGTCAAGGGCGAGCCGCCGAAGCTCGGCGTGCGCGACAAAGACTTTTTCTTCATGCGGACTGATTCGCCGTTTATCGCGGCAAAGACCGTCTCGGATCTGTGCGCCGCGCGTCTGCCCCGTGCCTATGGATATTCACCGCTCGACGATATCCAGGTCATCTGCCCGTCGAGAATGGGTGAGTGCGGAACGAACAATATCAACCGCGTCATGCAGGCTTCTCTTAATCCGCCGGATGCCTCAAAGCCCGAAACTACAGTCGGTGCGACAGTGTTCCGCACGGGCGACAAGGTCATGCAGACGCGCAACAACTATGATATCGAGTGGACAGGCCCCGACGGCGACGGAACTGGGATTTTCAACGGCGATATAGGTATTCTCAGAAATGTCGACCTTCGCTCGCGCATGGCGGAGATAATGTTTGACGAGCGCAAGGCGGTTATCCCGTTTGAAGCTTTGCAGGAGCTCGAGCTTGCCTACGCCGTGACCGTTCATAAGAGCCAGGGCAACGAGTTTCCCGCGGTCATAATGCCGATAATCGGCGTGCCGCCGCGCCTTGCATACAGAAACCTGCTCTATACGGGCGTCACCCGCGCGAAAAAAATACTTGTCCTCGTCGGCAGCCAGAGTCAGATTTACGCTATGGCGGCGAACGACAAAAAAGCCAGACGCTATTCCGCGCTCAAACATTTTCTCCTGGTGAACGAAGAATGAAGATGTCGGCGCTTGAATATATCTCATATGCTCTCTTCCCGCGCCGATGCGCCCTGTGCGGCAAAGTCGTGCCGCCGGATATGCCCGTGTGCGACAGGTGCGAAGCCGATCTCGAATATGTAAAAGGCGAGATATGCCCGCACTGCGGCAGGGAGAAAAAGTATTGCTCATGCTCGTCTCACCGACGCTTTTTCGAATCGCAGACCGCGCCGTTTTATTATTCCGGTGCCGCAAAGCGTTCGGTTCATGCCCTGAAATTTGACGGCTGTGTTCAGAACGCCGAGGGACTTGCCCGGTTTATGTCGGACAGCGTTAAAAAGAATTTCGCGGGCGTGAAGTTTGACTTCGTCTGCTGTGTGCCCCTGTCGGAATCTTCGCTCAAAAAGCGCGGATATAACCAGAGCGCACTGCTCGCAAAAGAGATTGCAAAAGAGCTCGGCGTGCCGTTTGAAGAAAAACTGCTCTCCCGACCGTTTCAGGGAAAGGAGCAGAAAACATTGGGCGGCATCGAGCGCTTCGGCGGAGTCATCGGCGCGTTCGATTGCGCCGAAAACAAAATTACAGAAAATGCCGCAGTTCTGCTCTGCGACGATATATCAACAACGGGAGCGACGCTCAACGAGTGCGCAAAGCTCCTGCTTCTGCGCGGCGCGGATAAAGTATATTGCGTCAGCGCGGCGATAACCAAAAAGGAGGACGGAAAATGCTCGGAACAAACATCGGAATAGACCTCGGCACAACTTCCATACTCATCTTCGTTGAGGGCAAGGGAATAGTCGTCTCCGAGCCGAGCACCGTTGCATTCGATACCGATACGGGCAGACTCCTGGCAGTCGGTCAGAAAGCGGCGGATATGATAGGGCGCAACCCCGATTCTATAACCGTCGTCAAGCCCATGCGAAGCGGAGTTATCTCGGATTTCACTGCCACAAAGGCGATAGTCCGCGTCCTGCTCTATAAAGTCTGCAAAAACATGGTGTTCAAGCCCAATATAGTCGTCTGTATGCCCTCGACCGTCACGAACCTTGAGAAGAGAACTATCCTCGATCTCGTCACCGCCGCAGGAGCGGGCAGGGCGTGCCTTATAGAAGAGCCGCTCGCCGCGGCACTCGGCGCGGGGCTTGATATCAGACGCCCGATGGGCACGATGGTCGTCGATATCGGCGGCGGAACGGCGGATATTGCGGTCGTCACCATGGGTAGCATCTCGATTTCAAAATCAGTTAAAATCGCCGGCAATATCCTCGACGAGGATATAATCCGCACGCCGCTTGAGAAGATCTGGAACGGAGTTCCGGCAGCGGAAGTTCCGTCGGCTCCGGCGGCAGCGCCTGCCACGCAGAGGGCCAGTACGGCTAAAAGGCTTTCCAGGACCATGGCTCCGTAGCCTACCTTTAACATATCCTTTTCGTTGGCCACGGTCTTTGAGGACGTACCGGAGGACACCAGGCTGTGGAAGCCGGAAACAGCTCCGCACGCAACGGTGACGAACAGGATCGGGAACATGTCTCCCAGCTTTTCATTATGGAAGCCGGTGTACATGGGCAGGTTCATGGTCGGGTGGGCCACAAAAAGTCCCAGCACAGCTCCGGCTATCATGCCGATGAACATATAGGTGGTCATGATGTCACGGGGCTGCTTTAAAAGCCACATGGGAAGGACTGCTGCAAAAAAGATATAAATAATATTCAAAATTTATTCAGGAGGTAATAAAAATGGTAGGAATTGAGCACGTGGGAATATTTTCAAATGACACTGCCGCACTTAAGGATTGGTATATTGACATGTTCGGCTGGAAGGTTGTTTATGACAATGGCAAAG
>OGYE01000594.1_pt1 | contig 23459 bp, 18 predicted proteins | sample 1576471 | NCBI WGS metagenome assembly OGYE01 (sample SAMEA3541532, study PRJEB24748) | human gut metagenome | biome: human gut; feature: human-associated habitat; material: faeces | place: China | collected 2012
GGGTTTATTTAAAAATAGGCTGTTTCGTGATGGAAAATGAGACAGCCTATTTTTTGTTTGAGTTTTTGTATATGTACTGATATCGAGTTCATCTCATGAGTATGAAGAATTATGGCTTGGGTATTCTGGGTAGTCCTGTCTAGGGTTGGTACTTTAGGTGTGGCTTTTGATTATGGATGATCATATCCTTAAAGGTATAAAGCATACTTCTAGTATGAAAACAGGCTAAATAGAGGGAGAGATAATCTACTTTATCGTTTTAAGTATAGGAATCATAGATTTTGTATACATTTGTAGACGTATCTAAAACTCACATCTATCTCATAAAAGTGAAAGAATATGGAAGTTGTATTAAAACTAAACGCACGTTTGCAACCGATGCATAGACATGAATTAGAGGATGCGATTCAAGGTGTACTTGAGAAGGAGCAAATGGGAGAAGTAACAGGGGGTGGTACGGTTCAAAATCCAGACGGCGAGATTGTAAGTTGTGATATAGATATCCATCTAGCTGGTGATAAGTGGGATCATGTAAGTTTTTTGGTAAATTTACTAAATCGCTTGGGTATCCCCAATGGTTCTGCCTTGCTAGGGATAGATCGTAAATTTAGAGTGGAAGTTGGGACTTTGGAGGGATTGGCTTATTATCTTAATAATACAGATTTACCCGATGTAGTCTACGAAACCTGTGACATTAATCATGTGGTTGAACAAATGGAGTTGGCAATGAAGGGAATCGGCGGTTTATATAGCTATTGGGAGAGCGATGCATACACGGCCTTGTATTTTTATGGAAATTCTTATTCCGAAATGAAATGCGCGGGAAACGGCGTCAAATGCGCCCAGATCCTGCTCCTCGTGGCTGTCCAGCTGCGCAGAGGCGGCAGTGCTGCCGGCGGCGTAGACCTTCTCGTTTGCCCAATACTCGTCCCAAGTCAGGGCAGCATAAAGATAGGTGTACTTCTTGCCCAGCAGAAAATCGAAAAAGCTGTTTTCCTCCTCGGCAGGGGCTGCTGCAAAGGCGGTAGCGGTCAGCAGGCTGAACGCCATAGCCGCCGACAGCAGCAGGGAAAGAAATTTCTTTGTTCTCATGAAAAATACTCCTTTCATCACAATGACAGAAAAGCACTGCCATATAGTTAGCTGAACCTAACATTGCGCGCAAAGAAAAACCTGCGGGGTAAAGCCCCTCAGATGGTTAGGGTAAGCTAATTGACGGAAATTAAGATAACACGCATACAAAGGGATGTCAAGAAAAAGCAGGGATGTTTATTCAAACAAACTTTTTGGGGTGGGACAGGGAAAAGCAGTTGCGGCACGTCATCTGTAGAGCAGTGCTTTGGCGGCTTGTACTCTGCCCTCCTGCGGGCAAAAGAAAAAGCGACAACCCGTGCAGGTGGGTCATCGCTTTTCTCGTCCCTTGCGGGACAGGCAGGGTAAATGATAAGAAGGTAAATGAAGAAAATAGCAAGGTAAAAACAAAGGCGTATACGGAGCCGAAGTTGCCGCTCCAAAGAGAAGATGTATCCAAGTTTCGCTTTTGTTGGATACAACATACCACTTTAGAACAGAAATTGCAAGAGGTTTTTTAAAATTTCTCCCCAAAAATACGCGGGAAATCGCATTTTTGTAGAAACGCACAAATTTTACGGAAAGTTCCCGGCAAACTGACGAACAAGCATAAAACAGAATGGCAGTCGGAAAACCGCACAGGGACACCTTTATAAAACCGGCAGGCAATGGGAGATGGGCTTGGAAAACTGATTTTCGCGGGATGTAGCCTGCACCGCTTTACAAGCAGCCGGTGGTGTGTTAAGATGGACACATCTGCTGCAACCGGAAAAATGCACGCGCCGGACAGCGGCGGCATACCGGGAAAAGTGCCCGGTGCCGGGAGGGGAGAAACGAATGACAAAGCTACTGCATGGCAATGAAAAAAACAGGCTGAACGGCGGGCGGGAGCCGCTGTTCAGCCAGAAGGAACTGCTGGTGCTGGCCGTTCCGCTGCTGGTGGAGCAGCTGCTGGAAGTGACGGTGGGCATGGCCGACACCATGATGGTGTCCCGCTGCGGCGAGGCGGCCATCTCCGGCGTCAGTCTGGTGGATATGATCAATAACCTTATCATCGTGTTGTTTGCGGCGCTGGCTACCGGCGGTGCGGTGGTGGTAAGCCAGTATCTGGGCGCAAAAGAGCGCGGGAATGCCGACAAAAGCGCCGGTCAGCTGCTGCTGCTCAGCGGCTTGTCCGGTGTGGTGATCGGCGTGGTATGCTTTGTGCTGGCCCGCCCTATGATCCGGCTGTTCTACGGCTCTATTGATACCGACGTGCTGGACGCGGGCGTGAAGTATTTGCAGATCATCGCCCTCAGCTACCCGTTTCTGGCGCTGTACAACGGCGGTGCGGCACTGTTCCGCAGCATCGGCATAAGCGAGCTCCTTGGAGTCCTTCAGGCCGACCTTGTCGCAGACTTCCTGCATCGCCGCGATCGCGGACTGCTCCGCATTGATCTTGCTGCGGATCGTCGTGTCGGCGCACATTTTGCCGTTCTCGTCGAGAATAACTGCCTTCGTGTAGGTGGAACCTACGTCGCATCCGCCAAAGTATTTCATAGTATTACTTCTCCTCCTGTTATATCTATGTTTTTAGATTATAAGGTGATCAGACGTTGTACTCGTAGTTCGGCTTGTTCATCTCATACGGCATCTTGGTCATGTCGCGGCGCGGCATGTTGTCGTAATGCTTTTTGAGGGTAGGCTCGACCACGTAGAACAGCAGCTTGCCGTCGAGGTCAAAGAAGAAAACGGCAAACAGCGCGGCGTTGACGCCAAGCGCCATGAGAAGAGCTTTCAGAATTTTTGCTTTCATTTCGTTTCCTCCTTCTAATTACCAAGTCATGGAGTCGTCGAACTCGAGCAGGGTCGGGTCGAGGGCTTCCTCGTGCATGACGGTTGTCATGTAGTCGTTGATGATCTGACGGATCTCCATGCGGGACACGGTGCGGCTGTCAGGCAGCGCGTGCGGCATCCAGATAGCATGGATGTTTCTATCACGGAACTCGTCCTCGAACAGGCCGTGCACACCCTGCATGCCCTTGCACTGCAGCTGATCGTACATCATGACCATGTCGCAGTTGAACTCCTCCATGTACTTCCAGCACTCAAAGATGTGGTGCAGGCCGCCGACGGCCATACGGCGCATCGGAGCCCACATGTGATACTGTGCCATGTCGTCCAGGCAGTGGTCATAGCTGTCGGTGCGGATGGTCATGTTGAACATCAGAGAGTCCATGTTCATGACGGTGTTCAGACCCCAGCAGTTATACGCCCAGGTGCACCAGTTGGAGTAGTACAGCGGCGCGCAGGACCATGCCAGCACTCTGTGGCGGGTCTCCGGGAAGCTGTTGATCTTCTTTTTGACGCACTTATTGAGGATCTTGCGGACGTGGCCGTCGACCTCATGCCAGACCGGCAGATCGCCGAACTGAGACTGGTAGATACGGTACAGAGCCTGCGCAACGCCGTTGACCGGGTAGTAGTTGGTCTTGGCGGCGACATCCCACTTCTCCCACTCGAACTTCATCAGCTCGTTCTGGGACTCGATGCACTTGACCAGGGAATTCCAGTCAAACGGGATGCCGGTCTGCTCTTCGACAAACTTCCAGCACTGCTCGATCTCGTCGCGGCAATGCTTCTTGAGCAGCGGATCGTCAAACTGCATCGGCTGCGGCATGGCGAACAGCGGCTTGTCGAGGAACCAGTCCTGCAGGATGGAGGTGGCGACGGAAGCGTCGCAGGCCTCGTTGGAGGTGACAACGATCGGCGCGTAATCGGGCATGTCGTCGAGGACGAACAGGCCGGCTTCCGCCTGGCACATCGGGCACGGATCGCCCGGCAGGCCGATGGACTGCACCGCGTCGATGTAGTTGAGAACGGTGTGGCTGTTGACGTGGCAGGTGACGAAGTACGGGATCATCTCCATCGGGACGTTCGTCAGCTTGCCGTGCCAGGGATAGAACACGCCGCCCCAGACGGTCTCGTTGTGGGCAACGTTGTGATGCCATCTGTAGTTCTTCTTGCCGCCGCGGAGGTTGGCGTCGGAGGAGAACATGCGCTGGAACTGGAAGATGGTCGCGTTGACCATGCCGCGGTAGTGCCACGCGGAGGCCTTCAGGCCCTCGCCACGCATGCCTTCCATGCCGCGGTCGAACCAGTGCAGAACCGGCAGGTAGGTCTGGCCGACCCAGCGGTAGCGCCACACGCCCTTGGCAAAGTTGATAAGGCCGCCGTAGCGGACAACGTCCATGACCATGTGCGCGTAGTTGTACAGCCAGATGTTATAGAAGTAGTACATGGTGTCGGGGAAGCCACGCCACTCTCTGTGCTTGTACAGACCGGTCTTGTCAATGTAGAGATCGCCCAGACGGCGCTCCTGATGGGGCTTGCCGTACCAGAAATCATGGGCAAGTGCTTTCATATCGTATTTCATTATTTGCCCTCCTGAATCTTCTTGATTTCGATGCTCTCGACGAAGGCCTGGAAGCGGGTACGCAGCTGGCCGGAGGCGCCGTTGATGTATTCCTTTTCGATGGAGCAGACCGGGTAGCCAAAGTCACGCGGCATGACGATGGTGTCGATCGTGCGCTCGTAGCTCCAGTATTCGCAGAACTTGTTGGAGGCAACGATGATACCGTCAGCCTTGTATTCCTTGGCGAGGTCGGCCAGACGCTGCTTGCGCTCGCGCATGATATCCTGCGGCATGAAGCGCGGGCAGTTGCTGGTCTCGAGATAGTGGCGGGCGATCGCGGTCAGCGGCTTCTCGCCGTCCTTGACCACGATGGGAGCGCGGGACTCCACAGCACCGTAGCAGTGACGGTCGCAGACGACTTCGGCGCCACAGCCTTCGATCAGCTTGGTGAACTCGGGGTCGTCGTTCTCGGAGCCGGCCAGAACGACCTTGCAGCGGAATGGACTCTTCTTGTCGGGCTTGCGGGTCTTGAGCTCTTTGGCCGTTTCCTTGAGCATCGGGAGGATCAGTTCCTTCGGGCAGACCAGCGAGCAGAGCTGGATGACCTGGAACTCATAGCCCGTGATGGTCGGGTTATCGAGCTTGCGGTAATCGCCGATCTCGTTGATGACCGCGCTGATCTCGTTGTGCAGGTCAATGGCCTTCATGAGGGCCTCGTCGGAGATGTCGATGCCGAATTTCTCGTGCAGCGGATCGAGGACGTGGGCCTGCAGCTGGCCTTCATAATGCTCGATGCTGTTCTGGTTTCTCTTGAACGGCACGTCGGTGAACGTCACGAAGAAGTCCGGATTCTGGATGACGTCCATGTAGCCAAGGTGCTCCTGGAAGCGGCAGGTGACCGTGCAGGTCTCGGTGCCGAAATCAGCGTCCAGGAAGTTGTAGCCGCCTTCGAGCGCACGCTCGAAGAGGCTGCGGCCGTAATGGCAGGTACGGCTGGACATGTAATATGTAGCCATGTCCGGAGAAGTGCATTTCGGCGCTCTCAGACGGACTGCAAAGCAGCCGGGCAGGTCAAGCAGAACTTCCGGCATGAAGTAGCAGGTGTAACCCAGTGCTCTCTTGCCGTCTGCCTTTCCTTGCCGGACCAACTCGTTGTTGGCCTCCTGGAGCAGGTTTTCAAATGCGATCAGGTGTTTCAAGTCTCTCATGTGCAAGCCCCCTTAAAATTTTTCGCATTCAACAACAGACTTTGTATGATTTGACATTCCGGTTTATGAAAACCCGACAAAAATGCTTGGATATATGCGCGATTCCCAGACAGCTTTGCCGATGTGGATATCTACTCATACACCTGAAGTATAGCGGATTTGTTGTTAATTGTCAAACAAAATATCCGCCCGAAGGGGATTTCTTTTGTTCAAAATTTTGCTGTTTTTCAATGATTTTTTCACATTATTTGTGGAATTTGTTCAGTAACCGGACACGCTTCCGCGTGGTGTCCGAAAAGAAATATTTTTTCCCGCAAAAACAAAACAGCGCAGAAGAACACTTCTGCGCTGTTTCGCTTTGTTTTGTTGAGGGGGTGAGGATAAAATGAAATCGGATTGCTTGCTTCGATAGAGAATGTTACCGGGACAATATTACAGAAGCAAGGCAAAAAGTATTTCTAATTTATGAAACTTTCACTCAGTCCAGATAAAGTCCCCAGAGCACATCCGAAGCCGCACAGGAAAGCGGGCGGTAAGCAGCCAGCGCCTGTGCGCCGTCGGGCCGCTGAACACACAGCTGCGCCTCCTGTGCGCCGAAGCCTGCAAGCAGTGCCTGAACGGCCGGCAAAACGTCCGTACCCAGCAGCTCCTTTATGAGCAGCTGCGCCCCGTCCCGCTCCGCAACGGCACACCCGCTGGCGATGCGCACCAGCGCGCCGCCGCACAGATCGCAGAGATCTGCCTGAAATGCCAGCAGCGCAGCAGACAGCTCCACGTGCGCGCGGCCGCGCAGTGCCTGCTCCCGCAATGCGGCGTACTCCTGCGCGCTGACCCGCTCGATGACCGGCGGGCACTGCATATCCGGCGCACGTGCGATGCGCAGCCGCGCACCGCGGGCAGTCTGTGTGGTACCCATGACCGACCGATACCATGCGTACAGGGATGCTTCTGCCGGGAGCGTATAGAGCACGCAGCCGTTCGCGTCCGCTTCGGCGGCAAAGCGGCGCATCAGTGCCGACGCATAGCCGTGTCCCTGCTGCGCCGGATCGGTAGAGACCGCATAGACATAGGCGCAGGGGAGAGCGGTCCCGTCAGCCGTATGCAGCCGGCCGCCCAGCAGATGCGCTGCCGTGACAACAGTTCCGTTCATCTCAACGACCCAGGCGGCCGCTTGCGGCGGAAAGCGATGATAAAATGCGCCGATCAGCTCCGGCGGATCGCCGAAGGCGGTCTGCCAGAGCTGGGTCAGCACCGGCAGGTCGGCCGCGGCTGCGCGGCGGATGCGTGCGTCAGGCATCGGGGTACACCTCCGGGCAGCGCGTATAGATCTCCCGCTGCAGCGCTTTGAGATCGACGAACGTCTCCGGCCGCTTGCTCGGGTCGCGCAGCAGGGCGGAGGGGTGATAGATCGCCATACAGCGCCGGCCATTGACATCAAACCACTGCCCATGCTCGCGCGTGATGCGAAACGGGTCTTTGATGAGTGCGGTCGCAGCGATCCGGCCGAGGCAGACGATGATCGCCGGGTCGACGAGCGCGATCTGCCGCTGCAGCCATTCGCCGCAGCATTTCTGCTCCACGAACTGCGGGTCACGGTTGTGCGGCGGGCGGCACTTGACGATGTTGGCGATGTAGACCTTCGTCCGGTCGAGATAGATCATTTCGAGCATATCATCGAGCAGCTTGCCGGCCGGCCCGACAAACGGCAGCCCCTGCAGGTCTTCCTGTTCGCCGGGGCCTTCGCCGATGAGCATGATGCGCGCATCCTCGGCGCCGTCACCGAATACGAGGTGATGCCGCGTCTCACCGAGACCGCAGCGCCGGCACTGCGCGCACTCCTGCTTGAGTTCTTTCCAGGCTTCGTTCATGCGCTCTGGCTCCTTTTCCCTTGGATGAACCGGCTTTTTGCGGCCGGTTCGGCAAAAAATATATTGTAATGTAGCGTCAAACGTATTATAATACCCCGGTATGAAAATAACAACTGTAACCTGTCTGTAACCAGTTCGCGCGGCGTTGGGCGATCCCGCTGCGCCGGACATTACAATATTTTGAATGAAATTTGGTGCTTTGAATGGATTTTCAGGATTATCTGGTTCCCGGGAAAACCGGGCTGCTGATCGGTATCGGCGGCGTGTCCATGTCGCCGCTGGCAGAGGTGCTGCATGATGCGGGGCTGGACATCCGCGGCTCGGACATGAGCGAGAGCGACAATACGCTCACGCTGCGCGAGCGCGGCATTCCGATCCACATCGGCCACAGCGCCGCCAACGTTACGGATGATATCGAGTTCGTGATCCGCACGGCCGCCGTTCATGACGACAATCCGGAGGTGCACGAGGCGCACCGCCGCGGCATCCCGGTCTTTGAGCGGACGCAGGCATGGGGCGCGCTCATGCGCGGCTACCCGAATGCGCTGTGTATTTCCGGCACACACGGCAAGACGACGACGACGTCCATGTGCACGCACATCATGATGGCGGCGGAAAAAGACCCGACCGTCATGATCGGCGGCACGCTTCCGCTGCTGCACGCCTGCCACCGTGTCGGCAAGGGCAATACGATCATCATGGAGTCGTGCGAGTACTATAACTCGTTCCTTTCGCTGAATCCGACGATCGCCGTGATTTTGAACATCGAGGCGGATCATCTGGACTTTTTCAAGGACATCGAGGACATCAAGCACTCGTTCCGCCAGTTTGCCGAGCGCGTTCCGGCCGAGACCGGCACCGTGATCGCAAACTGTGACGATGTCAACACCATGGATGCGCTGCGCGGGATCGAGCGCAAGGTCATCACCTTCGGTCTCAGCCCGAAGGCGGACGTGTATGCGGAGAACATCATGCACCGCGGCTCTTCGTCCGAGTTTGATATTTATCACCGGGGAAATCTGTTTGCCCATGTGACGCTCCATGTTCCCGGCATCCACAATGTGCGCAACGCGCTCGCTGCCACGGCTGCGGCCATTGTGCTCGGCGTCAGCCCCAATGCCGTCAAGTACGGTCTTGCCGGCTTTGAAGGCGCGGGCCGGCGGTTTGATTATAAGGGCAAGTTCCAGGGCGCGGATCTGTATGACGATTATGCGCACCACCCGAGTGAGCTGCGCGCGCTGCTCGACGCGGTGGATACGCTCGACTATCAGCGCACGATCGTCGTGTTCCAGCCGCACACCTACAGCCGCACGGCAAAGCTCTTCAATGATTTTGTGGAGCAGCTGCGCCGCCCGACGATCGTCTATCTGGCGGAGATCTATGCTGCGCGCGAGAAAAACACCATCGGCATTTCTTCTGCCGATCTGGCCGCGCAGATCCCGGGCGCGAAGTTTTACCCGACGTTTGCGGAGATCGAGGCCGAGCTGCGCCGCATTGCCCGCCCGGGCGACATTATTCTGACTGTGGGCGCCGGCGACGTGTTCCGCATCGGCGAGCACCTCCTGTACCCGGCGGACAATAAGGACTGAGCCCACGCGATTAAAACGGAATTTCATCAAAAGCTGTCGGTTTGCGGCCGGCAGCTTTTTTGCGCCCAAAAGCAAACGATTCCTGCGCAAAGACATTTTCTGCGACAGCGTGGAATGACAGTTTTCATAACAATGAAAATCTATAATTTATGTAAACTGTTTTGCGTCAGGAGGAACCGTTATGAATGTCAAGATCGCGGGACACGACCGGCCGGTGCGTGCACCCGGCGCCTTGCCGAGCCCAATCGGGCTGCTGCCGGCAAGTGAAAATGCCAAATGGGTCGGTATGCTCGTCAGCTTTGCGCTCGGGCTGATCCTGTCAACGGCGCATATCGCCGGGTCGCCGGCGCCGTTCGGTCTGGCGTTCCTGGCGGCGATGGGGTATGGCTCCGGCGGCGCGCTGTGCCTTGCCGGCTGCGCGCTCGGCTACTTTGCGGCCTTCGGCGTTGCGACCGGCACGCAGCTCGCCGCCGGCTGCTGCCTGATTTTTCTGACGGCATATTTTCTGCGCAGTCATCCGTTTGTGCAGACGCGCTGGTATCCGTCGGCTGTCTCCGCGGCGGCTTACATACTGACGCGGCTGGTGCTGTGTCTGCTCACGGGCGGCCTGTCGCTGCTGCTGGTGTCCCGCATGGTACTGTTTTTGCTGCTGTGCGCCGCATCGGCCTATGGGTTTGACGATCTGCTGCGCGCGCAGGAGCCGCGCACGGTCAATGCGGAGATCTGCCGCAATGTCTCGACCGTGTTTCTGCTGGCGTGTCTGCTCATGGGCGTGAACAATCTGCTGCTGTTCGACACGCTGTCGGTCGGCCGGGCGCTCTCGGTGCTCATTCTGCTCATCCTCAGCGGGACGGGCGGCGCGCTGTGTGGGGCATCGGCCGGGCTGATCCTCGGCATCGCCATGGACGTGGCCGCCGGTGCGGGCGTCCTGTTCTCGGTCGTCTATGCCGCTGCCGGGCTGCTGTCCGGGCAGTTTTGCAAGCATCGGCGTGGGTTTTATCTGCTCATATTCGCGGCGGCGTACCTGCTGACGCTGTTTTGCATCCCGCTTCCGGAGCTGCGCATCGGCGCGGGCGTGGAGCTGGCGCTTGCCATGGGCGCATATCTGGTGATCCCGAAGAAGTTCGTGGTAGCGGTCGGCGCGTTTTTGCAGCCGCTGCGCGGCGGGAGCGGGGAGTCCGGTCTGCGCCGCTATGTCGCGGGGCGCGTAGGCGGCGTGGCGCATGCGTATCAGCAACTGCATGACACGGCGTGTCAGGCTGCAAGTACGGCAGAGAATGATGCCGATGTGGCGAAAGTCTTTGACCGCGCGGCCGACCGCGTCTGCTGCCGGTGCAAGCTGCAGCAGGAGTGCTGGACGCGCCGGGCGCTTGATACGCTCAACATCATGAACGATGTCACGCGCCGCATTCAGGCGCGCGGCCGGCTGCTGCCGGAGGATTTCCCGCCGTACTTTCGTGACCGCTGCGTCCATCTGCACGAGTATACCGAGGTCGTCAACGGCGAGCTGCGCCTGCGTGCCTACCGGCAGCGGATGCAGGAAACGCTGCAGGAAAACCGCACCGTGCTCTGGGAGCAGTATGCCGACTTTGCGCAGGTGCTCACAAATGTTTCCCGTGAGCTCGACAGCAGCTACGGCGCTGACCCACTGGCGGAGCAGCGCCTGATCCGCTGGCTTCGCACCATCGGTGTGGAAGCGGACGCAGCTGTGTTCCGCGAGAGCACGGGCCGCCTGCGCGTGACGATCGACAGCCGCTATCTGCGCCCGCTGCTGGAACTGCCGGACTATCTGGACAAGCTCTCGGCAACGCTGGGCGTGCGCCTGTGCATGCCGGAAAACGCCGCGCGTGACGACAGCCTGCTCCTGCTCGAGGCAGAGCCGCTGGCCGTCTCCGTTGGCATTGCGTCCATGCGCAAGAAGGGGGAGACAGTCTCCGGCGACCGCGGCACGTATTTCAAGACAGACGCGGGGCAGCTGTGCGTGATCCTGTCCGACGGCATGGGCTGCGGCGAGACGGCGGCCGACGGCAGCATCAGCACGGTCGGCATGCTGGAGGAATTTTTGCGCTCCGGCGTCAGCCCGGCGCTGGCGATGAAGCTGCTCAACTCCGCCATGCTCCTGCGCGACGGGGAGAACTGGGGCTATGCCACCGTGGATCTCATGTGCATGAATCTCTTCACCGGTGAGGCGGATTTTTATAAGTACGGCGCTGCGCCGACGTATGTCAAGTCCGGCGGCGCGCTCAAAAAACTGCGCTGCACGTCCTTCGCGCCCGGCCTCGAGCAGGAGAGCGGCAAAGCGCCGGACGAGCTGCACATGCATCTCAAGCCCGGCAGCGTGGCCGTGATCGCAAGCGACGGCGTTGTCTCCGACGGCCGCGACGAGTGGCTGCGCAGGCTGCTGAGCGATTCGGACGACCGTGATATGAAAACGCTGGCGGGCAGCGTCGTGCGCGCGGCGATCCGCGAATACGGACGCAGCGACGACATGACCGCCCTGGCGGTAAAAGTGGAGGTGCGCAGCTGATGAAACGAAAAAACAAGCCCATCCGCAGACCGGACGCCGTGCAGCCGCTCCCGCTGCCGGCTGACGCGGACGAGATCGCCTTCGCCCACGGCGTTTCGCGCCGCGTCGTCGTAGTCGATGCAGCCGAAAGCCCGCTGTTCGAGCAGATCATTTACATCGTGCGCGATGATGCCGCCAGCGGCGGCGTCACGGCGGCGGATCTGGTGCAGCAGGCACGCGATGCCGTCGGACATGTACCGGCAGCGCCCACGCCACGGCCGCGGCAAAAATCCTATACCGGTCTGCTGATCTGGCTGTGTTCCGTCGCCGGCGTGCTGGCGGCGGGCATCGGATACTGCCTGTACTGCGGCTGGTGATGGTACGAATCTCCTGCGACCCGGAGGGATATGCATCCTCCGGGTCGTTTTCTGCGGAAAAACCGGTTGTCAACGCTTGACGAAAGTGTTAGAATAAAGCGCCTGAAACGATTTTTACAGCGGGAGGTTACTTTATGAGCACGATCAAGGACCTGAACCTGGCGCCATCCGGTGAGCGGAAGATCCGCTGGGTGGAAGCACATATGCCTGTTTTGCGCGATATCGGCAGCGATTTTGCGCGCGAAAAGCCGTTTGCCGGCCTGAAGATCGCACTCTCCGTGCATCTGGAGGCCAAGACGGCCTACCTGTGCCGCGTGCTCGAGATGGGCGGAGCGGAGATGCACGTCACCGGGTCCAACCCGCTGTCTACGCAGGACGACGTTGCCGCAGCGCTGGCGGCGAAGGGCATGGACGTGCACGCGGTCTACGGCTGCACGGACGAAGAATACCAGGCGCACCTGCGCAGCGTGCTCTCCGTCGGGCCGAACATCATCATTGACGACGGCGGCGATCTTGTGCACCTGATGCACACGGAGTTCACGGATCTTATTCCGCAGGTCATCGGCGGCTGTGAGGAGACGACGACCGGCATCCACCGCCTGCGGATCATGGACCGTGCCGGAACGCTGCGTTTCCCGATGATCATGGTCAATGACGCCGACTGCAAGCACCTGTTCGATAACCGCTACGGTACGGGTCAGTCTGTGTGGGACGGCATCATGCGCACGACGAACCTCGTCGTGGCCGGTAAGTACGTCGTCGTGAGCGGCTATGGCTGGTGCGGCAAGGGCGTGGCCCTGCGCGCCAAGGGCCTCGGCGCGAAAGTCATCGTGACAGAAGTTGACCCCATCCGGGCGCTCGAGGCCGTTATGGACGGCTACGAGGTCATGCCGATGATGGATGCCGCCGCCATCGGCGACATTTTCGTGTCCGTCACGGGCTGCAAAGACGTCATTACGCTCGAGCACTGCGAGCGGATGAAGGACGGCGCGATCGTCTCCAACGCCGGACACTTCAATGTCGAGATCGACATGGAGGCGCTCGACCGCTGCGCGGATGAAATCTATGAGGCGCGGCACAATATTGATGCTTACCGTCTGCCGAACGGCAAGACGATCTATGTCATTGCGCAGGGGCGGCTGGTCAATCTGGCGGCCGGCGACGGCCACCCGGCGGAGATCATGGACATGAGCTTTGCCGTGCAGGCCATGAGCGCGGAGTATCTGGTGCGCACGCGTGGCCAGCTGAAACCGGGCGTCGTGTCGGTCCCCGCGGAAATCGATGACAACATTGCGCGCCGCAAGCTCAAGGCTATGGGCGTTTCCATTGACAGCCTGAGCTGTAGCCAGAAAGAATACCTGAACGGTTGATGCTTTGAGACCGGACGGAAAGGAGGGGCAGAGAGATGGACGATCAGAACCGGGAATACGAAGATTACGAGGCACTGCACGACGAGCTCTTTGCACTTCTCGATCAGCACCGGATGAAGGCGCTGAGCCAAAAGCTCGGCGAGATGAACGAGTTTGACATTTCCGAGTTCCTCGGCGAGCTGTGGGAGGATAACCCGCAGCGGATGGCCATGGTGTTCCGTATCCTGTCCAAGGAGATCGCGGCGGCCGTGTTCGCCAACCTCGAGGTCGAGGAGCAGGAGACGATCATCAACTCCATCACCGATACGGAGCTTGCCGGCATCATCGAAGAGCTGTATGTTGACGACGCCGTCGACATGATGGAGGAGCTGCCGGCCAATGTGGTCAAGCGTGTCATGCGCACGGCGACGCCTGCCACGCGCAACCTCATCAACCAGTACCTGAAATATCCCGAGAATTCTGCCGGCAGCATCATGACGGCCGAGTTTGTGGACCTGAAAAAATACATGAGCGTGCGCGAGGCGTTCGCCCGCATCCGCAAGATCGGCGAGGATAAGGAGACAATCTACGTCTGCTATGTCACGTCGGCCAAGCGCAAGCTCGAAGGCGTTGTCACCGTCAAGGATCTGCTGCTGTCGGACGATGACGTGATCCTGGAAGACATCATGGACACGAACGTCATCTATGCCTCCACGACCGACGACCAGGAAGAGGTCTCGGAGATGATCTCCAACTACGACCTGATCGCGATCCCGGTCGTGGATAAGGAAGGCTGTCTCGTCGGTATCGTCACGGTCGACGATATCATCGACGTCATGGAGCAGGAGACGACGGAAGACATCGAAAAGATGGCCGGTATCACGCCGTCCGATAAGCCCTACTCCCGCACGAGCGTCGTGGATATCTGGAAAAACCGCATCCCGTGGCTGATGTTCCTCATGCTCTCGGCGACGTTCACCGGCATGATCGTCACGCACTTTGAGGACGCACTGGCCACGCAGGTCGCGCTCGCGTCGTTCATGCCCATGCTCATGGGCACGGGCGGCAACTCCGGCAGCCAGTCATCCACGGCGATCATCCGCAGCCTGTCGCTGGGCGATACCTCTCCGTCGGACGCGCTGCGCGTGATCTGGAAGGAGCTGCGCGTTGCGTTTTTGTGCGGCGTCTCGCTCGCGGCGGCCAACTTTATCAAGATGCTGCTCGTTGACCGGCTGCTGCTGGGCAACATCGCCGTCACGATGCCGGTCGCGGCGACCGTCTGCTGCACGATCGTGTTCGTGGTCATGTTCGCAAAGGTCGTGGGCAGTCTGCTGCCGATGATCGCGGAAAAGATCGGCGTCGACCCGGCCGTCATGGCAAGTCCGCTCATTTCGACGATCACGGACGCCGTGTCGCTGCTGATCTATTTTTCCATTGCGAAAATGTTCCTGCATTTTTAATTTGCATTTCAACGCCCCCGGAGCATCCGGGGGCGTTTTACCATGGAAAAGCACTTGCATAATGCGCGGAAAATCATTATAATAAAGTGTCATATTTTGCGTATGACCACTCTCACGAAACAGCGAGGTGCGCTATGAAATCAAGCCTGAAACGAGTGATAACGGCGCTGCTTGCCGCCGTCATGCTGGCTGCGATCCCCTGTGTGCCGGCCTTCGGCGCGCAGGAGTATTACGTCAATGACGGAGAAAACACGCTGGCGCTGGCGGATGCGTATGCCATCGGCGCGGACGGCAGCACGGCGAAGCTGCCGGAGCGCGGCGTCTATGCCGCCACGGCGAGCGGCACGCAGCTGCTCGGCGGCAGTGAATACGACGATGAGCAGCCGAACATTCCAAACGGTATCGTCCGCGTCGGTCTGGCCTTCGGTTCGACGGCGCTGGATGCGGTCCATCTGCAGATCAAGACCGGTTCCGGCTTCGCCTTCGGATACTATGACTCCGATCGTGTGTTCCAGTCCGTCGGTTCGACGGCGGAGAGCGCCGTCACCGTTATTGCGGATACGAACGTCACGGTTGGGGACAGCGCGTTCGGCGCTTATCATGTCCAGCTCGGCGATACCTATGCGAGCTTTGACGCTGCGCAGGCAGCGGCCAACAGCTGCGGCGGCTATCCGGTGTATTATAACGGCAGCTACCGCGTGCGCATCGGCAGTTACCGGAGCGCGGACGATGCACCGGCGGGGCAAGGGACAGTTGTCTCCGGCGGCGCACGCAGTGTGCTGGTCGTGAAGGCCAGCACGGAGCAGATCCTGTTCGGCTTCGACTGCGGCTCGACCCGCTCGCTCTCGCTTGCACCGCAGAACGGCAGCGGTGCTGCCATCACGCAGGTTGCCGAGTGCAAGGAGCGCAACGGCAGCCGGTCGTGCACGTATTACGGCGATTTTCAGTTTACCCGCCTCAGCACACAGGAACAGCAGAAGCTCACGCTGGTGAATTTTGTCGGTCTGGAGCCCTATGTCAAGGGCGTCACGCCGTATGAAATGAGCAGCGGCTGGCCGCTCGAGGCGCTCAAGGCGCAGGCGGTCTGCGCGCGCACCTATGTCGCTTCCCACATGAACGGCTCGCCGGCCTACGGCTTTGACGTGACAGGTACAACGACCAGCCAGGTCTATTACGGTACACTTGACGCATCAGCGAACAGTGACCGCGCCGTGGATGAGACGGCAGGGAAGTTCGTCCGCTATAAGGGCAAGCTGTGCGAAACGTTCTACTTTGCGGCGGACGGCGGCGCGACCGAGGACTCCGAAAACGTCTGGGTGACCAAGGTGCCGTACCTGCGCGGTGTCGTCGATCCGTATGAGAAGGACATCGAATTTTACTGCAAGAGCTGGAGCACGACCATCTCCCGTGCAGCCGTCGGGGACGTCTCCATCACCTATACGCCCATTGGCAATGCCATGACCGTGACGGTCGGCGGCAAAACCTACAGCAAAGACGCCGTGCGCACATTCCTGACAAGCGTCTGCGGCCTGCGCTATAACAGCCGCCACTTTACCGTGGAGTATGACGCTGCCTCGGACACTTATTCTGTCGTCGGCGGCGGCTATGGCCACAACTGCGGCATGAGTCAGTGGGGGGCCAAGGCCATGGCGCAGGAACACGGCAAAACCTATGAAGAGATTATCAGTTTCTACTATACTGGAGCTTATGTAGCATGAAAAAATCGGATTTTTATTTTGACCTGCCGGAGGAGCTCATCGCGCAGACGCCGCTCGAGCGCCGCGATGCCTCCCGGCTGCTGACGCTGGACAAAACGACCGGCGCTGTCGCACACCATCACTTTTACGAGCTGCCGCAGTTCCTGCGTCCGAACGACTGCCTTGTGCTCAACGATTCGCGCGTGCTTCCGGCGCGCCTGCTCGGCCACCGCAGCACCGGCGGCGCGGTCGAGGTGCTGCTGCTGCGCGACCTTGGCGACGGCAAGTGGGAGTGCCTGACCCGGCCGGGCCGCAAGACCCAGCCCGGCACTGCGCTCTCGTTTGGCGACGGGGAACTCACCGCTACGGTCGTCGATGCGATCGCCGACGGCAACAAGATCGTACAGTTTCACTATGACGGCATCTTTCTGGAGGTGCTCGAGCGGCTGGGCAAAATGCCGCTGCCGCCGTACATCAAGGCAGAGCTGCAGGATCAGGAGCGCTACCAGACGGTCTATTCCCGCGAGCTTGGCAGCGCCGCCGCGCCGACAGCCGGCCTGCACTTCACGAAGGAGCTGCTGCAGCGGATCGCGGACATGGGTGTGAAGATCGGCTATGTCACGCTGCACGTCGGCCTTGGCACGTTCCGCCCTGTCAAGGAGGACGAGATCGAGGATCACCCGATGCACTCGGAGTTTTGCATCATCCCGGAGGAAACGGCGCGCATGGTCAACGAGACGAAGGCCAATGGTGGCCGCGTCGTCTGCATCGGCACGACATCCTGCCGCACGGTCGAGAGCTTTGCGGATGCGGACGGAACGCTCCGCGCGCAGTCCGGCTGGACGGACATCTTCATCTACCCCGGCTACAAATTCAAGTGCATGGATGCGCTCGTCACGAATTTCCACCTGCCGGAGAGCACGCTCATCATGCTCGTGTCGGCGCTGGCCGGGCGGGAGCACATCCTCAACGCATACAAGATCGCCGTCGAAAACCGCTATCGGTTCTTCTCGTTTGGCGACGCCATGTTCATTGCCGATGGCCTCGATGCCGGCGGCGCTGAGTAAGAAAATGAAAAAACAGGCTCGCGGCCGCGAGCCTGTTTTTTGCTGTATCGGTTCAGTTTTGCGCAGCTTCAAATGCCTGCTGCAGATCGGCGATGATATATCGGTGTCTTCCAGACCGACCGCCAGACGGATCAGGCGATCCGAGAAGCCGGCGGCCTCGATCTCTTCTTTCGTGCACACGGAGTGCGTCATGGAAGCCGGATGCTTGATGAGCGTCCCGCAGTCGCCGAGGCTGACGGCCAGCGCGCACAGATGCACGTGGTTGAGCACCTTCTTGGCTTCCTCGAAGCTGCCCATCTCGAACGAGACAACGCCGCCGAACCGCGTCATCTCGCGGACGGCCACGGCGTGATCGGGATGGTTCTCCAGACTGGGATAGAACACTTTCTGCACATACTTGGAGCCGGCAAGGAAGTCCACCACTTTCTGCGTGTTTGCGCAGACGGCGTCCATGCGCACCTTGAGCGTCTTGAGGCCGCGCAGGATCAAAAACGCCTCCTGCGGCCCGAGCACTGCGCCCGTAATGTCCTTGAGTCTGACCATGCGGATCTGGTCCATGATCTCCTTGCGCGCCGCCGAGAAGCCCACGACCACGTCGCCGTGGCTGTTGAGATACTTGGTCGCGCCGTGCACGACGACATCCGCGCCCAGCTTCAGCGGCTGCACCAACAGCGGCGTGGAAAAGGTATTGTCCACGATGACGAGACAGTCCGGATCCTGCGCATGCGCGTAGTCCGCGACGGCGCAAAGCGCCTGTATCAGCAGATCTATGCGCAGCTGCGCGCACAGATCTTCTCCGACGAGATCGCGGCCGGACAGCCGCTGCCGTCGTATCGGTTTATGAGCCGGAAATACCAGGTCAACGTCGCCACGGTGGAAAAGGCGTATGATCTGCTGGAGGCCAACGGTTATATCCGCCGCTGTCAGGGCAGCGGGTGTTATGTCCTGCCGCTGGATAATTTCGAGTTCTTTGCCGACGGCGTGGTGCTCTACAGTTTTCAGGCCGGGCAGTCGGAGACCGGGCCGGTCTATGATTTTGCCACCAGCACGCCGCTGGCGACGCGGGAGGAGACGCGGCAATTTGTCGCGCTGGCCGACGAGCTCGCGCAGCAGCGGCCGGATGCGCTCCTGCGCTATCCGCCGACACGCAGGCGCTGCGGCAGCATCTGGCCGCGCGCAGCATTTGCTGCGCCTGAGCTATGTCGGCTGCCCGCTGGAGCAGATACCGGTAGGGATACACTCTATCGACTGGGAAATCGACTGGCTGCTGGAGCACCAAGCGGCGTTGGAAATTTAGTTGAGGTATCTTGTTGCATATTTTGTGAACAAACATAGTGCCTTTTGTGAACGTTAGCACTCAATGCTTGTTATCGCAGTGTGGATTTTGTCTAACTTCATAGGGTGTCGTAAGTGCCTATTTATGGGCGTTTCCCGGATTTTATGATTTTATCTTAACTCGTCAGAAATCGTCATTTTATAAAAAATTGGTGTCAAAATTGGTGTCAATCAGCAGAGAGATACCTTTTCTTGCCACAGTATATCAGTATCACAAATTGTAAAATTGAATATCGCAAGTAGATTATGGAACGCCGATATTGACGTTCCTTTTCTATATCCAAACGAAAGGAGAATTTTAAAAGCTATGAAAAAGATATTGAAGCGATTAGCCACAGGCTTCCTTGCCTTTGCGACTATCGTTACCGCTTTGCCGACAACGGCAGTCCACGCTTCTGAAACGCAATACTGGACAGAAAGTGCCGAGCGTGTCGGTATCGTTGAGAAAGTAATGAATGACGGTTCTATCGGTTCGACATTCAACGAGGGACACATGACCGTTGAGGGCGAGGACGCTTTCTGCGTGGATATTAACACCAACTTCCGCAACGGCTACAAGACCAGAGCCGACGCAAGCACACGCATGAGCTACGACCAGATTTCAGATGTTGCACTTTCAATCGAGTATGTTAATCAGTATGTGCAGAGCCACAGCGGATTGAGCAGTCAGCATATCTATCTCTTGAAACAGTGCGTCGTATGGCAGAGATTGAGCGTTCATCTTGGCTGGCAATGCGATAACGTCAGAGCTTCCTATGATGAAATCTCAAAAGCCGTACAGGACGAGGTTTACGCTGGGGCGAAAGCCTTTGCCAGTGAGAACAAAGAACGCTATGAATGTGGCGGTTATATTTACTTTGGCGAGGGACAGGACATTGGACAGTTCTGGGCGAAACTTGCCGTAGGGAACGCTACTCTTAAAAAGACTTCCAGTAATACCAGCATTACCGACGGGAACGGGCTTTACTCTATCGCTGGTGCGACCTATGGTGTCTATTCTGATAAGGACTGTACGAAACAGCTTGCCACCCTTACGACTGATAACAGCGGAAATACTGATACCGTGGAAGTAAAGGCTGGCACAGTCTATATCAAAGAGCTTTCTGCTCCTGCTGGCTACAAGGTGGATAACACTGTCTATTCCTTAAACGTGGAAACTGGCAAGACAGCGACACTCAATGTATCAGATACACCAAAAGTCACAGATACATTGATTGAATTATTCAAGATTGACATGGAAACACAGAAAGACGCTCCACAGGGCGACGCTTCCTTAGAGGGTGCGGAGTTCACATGGAAATTCTATGCGGGACATTATACTGCTGACAATCTCCCTAGCGAACCGACAAAAACATGGGTGACAAAAACAATCGCTGAAAAGGACAGCGACGGCACTATCCATTATGTTTCCCGCCTTTCTGATGAATACAAGGTATCTGGGGACAGCTTCTATACACAGGACGGAAAGAACGTGCTTCCTTTAGGAACGCTGAGCGTTGAGGAAACGAAAGCTCCTAACGGCTATCTTCTTGACGGTGCATATATGCAGGCTGACGGAAGCGAGGAACAAATTAAGGGAATGTACCTTACACAGATTACCGAGGACGGCGACATTGCCGTACTGTCTGGAAGCAATCAGTATCATGTATCAGATAAGGTTATCCGTGGCGGTGTAAAAATCCAGAAAAGAGATTTGGAAACCAGCGATACCAAAGGTCAAGGAAGTGCGACCTTGAAAGACGCTGAATTTGAAATCATTTCCTTAAATGACAATGCCGTACTTGTCGAGGGAAAACTTTACAGCAAGAATGAGGTGGTAAAAACAATCCTTACCGACATTGAGGGCGTGGCTTCTACTTCTGCTGATTTACTCCCTTACGGGAAATACCGTATCGAGGAAAGCAAAGCTCCAGAGGGCTATCTGACAGAGGGTGCGAAACCGATTGAATTTGAAATCACAGAGGACGGAAAAATCGTTGACCTTACAGGTACAGACACATCTATCTACAATCAAGTGAAGCGTGGCGACCTAGAGGGTGTCAAGATTGGTGCTGGCACACACCAGCGTCTTGCGGGAGTTCCGTTTAGGATCACAAGCAAGACCACAGGTGAGAGCCACATTATCGTGACTGATGATAACGGGCAGTTCTCCACTTCTTCTGACTGGGCTTCCCATAAGAACAACACCAACGCAGGAAAGACCAGCGAGGACGGTATCTGGTTTGGAACGAGTGAGCCAGACGACAGCAAAGGTGCTTTGATATACGATACCTATATCATTGAGGAATTACGCTGTGACAGCAACAAAGGCTTTGAGCTTATCCCACCGTTTGAAATCGTGGTGTCCAGAAACAATGTGACCGTTGACTTAGGGACACTTACTGATGAATACGAGAAAGAAATCTCTATCCATACCACAGCCACAGGCAAGGACGGCGAGAAGTCTATCGTGGCTGGCAAAGAGGTAACAATCGTTGACACAGTTACGCTTGACGGGTTGGAAAAAGGCACAAAATATCAGTTGAAAGGCTGGCAGATGTTGAAAGAGGAAAACGCCGAGCTTCTTATCGACGGACAGCGTGTGGTAAATGATTACACATTCACAGCCGACAGTGAGGAAATGAAGATTGAAATAGAATACACATTCAATGCTTCTTCTCTGGGCGGTCAGAACCTTGTGACCTTTGAAGAACTTTACGACCTTTCCAATGAGGACGAGCCTGTAAAGGTGGCTGAACACAAGGACATTGACGACGAGGGACAGACGGTGCTTATCACGGAGCGTATCATCTCTATCCATACCACAGCGACCAGCGAGGACGGAAAGAAAGAGATTGAAGCTGGAAAAGATGTGACAATCATTGATACCGTTACCCTTGACGGCTTGGAAATCGGCACAAAGTATCAGCTTAAAGGCTGGCAGATGATTAAGGACGAAAACGCAGAGCTTATCATCAACGGAGAGCGTGTCGAGAATGATTATACCTTTACTGCCGACAGCGAAAGCATGGAAGTACAGATTGCCTTTACATTTGACGCTTCCGAGCTTGGCGGGAAAGATCTTGTAACCTTTGAGGAATTATACGATTTGAGCAATCCAGACGAACCGACTAAGGTTACGGAGCATAAGGACATTGAGGACGACGGGCAGACGGTGACAATCACAGAAGTACCAGAAACACCGGAAGAACCAACAGAGCCGGAACAGCCGACCACACCAGATACACCTACCAAAACAAGCGACGCTCCAAAGACAGGCGACAATACAAACATTGCCTTATTCTTAGGGCTTCTTGTTCTCTCTGGTGCAGGCGTGGCAGGAACATACTTCATCAAGCGTCGTAAACGCTCATAGGATAATCTTTCTATGATGATGAAGAAATCACGCTCCCCGCCGACACATGGAAACGGCGGAGCTTCCCTTTATTCTGGCTTGTCCGCCACCCACCTGTAAGCACACGGACAGTCAAGGGTGCTTTTAAGCATTTACCTGCCCTTGACGGTCTGGGGGCTTGCTGGTATCACACCACCAGCCAGAATAAAAGCAAGGACAATCAACAGATTTTATAGAAATGAGGTATGAACGTATGAAATTGAAATATATCGTGCCTGACATGGCACAGACTTTTGGTAATTTGGAGTTTGCAGGAGAAAATGAGGTGGAGCAACAGCGTGTCAATGGTCGCTTTGTTCCCGTGACGAGAAGCTATAACCTGTATTCCGACATTCAGAGAGCCGACGACATTATCGTGGTGCTTCCCGCAAAGGCTGGGGAGAAGCGTTTCAAGTATGAGCAGAAAGTAAAGCTCATCAATCCTAAGATTACCGCCGAGGGAAAGAACGTGCGAGGTCGTGGCTACACTAACTATATCTTAACGGCTGATGATATGCTTCCAGCCGAGGAAAGCAAGTAAAGGGGGTATCAGATTATGAGATTAGCGAATGGAATTGTGTTAGATAAGGAAAAGACGTTTGGAGTGCTGAAATTCTCCGCATTAAGACATGAAGTGCGAGTAGAGAATGAGGACGGGACAACCAGCGAGGAAATCAAGCGTAGAACTTACGATTTGAAGTGCAGTCAGCAGGAACGCACGATACAGGTATCTATCCCAGCGGAAATCCCTGTCAAGGATTATCCGTACAATGCAGAGGTGGAGCTTATCAATCCTGTTGCCGATACGGTGGCAAACGCCAACTACCGAGGGGCAGACGTGGAATGGTACATCAAGGCAGACGACATTGTACTGAAAAATAAAGGCGGTCAGCCCGCAGGAAATCCACAGAACCACGCTCCGCAGGGGCAGTCAAAGAAATGATATGACAAATTGTAATTTCATTGTATGCGAAATAAGTTAGCGATATAATATCTCCATACAATATAAAATCAAGGAGCAATTATATGAGCAAGGTTAAATATCAATTTATTGAAAATGAAGATGAATTACGATTTAAAATAAATACTCTTGATAAGGTGGCAAATGAATATCTTATGAAAATCGAGGACTTATACATGGAAGATTTGTTTTTCATGTCAGTTA
>OGYE01000595.1_pt1 | contig 23457 bp, 22 predicted proteins | sample 1576471 | NCBI WGS metagenome assembly OGYE01 (sample SAMEA3541532, study PRJEB24748) | human gut metagenome | biome: human gut; feature: human-associated habitat; material: faeces | place: China | collected 2012
GCGATACAGTATATCGCATACATTCTGCCTGTGCTGATCCTGACGGTGGGAAAACTGATTGTCCGCCTGCCCCAGAGTCACAACTGAATCCTGTCTTTTGCGGAGCTGCTGTCGGCAGCTCCTGTTTTTTTCAACTTTTTTTCAAAAAATTTGATTTTCAGGTGAGAGTTTTTTCGCTTTTTTGTACCTAATTAGATGAAGGGCATATGTATTTTATGACTTTACTTTCCGAAGGGAGGTTTTCAACGATATGTATGATACAGAAAAGCGGGTCGAACTGGTGAAAAAACGGGTGCATGAAAAATATCGCCGGAAGAAGCGTCGCTGGATCTGCCGGCTGTCTGCCCTGTGCACAGCATTGTCTGCGTTCCTTGTGGGAACGGTGCACACAGCAGCCGGCCAGACGCAGATCACCGCCCGGGGAATGTACGGTTCTATCCTGCTGCATGAAGACGCCGGCGGTTATGTGCTGGTGGGGGTAATTTCTTTCTCCACAGCAGTCATGATCACTGTGCTGTGTATCAGACTCCGGGAAAGAGAACACCGCGGACAAGGCACGGGAAAAGGAAACGCATCACAACAATGGGAGGAAAAAAATTCATGAAAAAGCAAAAAATTCGGTTCTATGCGGCGCTGCTTTGCAGTTCCATGGTATTTTCTCTGGTCTCCACGCCGGTATCGGCAGCAGAAACCGGACAGATGCTGAATCCCCCGACATCCACAGAGGGTCCGGGTTCCCCGGAAAGCGCATCGGGAAATGAAGCTGCAGCGGTTCTGAACGGACTGTACGTGTCTGCGTTGACCGCAAACCGTGTGGCAGAGGTGACGACAGCGAAGCATCTGACTGAGATGCTGGCAGACAGCAGTGTTGTCAAAATCACACTGGCGGAAAATATTGATATCGACAGCACCCTGACGGTCAACCGTACTGTGACGCTGGATTTGAACGGTAATGTACTGAAAATGAACGGCAGCGGCAGCGTAATCAAGGTGGAATCAGGCGGCAATCTGACAATTCAGGACAGCAACACATCCACACCACACAAATTTACCCCGGGCGGTGACGGTCTGTGGGTGCTGGACGCAAGCGGCAGCGAAATCGTCAATGGCGGCATTATCACCGGTGGCACGGGAATGCCTCCTGGCGTCAATTACTCCGAGGGCGGCGGTGTGTATGTCTCCGCGGGTGCTGCACTCACCATGAACGGCGGCAGCATTGTCGGCTGTAAGGCCGAAAGTGGAGGCGGTGTATGCATTGTTTATGATTATACGGCACAAAAAACAAGCGAGTTCATTATGAAGGGAGGCAGCATCATCGGCTGCACTGCTTCCTCTGGAGGCGGTGTACTGATCCGTTCGGGATGCAGGTTCACAATGAATTCTGGCTCCGAGATTCGCTGCTGCACCGCAAGAACTGGCGGTGGGGTAACCATCAACGCTTCGTCTTCTCTGGCCGGTAGTTTCACTCTGGCCGGCGGAAAAATCCATAAATGTAAGGCTTATGTCGCAAATAATTTTCTTTCCCACGGCGGCGGCATTAGCAACGAAGGAGAATTTATCATGGAAAGCGGTTGTATTGAAAACTGCACATCCCAATCCCAAAGAGACGATAATAAGAGCAGCGGGGTATACAACAAGGGTAAGCTGTTCATCTTGCGCGGCGGTACCATTGACGGCAATATAACAAATAATACTACGCTGAACGCGGACGGCGGCACCGTCAACGGAGAGTTGACGAACAATGACCAGATCACCGGCGAAGACTTGAATCGCAGTACTACATTTAACGACAAAGTGACCAACAACGGTACCATCCGGAAGGGCACATTCACGAGTGAGGTCATAAATGAGAGCAGCGGTACCATTAACGGCGGCACATTTACCGGCACAGTTGAGAACAAGGACGGAACAATTTCAGGCGGTGATTTCAGCAAAGCCACCCTGAACGGTATGCTCGTGATCACTTTTGAACCGAACAACGGAGAGCCGGTCATCACACGGGAAGTGAATTGGAGTAAAGACGGAGTGGCACTCACCGCACCGGATCCCGTTCCCACCAAAGAGGGGCATAGTCTTGACGGCTGGTATTATGATAACAATGGTACAGAAACAAAATGGAACTTTGACACGGATACAGTCAAATGCACTATGACCCTCAAGGCAAAATGGGAACTCTCCACCTATTCCGTAACGCTGCAGACGGACGGCGGTACGATTGCCAGCGGAAAAGAAGTAACCGGCTACACTTACGGCACCGGAGCAGTTCTTCCGACCGCCAATGATATCACCCGCGATGGATACCGCTTTGACGGCTGGTACGCGGACAGCAGTTTTTCCGGCTCTCCCATTACAGAGATCTCTGCTACCGAAACGGGAAATAAAACATTCTATGCAAAATGGACGAAGAACACGACTCCCATCATTCCCGGCAACAACACCAGCAATATCGTAGAGCAGTATAAGACTGACGACAGCAGCTCCGGAGAACAGACCGACCGTGAAGTTCCCTCTCCTGTCGTGAAAAACACCACCTCTTATTTGACCTATACCGTACAGGCGGGTGACACTCTCTGGAAAATCGCCAGAAAATACAACTGCTCCATAACCGGGATCGTGGCAGCCAACAGTGACCGGATCAAGAACCCGAACCGGATTCACGCCGGCTGGCAGCTTAAGATTCCCCAAAGCGGAGCGCCTATCACAGGCGGCACTCCCGATGCTGTTCTGCCTGAGAATAAGAAAAGTGGGATATACATCGTCAGACAGGGCGACACCCTCTGGAAAATCGCCAGAAAGTACGGCTGCTCCGTGGCCGAGATCATCTCCCTGAACCGGGAACTGATCCGCAACCCTGCTCTGATTTATTCCGGCTGGGAACTGAAAGTACCACAGAATTAGCCTCCCTTGAAAGAATCTACCGTGCCAGTCATACATCATAATGTCGGATCAGATAATATATCTAAGGGAAAAAGGCAAAAAAAAGACGGCCAGAGGCCGATGATCTGAGTTCCTTGAATTCTTTAGATTTCTCAAATCCGCGCAATCGGCGGACACATTTCGATTGCGCGGAAATCTGAGCTATGAAATTCCATAAATACTTTGTTTCACCTGTGTGCCCCGGTCAGGTGATGTTTCCAAAACAGACATACAAAGCTTACAGCTCCTCGATCACTTTCATAAGCTCATCTACATCAATGCCATGTACCATAGCTGCCTCTTCCAGGGTCTCTCCCTGTGAAGCAGGGCATCCCAGGCAATGCATTCCTGCATCGAGGAGTACGGGAGCTACTTCAGGATTGGCACGTAAGATCTCGCCAATGGTCATGTCTTTTGTTACTCCGGTCATATCGGTCTCCTTTCTGCCGTATAAGGCTTTTTTAGTATAATACTTTCCCCAAAAGATTACAAGAATATTCTTGTACATCAGCATTTGTTCCTCCCCCGGGATCAGCTCTGCCGCACACCGCATTCATAAAAGCATTTGCTTCACAAATGGCGCCCTCACCAGGGGATGGTCTTTTTATGTCAGAGCTGATGTACAAAAGCGCGTACATTACCTAAAACTGTTGACACTTACCCTTGTCAGGTAGTACACTTTTATCGTAAAGAAACAGCTTGGGATGCCAGCGCAACTGGTACTCTCAGTTGATAATATTAATTGTTTTTACTAGAAGGAGGTAAATTTTCATGGCAGAAGCATGGAGAGGCTTTAAAAGAGATGGCCACTGGGATGTAGACGTCAATGTACGTAACTTCATCCAGACCAACTACACTCCGTATGATGGAGATGAGAGTTTCCTGGAGGGACCTACCGAAGCAACTGATAAGCTTTGGGGCAGACTTCAGGAGTTACAGAAGGAAGAGCGTGAGCATAACGGCGTTTTGGAATGCGAAACAGAGATCGTATCCAGTCTGACCGCTTATGGCCCTGGCTATATTGATGAATCTATGAAGGATCTGGAGCAGATCGTTGGTCTGCAGACAGACAAGCCTTTAAAGAGAGCATTCATGCCTTATGGTGGTATTAAGATGGCTCAGCAGGCAGCAAGCACCTATGGCTACGAAGTAAATGAAAAATATGACAAGATCTTCAATGAGTATCACAAGACTCACAACCAGGCAGTATTTGATGCTTATACCGATGAAATGAAGGTTGCTCGTCATACCCATATCGTTACCGGTCTTCCCGACACCTATGGTCGTGGACGTATCGTAGGCGACTACAGAAGAGTTGCTCTGTACGGTATCGATTTCCTGATCGAGCAGAAGAAGAAGGATAAGAAGAACTGCGGTACCGGCGTTATGACCGAGGAAATCATTCGTCTGAGAGAAGAGATCGCTGATCAGATCAAGGCTCTGCAGGGAATGAAGGAAATGGCTAAGATCTACGGCTACGATATTTCCGGTCCCGCTACCACCGCTAAGGAAGCTATCCAGTGGTTATACTTCGGTTACCTGGCAGCTATCAAGACCCAGAACGGTGCAGCTATGTCCGTTGGACGTATCTCTACTTTCCTGGACATCTATATTGAGAGAGACTTAAAGGAAGGCACCCTGACCGAGAAAGAAGCTCAGGAGCTGATCGACCATATGACCATGAAGTTCCGTATGGTTAAGTTCGCTCGTATTCCTTCTTACAACCAGCTGTTCTCCGGTGACCCCGTATGGGCTACTCTGGAAGTTGGTGGTATCGGCATGGACGGCCGTCATATGGTTACCAAGAACGACTATCGTTTCCTGCATACTCTGGAGAACATGGGACCCAGCCCCGAGCCGAACCTGACTGTTCTGTACTCCAGCGCTCTGCCTGATAACTTTAAGAAGTACGCAGCTAAGATTTCTGTGAATACTTCTTCCATCCAGTACGAGAACGATGACGTTATGAAGCCTATCTGGGGTGATGACTACAGCATCTGCTGCTGCGTATCCGCTACTCAGACCGGTAAGGAGATCCAGTTCTTCGGTGCTCGTGCTAACCTGGCTAAGTGCTTACTGTACGCTATCAACGGTGGTAAGGATGAGAAGCATCTGGACAAGGACGGCAAACATATGCAGTGTGGTCCCGAAATCGCTCCTATCACTTCCGAGTACCTTGATTTCGACGAAGTTATGCATAAATATGACATCATGCTTGACTGGTGTGCATCTCTGTATGTTAACATCCTGAACCTGATCCACTACATGCATGATAAGTACTACTACGAAGCAGCTGAGATGGCTCTGATCGATACCGATGTAAGAAGAACCTTCGCAACCGGTATTGCAGGTCTGTCCCATGTAGCTGACTCCCTGTCCGCTATCAAGTATGCTAAGGTTAAGGTTATCCGTGATGACCAGGGTTGTGCTGTAGACTTCAAGATCGAAGGCGACTTCCCTAAGTACGGTAACGATGATCCCAGAGCTGATGAATTCGCTGTATGGCTGCTGAAGACCTTCATGGAGAAGATCAAGAAGAACCACACCTACAGAAATTCTGAGCCTACCACTTCCGTACTGACCATTACCTCTAACGTTGTATATGGTAAGGCTACCGGTGCTCTGCCCGATGGTAGAGCAGCTTACACACCGTTCGCTCCCGGTGCATCACCTTCCTACGGTGCTGAGAAGAGTGGTCTGCTGGCTTCTCTGAACTCTGTAGCTAAGCTGCCTTATGAGTATGCTCTGGATGGTATCTCCAATACCCAGACCATGGCTCCTTCCGCTCTTGGTCACAACCTTGACGAGCAGAAAGAAACTCTGGTACGTGTAATGGATGGTTACTTCGATCGTGGTGCTCATCACCTCAACGTTAACGTATTCGGTACCGAGAAGCTGTTAGATGCACAGGCTCATCCTGAGAAGCCTGAGTACGCTAACTTCACCATCCGTGTATCCGGTTATGCTGTTAAGTTCATCAGCCTGACCAAGGAGCAGCAGGATGATGTTATCGCAAGAACCTGCCATAAGAGTCTGTAATTCTTACAGGTTTTGAGATAATTGATGTATATGGGGCCGGGCAGTAATGTCCGGTCCCTTTTTGGATACACTATTCAGAACCATTAAATATTTTCGGATGCTCTTCGAATGCTTGCATTCGCAAGAGTATTTGAAAATATTTATTTGGCGAAGCCATCTCCATGAGCAAAAGGAAAGTTCCGAAGGAACGATTTTGCGAATGGAGTTCTGAATAGTGTTAACTACACTCACCCCTCAGCTGCCTGCATGGCAGAGAATGGAGATTATTACAATGATCAAAGGCAGAATTCACTCATTAGAATCCTTCGGCGCAGTAGACGGACCCGGAATCCGCTATCTTATCTTCCTCAAGGGCTGCAATATGCGTTGTCAATATTGCCACAATGTAGATACCTGGAATCCCGACACTGACAATCTGATGACAGCAGACGAGCTTCTGGATAAGGCAGAGCGTTTCCGCAGCTACTGGGGCAAAGAAGGCGGCATCACCGTCAGCGGCGGCGAAGCTTTATTACAGATTGATTTTCTCATCGATCTCTTCCGTAAGGCTCACGAGAGAGGCATCAACACCGACCTTGATACTTCCGGACAGCCTTTTACCAGAGAAGAGCCCTTCTTCTCCAAATTCAACGAATTACTGAAATATACCGATCTTGTCATGTTGGACATCAAGCATATTGATGATGAGGAGCACAAAAAACTCACCGGCCATACCAACAAAAACATTCTGGACTGCGCAAGATACCTCTCCGAACAGGGTATCCCCATGTGGATCCGTCATGTGCTGGTACCCGGAATCACTGACAATGACGAATATCTGAAGAAAACAAGAGAATTCATTGACACTCTGGATACCGTTATGAAGGTAGAAGTTCTTCCCTATCACACATTAGGGGCATACAAATGGAAAGAGCTGGGAATCCCCTATAAGCTGGAAGGTGTGGAACCCCCCACCGAGGAGAGAATTCAGAATGCGAAGAAGATCCTGGAGTTCAATAAATATAAATAAACAACTGTAACTAATGATAAAAAATACTAAATAAGACTTGTATTCAAGCCATATTTATATTACAATACTAATAGTTATATTGATAAATTTGTATCAAACAATATGATTTGATACACGCAAAATAGGAGGAAAAGATTATGGCATTTGTTATTGGTGATGCTTGTGTAGCATGTGGAGCTTGTGAAGCACAGTGCCCCGTTGGCGCTATCAGCATGGGCGACGGAAAGTTCGAAATCGATGCAGATAAGTGCATCAGCTGCGGTTCCTGCGCAGGTCAGTGCCCTGTTGGTGCTATCGCAGAGGATTAATTTCCGACTTAAAATGCAACCTTGGAGAGGCATTTCAGAAAATGAAATGCCTTTTCTTTTTTTCTGCTTTATTTTTATCATTCTCTTTTGGATTCACGGGTGTATCTTTTGGCTGTTTTTGCAACCGTCCTTTGGTCTTTTTCCGTAACAGCTCGTCCATCTTCTGATAATATTCTTCGCTGCGCTGTTCCAGCCTGCGATCCCGCTCTTCCTCACGCTCTTCTCTGCTGCGGAACTGATAATCCAGTTCTTTGACCATGCTCTCCTTTAATTCCCGACATAGCTCCTGATTATTTTCTTTTACGGCTTCACGGATCATCTGCTGCAGAATCCACTGTAGTCTTTTAACCTTCTCCTCCCGGTTTTCGCCTGTCAGCGAGGTCTCCTGCACCGGTGATGGTACTGTTTTCTTCACTGTCTCATCTACAATTTCAATTGCCATACGCGGTGCGGCAGCTGCTTCTTTTTCTGTCGTTTCCTCCGGCAGCACATCCAGTTTCCCGTCCTTTAATATCATTTTAATTGCTTTCAACTGTAATCCCCTTTCTTTCATGCTCTTGATCTCTTTGAAACGTTCTACATCTTCTTTCGTATAATAGCGATGCCCCAATTCGTTACGTTTGATGGGCAGGTGTAGTTCTTCCTCCCAATAGCGAAGCACGTGGCTCTCCACCTTTACCTGTTTTGCTGCATCCGAAATCAATAAATACTCTCCCATAATCTCTCCTTTTCTAAATTGTCATAATATGAAAATGTGAAATAAAAAAGAGAACAGGTACAGGGGAATTTCCCTTACTTGTTCTCTTTCGTGTTTTATATTCTGTATTCGCAGGATACTTAAAAATCTTTTTTTCTGTCGTTTTCCAGGTTAGCGAACTTGGTGTACTCCGGCAGCCATGCCAGCTGTACGGTTCCGATCGGACCGTTTCTCTGCTTGGCAATGATGATCTCGGAAATACCCTTGTCCGGTGAATCATGGTTGTAATAATCATCACGGTAAATAAACATTACCACGTCGGCATCCTGCTCGATAGCTCCGGATTCACGCAGGTCGGACAACATCGGCCGATGATCCGGTCTCTGTTCTACCGCTCGGCTCAGCTGGGACAGAGCCAGCACCGGTACGGATAACTCTCTGGCTACCGCCTTTAAGGAACGGGAAATATCGGAAATCTCCTGCTGTCTGGAGTCGCTGCTTCTGCCGCCGCTGCCTGACATCAACTGTAAATAGTCGATGATGATCATGGACAGTCCATTTTCCTGCTTCATTCTTCTGCATTTGGAGCGGAGCTCTGCAATGCTGATGCCCGGCGTGTCATCAATCATCAGTTTGGATTTACCAATGACACCGGCACTCTCGATCAGCCGCTCCCACTCCTGGTCATTCAGCTGACCGGTACGAAGCTTCTGTGCATCCACGCTGGATTCCAGGGAAAACATACGGTTGATCAACTGCTCCTTACTCATTTCCAGACTGAATATGGCTACCGGCAGATTCTGCTTAAAAGCCACATGCTGCGCGATATTCAGTACAAACGCTGTCTTACCCATGGAAGGACGGGCGGCGATCAGCACCAGGTCAGAGGGCTGCATACCGGCAGTACGATAATCCAGATCAATGAATCCGGTGGCAATACCTGTAACAGTTCCGTGAAGCTTGGATGCCTTCTCGATCTTGTCCATAGCATTCATAACCACCGTACGGATCGGGACGAACTCTTTTACATTCTTTTTCTGTACCACCTCATTGATCTTGCTCTCGGTACTCTCCAGGATTGTATCCAGACTTTCTTTCCCGCTGTAGCAGGTATTGGCAATCTCTTCGTTGGTACGAATCAGTCGTCTGAGGGTTGCTTTCTCCGCAACAATACCGGCATAGTACTTAATGTTAGCGGAGGTGGGCACCGATGCGATCAGGTTCGTCAGGAAATCCAGTCCGCTGACCTCCGGCGGCACATCTTCCCTGGATCTCAGTCGATCCTGCAGGGTAACAAAATCCACCGGTTTTCCCTCGTTGTTCAATTCCACGATCGTGTCAAATACAATACCGTACTGACGATTGTAGAAATCCTCTCCCGAGATCTGTTCCGTCGCGGCAGCGATTGCCTCCGTATCGATGAACATAGATCCGATCACCGACTGTTCTGCCTCCAGGCTGTGGGGCATTATTCTTTTGATTACATTTTCATCTATAGCCGGCATGGGCCTGTCTATGCCTCCGTAACTTTCACCGTCAGTTTTGCTGCCACCTGAGGATGAAGCTTTACTGTCACCTCATAGGAACCAAAATTCTTCAGGCTCTCGGGAAGTACAATTTTCTTCTTATCGATTTCAATGCCATGCTGTTCCTTGCAGGCAGTTGCGATCTCCTTGGAAGATACAGAGCCAAAGGTCTTGCCGCCTTCTCCTGCTTTGATCTTAACCATGACCTGCTTAGTCTCCAGCTCCGCTGCCAGAGCTTTTGCCGCATCCAGGTTCTCCTGTGCTACTTTTTCTTCATTCGCTTTTTGAAGCTTCAGGTCATTCATATTTTTGGAAGTTGCTTCCACACCGATCTTTTTCGGTAAAATATAGTTCCTTGCATACCCTTCGCTGGCTTCAATGATATCTCCTTTTTTGCCCAGCTTTTTTTCATCCTGAAGTAAAATAATTTTCATGTTATATACCTGCCTTTCCTATCTCTAAATCTCTCCGGATTCCAACATATCGTCAATGGTATGCTTCAGCACGCCGATGGCTTCTACCAATCCTACACCCTCCATCTGACAGGCTGCAGTGTTCATGTGACCGCCGCCACCCATACGTTCCATAATGATCTGTACATTAACCTCATCAATAGATCTGGCACTGACATAGATCTTACCCTGATAATCCGTGAGTACGAAACTTGCCTTGATTCCTTTGATATTCAACAGTTCGTTGGCTGCCTGTGCCCCAATGATCGTAGGACTGGGCAGATCCTCCGCGGTACACAGAGAGATGGCAAAAAACTGCTTGTAAATCTCTGCCTGGCTGACTGCGTCTGCCTTTGCCTTATATTCTGCAGCATCCTCACGGAACAGTTTTCTGACTCTGGTGACATCTGCGCCATTTCTACGCAGAAATGCGGCAGCTTCAAAGGTGCGGACACCGGTCTTGGTCATAAAGTTGTTGGTATCGATCATGATACCGGAGTACATACAATCCGCCTCTTCCGTACGGATCTTGATATTGTCATAAGTGTACTGCAGGATCTCAGATACCATCTCACAGGCCGAGGATGCATAAGGCTCCACATAGGATAATGTGGCATTTTCTATAGTCTCTGTGCCCTGTCTGTGATGGTCCAGAACCACTACAGATTTACAGAAGCGCAACAGATCCGGGCATTCTGTAATGGACGGCTTATTGACATCCACGACTACCAGTACAGTGTTGCTGCCTGCCATATCAATTGCCTGCTGGCTGGTGATGATCATATCTTCATCATATTCCGGATTATTCTTAAACAGCTCTACCAGAGGCTGAACAGAAGTCGTCGCCTCGTTCAGTACAATATGGGCTTTTCTGCCCAAAGTCTGGGCAATCCGGTAGATACCCACTGCAGACCCGAAGCTGTCCACATCCGGCATCCGGTGACCCATAACAATGACGCGATCCTTGCCGGTAATGATCTCCCGCAGGGCGTGGGCTTTTACTCTCGCCTTGACACGGGTATTTTTCTCTACCTGCTGACTCTTGCCACCGTAGTAGGTAATGCTCTCCGGAGTCTTGATGACCGCCTGGTCACCACCACGTCCCAATGCCAGATCAATGGCAGTACGGGCGAACTCATAATTTTGTGCATAGGTCAGACCATCCAGTCCGATACCGATACTGATAGTCACAGCCATTTCGTTACCGATGTTAACGGTCTTCACTTCTTCCAACAGATCAAAACGGCTCTCCTGCAGCTGTGCCACCGCTTTTTTCCGCATGATCACGAGGTATTTGTCCTTCTCCAGCTTTTTACTGATACCATCCAGGGAAGCAATGTATTTGTTCACCTTACGGTCGATCAATGCGATCAGCAGGGATCTGCGGACTTCCTCTACACTCTCCAGCGCTTCCTCATAGTTATCCAGGTAGATCATCCCCACCGTGAGGCTCTGATCATCCACTTCCTGCAATGCGATGTGCAGCGCGGTCTCATCAAACAGATAGACCGCGATCAAATAGCCGTTGTACCCTTCCGCATCGATCATATCGCTGTGTTCTGCCATTTCCTTCAGGGAAATCTTACGGAACTTTGCTACGTATTCACAGCCTTCATACTCCAGTTCGTACTGTGCCTCATCCACACCGGAATCATCCGGAAGCCTGTCCCTGGTAATGGTAGGGAACAGGGAAGTAATGGATTTGTTATATCCCTTTGGCTGGTGCACCACATTTTCAAAGGCAATATTCGTCCAGATCACCTTGCCGGAATCATCCAAAAGGGCATAAGGCAGTTCCAGATCCCGCAACAGTTTCCGCTGGATCTGTCCATACTCCGTGGCAAAACTGATCAGTTCATTCATAATGATCGGTTTATTATAGAAATACAATGTCAGTGTAATTGCAAAATAGAAGATCGTAAATCCGAAAGTAAGCAGTCCGGCACGAAAATCCAACATAAATACCGCGGCATCAATTGCCAGCAGCAGAAGTCCCAGATACAGGGTGAACTGAATATATGTACGGATTCTTCCCTTCAGTCTGATTCGTTTTTTCATCAAAGAACACCTCTCAATGTTTGCGTTCGACAACTTCTATTATAACAAATAATATACCACTATGCCACCATATTATTTTGACGAATAGACAATATTCCTCTGTCAAATTTGTGCTTTTTGTCAGCATTTCAGGTTAAAATCGCTCTTATCTGCATAATTCCCAAAATGCCACTGCACTGGCTGCCGCTACATTCAGGGAATCCACACCTCTTGCCATAGGGATGCAGACCGTGTAATCACAGTCTGCGATAGTGTCCGCTGCCAGGCCTTCCCCTTCCGTCCCCAGAATAATTGCAAGCTTTTCCGCTTCATGTAATACCCGGGCATCCGGTGACAGGCTGTCTTCCTTTAACGCCATGGCTGCGGTACGGTATCCCATGCCGCGCAGCTGTGCCATCGTGCGATCCGCCCAATCTTCCGTCCCCAAAAATGTCCAGGGCACCTGGAATACCGTCCCCATGCTGACTCTCGCCGCACGACGGTACAAAGGGTCGCTGCAGCCTGCAGACAAGAGCACCGCATCAATCCCCAGCGCTGCTGCGGAGCGGAAGATTGCTCCTACATTCGTGGGATTCACGACGTTTTCCAGGATAGCGATGCGTCTGGCATCCCGACACAGCTCCTCCATCTTCGGCAAAGCTCTCCGCCGCATGGCACAGAGCATGCCACGCGCCAGCTTGAAGCCTGAGATCTGGGATAATACCTCGTTAGATGACACATAGATAGGAATTTCCTCCGATCTCTCCATGATCCGCCCCAGGACTTCTCTTCCCTTCTCGGAATCCGCTTCTCTCTGTTCCATCAGAAGCGACAACGGTTCGTATCCCGCCGTCAGCGCCCGCAGGATCACGTTTGCGCTCTCCGCAATGAACAACCCGGGCGCCGGTTCGTAATAGCGGAGCAGCTGTATTTCCCTGCGTTCGTTGTAAATCTCCAGTTCCGGTGTATGTAAATCTGTGATTGGTATTCTTCTCATGCCGCTTCGTCTCCTTGCATACGTCGAAAAAAGACCAGCCACTTTTGCGGCTGGTCTCTTACTACTATCTTAGTCTGAATTATTCAGCTACGTAAGGCATAAGTGCTACGTGACGTGCTCTCTTGATGGCAACGGTCAGTGCTCTCTGATGCTTTGCGCAAGTACCGGTAATACGACGAGGAAGGATCTTACCTCTCTCAGATACATACTTCTTCAGCTTAGCTGTATCCTTATAATCGATTACATTATCTTTACCACAGAATACGCAAACTTTCTTTCTTCTGCGCATACCGCCTTTTTTTCTCATCGGAGAATCGGTCTTCTCAGTCTTATTAAAAGCCATTATTATTACCTCCTATCGGAATCTGTCAGGGCAGAGGCGGGTGTCAGCTCCGCTTGTCACTGAAACTTAGTTAAAGGGTAATTCTTCATCGATGCCGTCAGGGATGTTCATAAAACCATCACCGGCTCCGGAAGGAGCGGGGGCATTATTACCACCACCAAAACCAGCGTTCTGGTATCCACCGTCATTATTGCCGGCAGATGCATTCTTGCTCTCTGCGAACTCTACGTTCTCAACCACTACATCGGTAGTGTACACACGCTGTCCATCCTTATTGGTATAACTGCCGGTCTGGATACGTCCTTCCACAACGAACTTTGTTCCCTTGTGGCCATATCTCTCGATAAACTCACCAGTCTTACCAAACGCTACACAGTTAATAAAATCAGCATCCGGCTCGCCATCACGCTTAAATCTTCTATCTACTGCAATGGAAAAACGAGCGATCGCTGTTGCGGTAGCTCCCTGAGAATATCTCACCTCAGGATCCCTTGTTAAACGTCCCATAAGAATTACTTTATTCATATTTCGCTTCTCGCTTTCTGTTTATGCCTCGTCCTGTCTAACGCATAAGTATCTGATCACGTTGTCCATGATACGAACACGGCTCTCGATCTCTGCAGGAACAGTGCTCTCAGCTTCGAATCTGATGAAGTAGTAGAAAGCTTCTTTCATCTTCTGAACTTCGTAAGCAAGCTTCTTCTTGCCCCACTCGTCCACTTCTGTGATGTTGCCGCCGAATCTCTCAACCAGTGCCTTGCACTTGTCAACAACGGCTGCTCTCTCATCATCCTCGATCTTAGCGCTAACAACAACGGCTAATTCGTACTTGTTCATGTTAGTTACCTCCTTTTGGTCTCTGGCCCATATTTCACATATGAGCAAGGAATAAAGTGTCTCACGGAAGAACATGTTACCATATCCCCGTGCACTTTTCAAGCTTTTTCAACGATTTCTTTCACATTTTTTTCTAGTAATTTCCGTGCGATCATAATCTGGTGACCGCAGCCCAGACATTTCAGTCGAAAGTCCGCTCCCACGCGGAGTACTTCCCATTCTCTGCTTCCGCAGGGATGTTGTTTTTTCAGTTTCAATACATCTCCCACATTAATATCCATAACGCTCTTCCTCGTCTCTCTTGTCTGTATGTCCACTCCTGTGCCGGCACTTCGCAACCGGTACCTGTAACCTTATTATAAGGATGTCGGGGTCAAAGGCCCCCGACTTTGATACCTACGGATTGCTTCGTGCTACGCACTCCCACAATCCTATAAGTTGTTCGCCATAAAATCCTTCACGATTCCAAAAGCTTCTCTCAGCAGATTATTCGGTACTGTAAGAGGAAAAGTTCCGGCTGACAGTCCCTCCACATGCAGATATCCCTGCTTCTTCGCAATGGCAAGAGCTCGGAACATATGAAAATTATTGGTGACAACGACCACACTGTCCTCCGATTTATTCAACAGTTCTCCGCTGTAGATCAGATTCTGTGTCGTATTCGTGGAAGCATCTTCCGCAAGTATCCTCTCCGGATCGATTCCTGCATCCGCAAGATATCCTTTCATACCCTCCGCTTCGCTGACAGGCTCGTTATAACCCTGTCCGCCGGACACGATGACTTTCGTCTCCGGATTGGCATTCAGGTATTCTATGGCTTTATCCAGACGTTTTTGGAGTACATAGCTGGGACCGGTAGTCTTCCACTGGGCTCCCAGTATGATGACGTAGTCCGCTCCCGCCTCTGCTTTCGCACCGAACTGTCCGAAGATCATTCCTTCTAATATAAGAAGCAACAGCATTCCAGCTGCCACCAGCCCGCGGAACGTCATACGGATCCAGCGCGGGATTCTCTCCTGCACGGATTTATGAGTCAGTATCCAGCCCCACGCAGCACAAAACGCGGCGATCGCGCCCCAGATCAGGAAAAAATAACTGCCAAAGCCGACAAACAGCCCGATTCCCACACAATACAGCGCACACAGCACCGCCAGAACATACAGTGCCATTGCTCCGTAGTGCTTCTGATCCACGCCTCTGCCTCTGGGATCCAGATAGATCACTTTTTTACTTTTTTCCACCGGAATCAAGCGGTCCCTCTTCATACATCCTCCAATCTTTCCCTATGGCTTATTGTAGCATATCTGCAGCACCTGGCTCAATACCACATAGTTTAGGGTTTTCTTAATTTTTTAAAAATTTTTCTTTTACCGGCATCGGCTGACTTGTACCTTGCGGAAAAATGTGATGTAATTGATTAGTATAATACTTTAGAGAAGAAGGATTCTTATGTGCAGACCGACACCAAAAACAAATTTTACAAAATGTCTTCCTATCATAATTTTGTTTTTTACTACCCTCCGGATACTTGCCGGATTGCGGATCCCTTATATGATCCTCGCCGACCAGCGCTATGACGACCGGATGCTGTTCGAGAATGCCTACGATCTGTTAAGTGGCGTATGGCTGGGCAGCTACGACGCCTATGCTCTCGCCAAAGGGATCGGATATCCGATGTTCCTGGTTCTTGCGAAAAAATTATGTCTGCCATATTCCGTGCTGCTGGCTCTACTGCAGGCTGTGGGTGCCTGGCTGTTCGTCCGCGCATTATCCGTCAGATGGAAGAATCCCTATGGACAGACGCTCCTGTATCTGCTTCTGTTATTTTCTCCCAGCAGTCTGACGCAGCTGGTGACACAGCGCCTGTACCGTATGGCTATTGTTCCCGGAATGGTGCTGGTTGTATTTTCCGGCATGATCGGTCTTACCCTGCGCAAGGAGCTTCCCTTGAAAAAGCAGCTTCCCTGGGCAGTTCTGACCGGCATGGCTCTTGCCTTTTTCTGGCAGATCCGAGAGGATTCCGTCTGGATCCTGCCGTTTATCGCTGTCATGACAGTATGGAATGTAGGCTATGTGATACTGGCACTGCATAAAAAGCGGACAGGACGGCAGCTTTTGCTCCAATGCTTCATACTTCTGCTGCCGATATTACTTCTGTTTGGCGGCAATATAACGATTTCCGCCATCAATCAGGTCCACTACGGTGTATTCCTGACCAACGACCGCACGGAGGGAAATTTTGCCGAACTGATGTCCCTGTTCTATCATCTGCAGGGCAATACGGAAGCAGGCTCCGACATCTGGATCTCCAGGGAGACGATCGCCAGAGCGGAGGCCGTCAGTCCGACCCTGCAACAGCTCCAGCCGCTATTAGATTCCTATGTGGAAGACTGGTCTACGAGTAACGGAGAGATCCCCGGTGACCACTTCAGCTGGGTGTTACGGGATGCGGTACAGGACTCCGGCTATTCCCCGGATGCCGTCAGTGCGCAGACCTTTTACGGCAGCGTTCTCTCTGAGCTCCATGCGGCAGTAGAGCGGGGTGATTTAACAAAAAGGCAGGACGGTGCGCTCTATTTTTCCTCCCAATCCAGAGGAATATTACCTTCGGAAATTCCGCGTATCCTGTCTGATACTCTGCAAAATATATGGAAGATCGCCGGTTATACGGACTGTGCTCTAAGCAGCTCTGCCAAAAGCACCGGGCGTCTGTCAGATATCCGCCGGATGGAGGCATTTACCTCCTGCCTGGCAGTGTATCCTACACTGTCACAGTTCCAGGCGGCAGATTATGATTCCATTGCCGACGAGACCTTATATGATTTCAATGAAGTCTATAGTTCCGGTATGGTGTCTCTTCTGAACAAAATGAATGCCATCTATCAGCTGTTTGGAAAGCCCGTATTTTTGCTGGCTCTTCTTGCTCTCCTTGTGCTGACTGTCCGCGTGATCCACGGACTCTTCCATGGAGACCGAACCGATCTGGAACTGTGGATCCTAAGCTGCGGGATCTTGCTTAGTGCTGTTTTACTGCGTTTTGGCTGCGGTCTGTTTACCGGATGGTTTACCGACGATATGCAGAAATTCATCAACAGCTTTTATTCCTGCGGTGTCTATATTCTGCTGCAGCTGTTTAAATATCTGGCGATCGGTACAATTTACGAAGGAGGAATAACTTATGGAAAATTTGAAGGAACAGATTCAGGAATTGCAAAAGATCATTGATACCTACGATAACATTGTATTTTTCGGCGGTGCCGGTGTCTCCACCGAAAGTGGGATTCCGGACTTCCGCAGCGTGGACGGTCTGTACCATCAGCAATACGACTATCCTCCGGAGACCATATTGAGTCACAGCTTTTACCGTTCCCATCCGGAAGAATTTTTCCGTTTTTACCGGAATAAGATGCTCTTCCCAAAAGCTCAGCCGAACGCCGCCCATAAAAAGCTGGCAGAGCTGGAACGTGCCGGAAAAGTACGTGCTGTAATAACACAGAATATCGATGGACTGCATCAGGCCGCCGGGAGTAAGACTGTCCTGGAGCTTCACGGCTCGGTACTTCGCAATTACTGCGAAAAATGTCATCAGTTCTACGGTCTGAATGCTATCTTAAACAGCACCGGCATACCGCACTGTGAGAAATGCGGTGGCACCATTAAACCGGATGTGGTCCTGTACGAGGAAGGACTGGATGAAAAGACGATAAATGCCGCCGTCAGATACATCCACGAAGCAGATGTCCTGATCATCGGCGGCACTTCTCTGGCTGTCTATCCCGCAGCCGGGTTAATTGATTATTTTCAGGGTGATAAGCTGGTGGTCATCAACAAAAGTGCGACCCCCAGAGACAAAAATGCGGATCTCCTGATTCAGGGACCGATCGGGGAAGTATTTCACTCGATCCAGAATCCGTAAGAGATATCCTGTGCTCCACTGATATGATAAGCATCTTCCACATCAGCCCCCCAGCTGTTGATACCTCCCACGCCTCTCACTGCTCCCAGGATGGATACCACCGTCCTGCGGGCAGGAGGGAGTTCTTCATGATGCATGGCATTTTCCAGTTCCTGCGCCGTATAGGGGAGACAAGAAAATGCGAAGTCTTTTCCCTCTTCCGCAGTTATTTTCAAACGGCTGCTTCTTCCTCCACGGTCTGTATTATCCAGGGAAGTCTTCCTGACGATCTCCAGCCATTTGGTCTGCATATGCATCCCACAGTCCTGAGGCACCATATAAGGTGTCACCGGCAGGCCCTGTACTTCATACACACCGGGGATTCCTCCTGCCATACGGTCCGGATAGGTCTCTCCGGACAGTCCTTCATAGGTATACCGCTCCGCTGCGGTGGGCATCAGGAACCTCATTCCGAATACCGGAAGCTCCGGCAGACCCTGTTGTCCGCGATACTCTGCCTGCACATGGATTCTGCCATCCGTTTCCACCGTATAAGTCACTGTCACCTCCGTGGCCGGAACTGTCGGCGTCTCATACGTATAGATCATCTCGAATCTGTCACAGGTCTCTTTTCCGGTGTATTTATTATTCGCCGGTGCCAGCGGGATGGCAATCTCCTGCCCATCCATCCGGGCCTCTACCCGGCTGCAGCGTACAAAACGATCCGCCGCGGACCATACCGCGCTGCGGAATGCGAATCCACACCCTCTGTCATTATCCGTGACCGCGCGCCAGAAAGCCGGTCGGGGAGACCTGTACAGCCACTCTTTGCCATCCTTATATAAAGACTCCATGCCTCCGCATCCCACAGAGAAAATATAGGAAAAATCCTGTCCCTGTATACCTATCGTCACATCACCGATTACGATTCTGAGTGCCATAATAATATCTCACCTCCTGCATTGCCGGTTTTTCACTACGGTCTGCGAATAAGATTCCATTCCCTGAGAATTCATAATCACTGGGTCTGTCATCAAAATCTCCTCCGTAGCGCAGTACTCTGCGTCCCGTCACTTCGTCCTTTACCCACAGTGCCTGGTCGATATAGTCCCAGATAAAGCCACCCTGGTACATCTCAAAACGGTCCAACAGGTCCATATAGGAATTCATTCCACCCAGGGAATTGCCCATATCATGCATATATTCGCACAACAGATACGGCTTTTTCGGATCGTTTTCCAGATAATCTATAATCTCCTGCGGATATGCATACATCCGGCTCTCCATGTCGGAAATCACATCCTCATATGCCTTGTTATGGAAAACACCCTCATAGTGCACCAGACGCAAGTCATCGTTTTCCTTGAAGAACTGCTGCATCGCAGCGATATCATCCTCGGCATAGGATTCATTTCCCAGGGACCAGAACAGGATTGACGGATGGTTCTTATAACATTCAAAATTCGTTCTGGCGCGGTCCACTACCGCTTCCTTCCACTCCGGCACAGAACCCGGTACATTCCAGGAGGGCTCTGTGTCACCCATCTTCTGCCAGGAGCCGTGGCTTTCCAGATTCGTCTCCGCCATCACATAGATTCCGGCTTCATCGCACAGTCCGTACCATTCCTTGCGGTCCGGATAATGACAGGTTCTGACCGCATTGATGTTGTTGCGTTTGAAGCAGGCAATATCCCATTTCATGTCTTCCATTGAAATACATCTGCCGGATGCCGCATTCCACTCATGACGGTTCACACCACAGATCACCAACCGCTTACCATTCAGCTTCATTACCTTATCCTGCGGATCCAGCGAGAAATCACGGAAGCCTATTTTGTACGGCACCACTTCCGTCATTTCCCCCTCACTGTCTGTCAGAGTGATCTCCAGCTGATATAAGTACGGATTCTCATGGCTCCAGGGGATTACTTTTTCTGCCAATGTTTCCCGAAGGTGCAGCGTCTGTTCCACCTGTGACTGCAAAATCTGTGTCTGCTCCAACAGGCATTTCCCGTTGGCATCCGACAGGCATACACGCATTTTGCCCGGACGCTGTCCTTCATCCTCAGCAGATATTTTGATTGCTGCATCTAACATGCCTTTTCCATCCTCTACGGAAAAATAAGGCTTCGCCCAAAGGTTTTCCACGTGCCACTGCGGCTTGGCATATAATTCCACACTCCGGAAGATTCCGAAAAAGCGGAAGAAATCCTGATCCTCCAGAAAAGCAGCCGTACTGCGCTTATGTACTTCCACTGCCAGCAGATTGTCCTTTTCCTTAATATAGGGTGTCAGATCGAATTCGGAGGGGGTAAAGCTGTCCTCTGCATATCCCACGAAATGCCCGTTCAGCCAGACATACATCGCCTGTTCCACGCCTTCAAAACAGATGATCACCCTTTTCCCCCGCAGACCTTCCGCCAGGTGAAAACGCTTGCGATAGCTTCCTACAGGATTATACTCTGCTTCGCTGAAAGCACCTTCCGCCAGACCTTTCCCCAACGTATACGCCGGACGGCGGTAGATTTTCCCCTCCCAGGGATACATATTATTGATATAATGAATTTGGTCATAACCTGCCAGTTCAATATGTCCCGGCACACAGATCGTATCGAATTCTACATTTGCAGTATTCTCCTGATAAAAATCCACCGGCCGGCTTTTCGCGTTCACCGAATAGGCGAACTCCCAGGTCCCGTCCAGAGACTGTACCAGGGAACTCCTGCCCTCTGCCGCTTCTTCCGCATCCTGATAGATCGGATGATCACTGTGGGCTGGCAGTTGACCGACCCGGAACACCTGCGGATCGTCCAGCCAACGGATATTTGCTTCCATTTTGCTCCTCCTTATTTATCCCTTTTCTATTATAATAATTGTGAATTTTCTTCCATGCAACAAGTATTTATCTCTTCGGGGAAAAAACAGATTCCATGATACACTGCCCGGAAATCAAGATTTTAGTGGCAGCATATGTGAAAATATGTTAATCTATAAAAGTATTTGTCTTATATCCACAAATGATAGGAGATTTCGTCTATGTTATCCACAATTGAAGCAGTCAACAGTGTTGTCAACAATTTTATCTGGGGTGTCCCCGCCATGATCTGTATCATCGGCGTCGGTCTGTATTTAAGTATCCGGACGAGTTTTCTTCAGATCCGCAAATTCCCCTACGCCATGAAGGTGACACTGGGACGTATGATGAAGAAAAAAGAAGCCTCCGACGGAGCCCTGACACCTTTCCAGGCGGTATGTACCGCTCTCGCAGCTACCGTTGGTACCGGCAATGTGGCAGGTGTGGCAGGTGCCATCGCCATTGGCGGTCCCGGAGCGGTATTCTGGATGTGGGTATCTGCATTTTTTGGAATGGGGCTTGCCTACTGCGAAAACTATCTGGGAGTGAGATGCTCTGACGGAAAGCTTTGCGGTGCGGCGTCTTATCTCGAAAAGATAGGCAGAACGAAGCTCACGGCTGTTTTGTTTGCAGCTTTTACGGTGGGTGCGTCCCTTGGAATGGGCAACATGGTGCAGACGGGTTCGGCGGCTGCGGCTGCCCGAGAGGGGTTTGGGATACCCTCATATATATTTGCACTTGTGGTGCTTATTTTCGTATTTTTAGTAGCTGTGGGAAAAAACTCAGCAGCTTGTCTTTGCGAAAAGCTTGTGCCCATAATGGCGGTGCTTTTCATAGGCGGCAGTTTGGGAGTGATAATATTTCACCCATTAAAAGCCGCAGGGGCGATAGCAATGATAGTAAAAAACGCCTTTTGCCCCACAGCCTGCATAACAGGCTCGGTAGCAGGGACGATAATATTTTCCATGGTGGAGGGGTTAAAGCGTGGAGCGTTTTCAAACGAAGCAGGCTTAGGCTCGACGGTGGCAGTACACAGCTCGTGCAGGATAAAGTCGCCTGAATTGCAGGGAACATGGGCAATGGCGGAGGTCTTTATAGACACCTTTGTCATATGCACTCTGACGGCTGTGGTGATAATAATAAGCGGCACTGACCTCACACCAGCGTCAGCGGGATGGTCATGGTAAGGCCGGCCGTCAGGATGCGGGGCAGGGCCTCCACCAGCACGCTGACCGTGCGGTTGGATAAAAGTGCTTCAAACATGAACGATCACAGTACCTCAAATACTCTCAGAAAACAACGGTGAATGTATTATACAACTTCGAGTGTACTCAAAGTCAAGGGGTTTGCGGAAATTCCTACAAAACCTACCAGAATACTATAACATGAAACGTCCGGCGGTGCAAATGGTTTGCAAAAATCGCGTATTGTGAACAAAAACGGCCCAGCCGCTGCGGGAACTTTGTGCAATGCGGCAAGCCGGTTGACGCGGCAGGCGCTTTCGTGTACAATGGGCATAACAACGTGCACACCGGGTTTGCCGGTGCCGCGCAAATTCACCGGCGGCCCGGCTGCCGGTGCAAACGGAGGACACAAACGTGACGAAACGGAAGATTGGCGTTCTGGGTGCAGGTACCTGGGGCATGGCGCTGGCGCGGATGCTGACCGTCAGCGGCAACGAAGTGCAGGTGTGGTCGGCCATTGAGGCGGAGGTGGACAACCTCTCCACTACACGGGTGCACCCCAACCTGCCGGGTATGAAGATCCCGGCCGAGCTGCAGTTCACCAAGAGCATCGAGGAAGTGTGCACCGGCAAGGATGTGCTGCTGTTTGCAGTGCCGTCGGTGTTCGTGCGGGGCACCACCGCCAAGGCACGGCCCTATATCCCGGACGGTCAGATCCTTGTGGATGTGGCCAAGGGCATGGAGCCGGATACCTTATATACCATGACCGAGGTGATCGCCGACGAGCTGAACAGGGACGGCGGCCCCAAAAACTGCAGGCTGGTGGCCCTGAGCGGCCCCACGCACGCCGAGGAAGTGGCGCTGGACCTGCCCACCACCATTGTGTCGGCCTGCCCGGATGACGAGGCGGCCCGCTTTGTGCAGGAGGTGTTCAGCAACACCTGCATGCGCGTGTACACCAACCCCGACATCAAGGGCGTGGAGCTGAGCGGTGCCCTGAAGAACGTGATCGCTCTGGGCGTGGGCATCTCCACCGGCCTTGGCTACGGCGACAACGCCCGCGCGGCCCTGATCACCCGCGGCATTGCCGAGATCGCCCGCCTGGGCGTGGCCATGGGCTGCAACATCCACACCTTTGCGGGCCTGGCCGGCATCGGGGACCTGATCGTGACGGCCACCAGCATGCACAGCCGCAACAACCGCGCCGGCATCCTCATCGGCAAGGGCGAGAGCCCGGAGCAGGCCGTGAAGGAAGTGGGCATGGTGGTGGAGGGCATCAACGCCCTGCCCGCCGCCATGGAGCTGGCCGAGAAGTACCATGTGGAAATGCCCATTGCCCAGACGGTGAACGCCATCGTCAAGG
>OGYE01000597.1_pt1 | contig 23440 bp, 17 predicted proteins | sample 1576471 | NCBI WGS metagenome assembly OGYE01 (sample SAMEA3541532, study PRJEB24748) | human gut metagenome | biome: human gut; feature: human-associated habitat; material: faeces | place: China | collected 2012
TAGCTCGGCTTTCCAGCGGTCCTTGAACCGGAGAACGCCGAGCCAGCTTCCAGAGTACCAATACGCGAAGTTTAATTCGCGACCGGTCTGATTGCCGGGTTTCTGCCCATGCGCGCCGGTTTCGCCGAGCGACGCCTGCCCGATGCGTACGCTCATGTTTCCTCGCCTCCGGCGGTCAGAAGCTCACCGACAGCCAAAACGCCGCTTTTCAATTCATAAACGGCGGACTCGATCATAGCGTCCAGTTTGGCTTCGTCAACCGTAATGCCGCGCTGCTTGAGCCATTCCAAGACATACGCTTTCTTCTCAGGACCGCGACCGGAGCCGTTGTAAATCTGCTCTGCGGCAGATACGGCAATCTTCACCCATGCGTTGATTTCTGCCTGCTGCTGGGCTGTGGTCTTGCTCTTGATGTACGGAATGACAATGACGGTAATGACTGCTGCGATCAGCGCAAATACCGCCTGAATGATGGTGGTAATGTTGTATTCCATGAATCGTGTTCCTCCTTAGTCATACAGGGCGTGAATGCCCTGCTTTGTCAAAAAATCCTTCTGCTTATGCTTGATGTTGGCTGCGTAGTTCAGAGCATCGTGCATATCGCCGTTGCAGTGGGCGTCCGGGATGCGCTGCACCGCCCGCGCCGTCGCCTCCCCCAGCGCGATTGAGGCGCTTGTGCTCTGCACCAGCAGCACGATAAAGCCGATACAGACGCTGCCGAGGATCATTGGAATCCCGATTTTAGAGACGATATCGATCCCCAATGCGGTAGTTGGTGCCCAGACAATCACCAGAATCATGGTCAACGTTTCACACAACATGCCGCCGAGAATACCGACGCGCCAGCGCTGTGCTTTGGGGATTTTCAGGTTGATCCAGCCCGATATACAACCCGCCAGAATGCTGGTGATAAAGCAGGGGATCGCCGTTACGCCGCCGATGTCAATTAAATAACGGTGAATACCCGCAATCACGCCGGTAATGATGCCCACCCACGGGCCAAACAGAATTCCGCCTGACATCACCGCGATAATACGTACGTTCACCAGCGAGCCTTCTACGGGAACGCCGGACCAGGTGCTGAACAGGGCGAACAGCGAGAAAATGGCGGTAACGGCGAGCAGCTCTTTCGGTGAGTGTGCCGACTTGTGCAACAGTTCGCGAAACAGGCGGATACGGATGAGAAAAAACAGGCAGATAAGCATTAACGCGGCCCGATCGAAGACCGCCAGCAGCATGTTGAATATTTCGTGCACGGGTGACTCTGAATAAGGATTAAACCTCTATGATAGGTAACCTGAAGGCTGATGACCAGCAGGCCGTTTTTGAGGAAAAACCACAATTTTAAAAGGGGATTGAAAGATAAATGGTGTATTAGCAATGCATCTCTTGATAATGCACATCTGGTTGGTAAATTTATTGAAATTATAATGTTAATAAAATGAGTGGTAATTTTCTTGTTAGCGTAGATAAATTTCCTGTTTTTGAAGTGGAGTTCCTCATTTAAAGCCATTGATAAAAATGTTCTAAAACGCTGGACAGACAGAAATTAATCAGGCTATTTTCAAAACAGCCACCATCGTGGCGACGTCGCTCGGACGGTCCGGGCGCTAACGTTAATCTGAGGAAATTATGGCTGACACTCGCCCTGAACGTCGCTTTACGCGTATTGATCGTCTCCCGCCCTACGTTTTTAACATTACCGCTGAACTGAAAATGGCTGCGCGTCGGCGCGGCGAAGATATTATCGATTTCAGTATGGGTAACCCGGACGGTGCGACTCCGCCGCATATCGTCGAAAAATTATGTACGGTGGCCCAGCGCCCGGACACGCATGGTTACTCCACTTCACGCGGCATTCCGCGGTTACGTCGCGCCATTTCCCGCTGGTATCAGGATCGCTACGACGTTGAAATCGACCCGGAATCAGAAGCCATCGTCACTATTGGTTCGAAAGAGGGCCTGGCGCATCTGATGCTGGCGACACTGGATCACGGTGACACAGTGCTGGTGCCGAATCCAAGTTACCCCATTCATATTTACGGCGCGGTGATTGCCGGGGCGCAGGTACGCTCAGTGCCGCTGGTGGAAGGTGTCGATTTCTTCAACGAACTGGAACGCGCCATTCGCGAAAGTTATCCGAAACCGAAGATGATGATCCTCGGCTTCCCGTCGAACCCAACCGCGCAATGCGTGGAGCTGGAGTTCTTCGAAAAGGTTGTGGCGCTGGCGAAACGCTACGATGTGCTGGTGGTCCACGACCTGGCCTATGCGGACATCGTCTACGATGGCTGGAAAGCGCCGTCAATCATGCAGGTGCCAGGTGCACGCGACGTGGCGGTCGAGTTCTTTACGCTGTCGAAAAGCTACAACATGGCGGGCTGGCGTATCGGCTTTATGGTCGGTAACAAAACGCTGGTCAGCGCGTTGGCACGTATTAAAAGCTATCACGATTACGGCACCTTTACGCCGTTGCAGGTGGCGGCTATTGCGGCGCTGGAGGGCGATCAACAGTGCGTGCGCGATATTGCCGAACAGTACAAACGCCGCCGTGATGTGCTGGTGAAAGGGCTGCATGAAGCGGGCTGGATGGTCGAAATGCCGAAGGCTTCGATGTATGTCTGGGCGAAAATCCCGGAACCGTATGCTGCCATGGGCTCGCTGGAATTTGCCAAGAAATTGCTTAACGAAGCGAAGGTCTGTGTCTCTCCAGGGATTGGCTTTGGCGACTACGGCGATACGCATGTGCGCTTTGCACTGATTGAAAACCGCGACCGTATTCGTCAGGCGATTCGTGGGATTAAAGCGATGTTCCGTGCCGACGGTTTACTACCTGCCAGCAGCAAACATATTCACGAAAACGCGGAATAAACACCATCGCCAGAAATGCAAACAGGAGCCTGATGGCTCCTGTTTTTCATTGCACAGTTTGCTTTTAGATCATCAGGGCAAAAGTACCGGCCCAAACGATGACCATAAAAGAAATGCCCATAAAGAAATATTTCACTTTACATCTCTCCGCGTAACTACTGTTACGCCTGAATGACTTTATTACACCTGATACAGTGAGTTGACACCGGGCAAAACGACCTTAAACGTCCTGTATTTTACCGTGGGCATCATCCCAGAATTCTGAGCTAAACTGCTCGAGACGGCGCTAATGTACGCCTAAAACTGAAACGAGACAAGAGGCATTTTCTTATTTACTTTTAGTAACTTACAGGTGTCTCATATCGGCGACAGTTTAATTTCTGACGGTAATAATTAGATATTCAGCGAAGGAAAAAACCTTAAGAAAAAAGCCATAAAAACCATGAGGTTATTATGGCTGATTTGAGGAGGGAAAGAGTGAGAGCCGTTTGTTAAATGTATAACGACGATTCACCCACCGGGCGCGTTTTAAAGCGACGGTGGATCCAGAGGTACTGCTCCGGTGCGCGCATGATCTCTTTCTCGATAATCTTGTTCATATAGGCAGCGGCTTGATTTTCATCTGTCGGGTAGCCTTCCATCTCTGGGGTGATGTACAAACGATATCCGCTGTAATCCGCTTTTCTTACCATCGTTACGGTCAACATGGCTGCGCCAGAGAGACGAGAGAGGACATAGGTGCCATTGGTTGTGGCGACATTTTCCACCGCAAAGAACGGCGCGAAGGAGCTGCCTTTACGACCATAATCCTGATCGGGAGCAAACCATACCGCTTCACCTTTCTTCAGTGCACTGACAATACCGCGCAGATTATTTCTGCCGATCATCGCTTTGTTAGAGCGCATGCGACCACGGGTCTGCACCCATTCCATCAGCTGATTATTATGCGGGCGATAGGTGGCCATCATTGGTTGGCAAAGTCCCATCACCCGACCGCCCAGTTCCAGCGACATAAAATGGACGCCGACAACCATTACGCCGCGATTTTGCATTTGTGCGCGTTTAAGGTTATCCAGCCCTTCCACATCAAACCATTTACGTACGCGACTGTCGGGCCAGAACCACGCCATGCCGGTTTCTACCAGCGCCATGCCGAGTGAACGAAAGTTTTCGGCAATCATCTTCTCGCGCTCTTTCGCAGAATGCTGCGGGAAACAAAGTTCCAGGTTTTTACGGGCGATAGATTCACGACGTTTCAGGAATGGTCGCGCCATTGTGCCGATACGCGTGCCGAGAAAGCAGAGAACAGGATAAGGAAGCTGTACCCAAAGCCAGAGTACACCAAGCCCAAACCACGTGAGCCAGTAGCGAGGATGCAGAAACTCGCGGGAAAATTTGCATTTTGGAAACATAGTTACCTTCTGTAGATACGAATTGTTGTATCGCAGAAGATTCCATGTCGACAGCGGTACACTCAATTGATTAGGCCATCATGTACGACAATGGTTCCTGTAAAGAGTGTAAAGACTAGTCAGGACATAACCACGAGGAGCATGAATGCGGTATCTGTACTTTATCACTCGCTGACTGCTTTCAGCTACTGATTATTAATCGTGCAAAGTAAAAAGTTTTCCGCACGCAATAGCGTTGCATTTAACTTGCTGTTTTCATTGATGCTTAGCAAAAATTGCCAGAGGTTAAGGATTGTCTTACTATTAAAGTGACTGAAGTTACAGGTTTTTTAGCGCGGCAGGAGGTTGAGCTATGATTTATTTATGGATGTTTCTCGCCCTGTGTATTGTCTGCGTAAGCGGATACATCGGTCAGGTACTGAACATGATATCGGCGGTCTCTTCTTTCTTCGGCATGGTGATCCTCGCTGCACTCATTTACTACTTCACCATGTGGTTAACTGGCGGTAATGAACTAGTGACGGGGATATTTATGTTTCTTGCCCCGGCTTGTGGCTTGATGATTCGCTTTATGGTGGGGTATGGCAGGCGATAGTGGGTCAGGATGGCTCATTTGGGCAGGTGTTCACATCAGCATCAGACATGATTGTTCACCTGCCGTGTGACAGACGCTATCGCACAGGATGGATAAGATAATTCGCCTTTGTCGGAAAAGGGGGCGGAATTTCTTCTGTGAGGTTTAATGGTGGCGCATCTTCTCTCATTTTTAACAAAATCGCCTGTGATGGCTGAATTTTTGTAGAGTGAGTTGTCGTCATCGCTGACGTTTTTTCTGTCTCTTTATAGCTCGCCTCACTACCACCACCAGAAATAGAAAATGCAAAAACATTGCATGCCATAATAGAGACCAATAAAAATAAGCTAAAAAGCATTAAGTTTACTTTCATAGAAAGTTATCCTGAAAATGGTTCACTGAAAACCTACGACGTTATTGCTGTATTTACATATAATTAATCAGTATTTACATCGATATAATAAATGACATCTCTTTTTGGTATATAAGAATAGTTCTCTGTGACAGGAAGCATATTCCTACAACTGTAAGACTAAATGCCGCTTTGCGATAATAACTACAGTTGTAAGATAACCCTTTCAAAATGTCCGTTGCTCTCTGATTTCTCATTTCATGCTCACCCAATATGATGGCGGCGTTTTCTAAAACTGTTAAAGAATGAGGTAAGTATGAAACGTTTAATTATGGCTACGATGGTCACAGCAATTCTGGCATCTTCAACTGTATGGGCTGCTGATAATGCACCGGTAGCGGCACAACAGCAAACTCAGCAAGTTCAGCAAACCCAGAAAACGGCAGCGGCAGCAGAGCGTATCTCTGAACAAGGTTTATATGCGATGCGTGACGTGCAGGTAGCGCGCCTGGCTCTGTTTCATGGCGATCCGGAAAAGGCAAAAGAACTGACCAATGAAGCTTCCGCTTTGCTGTCAGATGATAGTACCGAATGGGCAAAGTTCGCTAAGCCAGGTAAAAAGACCAACGTCAATGATGACCAATATATTGTCATTAATGCATCTGTCGGAATTTCTGAGAGTTATGTAGCAACCCCCGAAAAAGAAGCCGCGATAAAAATTGCCAACGAAAAAATGGCGAAAGGGGATAAAAAGGGGGCAATGGAAGAGCTTCGCCTGGCCGGTGTTGGTGTAATGGAAAACCAATATTTGATGCCGCTTAAACAGACTCGTAATGCACTTGCTGATGCGCAGAAACTGCTTGATAAAAAGCAATACTACGAGGCAAACCTGGCGCTTAAAGGTGCGGAAGATGGAATCATCGTTGATAGCGAAGCACTGTTTGTGAACTAAACCTGACAGGCAATATATTGAGGTAAAGGATTTAACTCCCTCCAGTCGACAATTTTTTATGACCACAATACGACAGGTTGTGGTCATAAAATTATTTGGCGCTCGCGGTTCTATAAACTCGCATTTTATCTTCCTCAAAGTAAACCGCAATAATCCCATATTATCACAAATCATTTGTTATGTTATATTTTATGGTACGCTTTAAATAGTGTAATCATAACATTACTTGTAAATCACTGACACTTCTTACAGTTGTAAGAATAACATCACAAATGTCGCGGCTCTCTCTGATTACCGCGAGCCAATATTTATTATATTCTTCTTTTCGTCCTCACTACTTACCATGCAGAAAGGAATTGGAAGTAGCGATGAAATGATTTTCAGCACTTGATACAGGAATTTAAAAATTTCGAGTGCAGCTACGACGATATTTTGCAGATTATTTATAGAGGCGTTATGCCTTAAATAAACGCTAAATTAACACATATTTAATTAACTAATAGGTATTGCTATGTCAACTCCACTTCAAGGAATTAAAGTTCTCGATTTCACCGGTGTGCAATCTGGCCCATCTTGTACTCAAATGCTGGCCTGGTTTGGCGCTGACGTCATTAAAATTGAACGTCCCGGCGTTGGTGACGTAACGCGCCACCAGCTGCGAGATATTCCTGATATCGATGCGCTTTACTTCACCATGCTTAACAGTAACAAACGTTCTATTGAATTAAATACCAAAACAGCGGAAGGCAAAGAGGTAATGGAAAAGCTGATCCGCGAAGCTGATATCTTAGTCGAGAACTTTCATCCAGGGGCCATTGATCATATGGGCTTCACCTGGGAGCATATTCAAGAAATCAATCCACGTCTGATTTTTGGTTCGATCAAAGGGTTTGATGAGTGTTCGCCTTATGTGAATGTAAAAGCCTATGAAAACGTTGCTCAGGCAGCGGGTGGCGCGGCATCTACTACAGGTTTTTGGGACGGTCCGCCGCTGGTAAGCGCTGCAGCGTTGGGTGACAGCAACACCGGAATGCATTTGCTGATCGGTTTACTTGCTGCTTTGCTGCATCGCGAAAAAACGGGGCGTGGGCAACGAGTCACCATGTCAATGCAGGATGCCGTGTTGAACCTTTGCCGCGTGAAATTACGCGACCAGCAGCGTCTCGATAAATTGGGTTATCTGGAAGAATACCCGCAGTATCCGAATGGCACATTTGGTGATGCAGTTCCCCGCGGTGGTAATGCGGGTGGGGGCGGTCAGCCTGGCTGGATCCTGAAATGTAAAGGCTGGGAAACCGATCCTAACGCCTATATTTATTTCACTATTCAGGAGCAAAATTGGGAAAACACCTGTAAAGCCATCGGCAAACCAGAATGGATTACCGATCCGGCATACAGTACAGCCCATGCCCGACAGCCACATATTTTCGATATTTTTGCTGAAATCGAAAAATACACTGTCACTATTGATAAACATGAAGCGGTGGCCTATTTGACTCAGTTTGATATTCCTTGTGCACCGGTTTTAAGTATGAAAGAAATTTCACTTGATCCCTCTTTGCGCCAAAGTGGCAGTGTTGTCGAAGTGGAACAACCGTTGCGTGGAAAATATCTGACAGTTGGTTGTCCAATGAAATTCTCTGCCTTTACGCCGGATATTAAAGCTGCGCCGCTATTAGGTGAACATACCGCTGCTGTATTGCAGGAGCTGGGTTATAGCGACGATGAAATTGCTGCAATGAAGCAAAACCACGCCATCTGATATTAACGGGGGCTTCTGGCTCCCAATTTATAAAAATTTCGAGGTTATTAATCATGTCAGATCAACTTCAAATGACAGATGGTATGCATATCATCGTTGAAGCATTAAAACAGAATAATATTGACACTATTTATGGTGTTGTAGGTATTCCTGTGACGGATATGGCGCGCCATGCCCAGGCGGAAGGCATTCGTTATATTGGTTTTCGTCATGAGCAGTCGGCAGGCTATGCCGCTGCAGCAAGCGGTTTTCTTACCCAAAAACCAGGGATCTGCCTGACAGTGTCTGCGCCAGGATTCCTCAACGGTTTGACCGCATTGGCCAATGCAACGGTAAATGGTTTTCCGATGATCATGATTAGCGGCTCCAGCGACCGCGCGATCGTCGATCTCCAGCAAGGTGATTATGAAGAGCTGGACCAAATGAATGCGGCAAAACCGTATGCCAAAGCAGCATTTCGCGTTAATCAGCCGCAGGATCTTGGCATTGCATTGGCACGCGCTATCCGGGTCTCAGTATCGGGTCGTCCTGGCGGTGTTTATCTTGATTTGCCAGCAAATGTCCTGGCCGCGACGATGGAAAAAGACGAAGCGTTAACCACGATTGTTAAAGTTGAAAATCCGTCGCCAGCATTATTGCCATGCCCGAAGTCAGTCACTAGCGCAATTTCGCTTTTAGCAAAAGCTGAACGACCATTAATTATCCTTGGCAAAGGCGCGGCGTATTCACAATCTGATGAACAGCTTCGTGAATTTATTGAAAGTGCCCAGATTCCATTCCTGCCAATGTCTATGGCGAAAGGGATCCTCGAAGATACGCATCCACTTTCTGCGGCAGCTGCGCGTTCGTTTGCCCTGGCAAATGCTGACGTTGTCATGCTTGTTGGTGCACGACTGAATTGGTTACTGGCACACGGTAAAAAAGGATGGGCGGCAGATACACAGTTTATTCAACTGGATATTGAACCGCAGGAAATTGACAGCAACCGCCCCATTGCTGTGCCAGTCGTTGGCGATATTGCATCCAGTATGCAAGGTATGCTGGCAGAATTGAAACAAAACACATTTACGACTCCACTGGTGTGGCGCGATATTTTAAATATCCACAAGCAGCAAAATGCACAAAAAATGCATGAAAAGTTAAGTACAGATACCCAACCATTAAATTACTTTAATGCATTGAGTGCCGTGCGCGATGTTTTGCGCGAGAACCAGGATATTTATTTAGTTAATGAAGGGGCAAATACCCTGGATAATGCACGAAATATTATTGATATGTATAAACCACGTCGTCGTCTGGATTGTGGCACCTGGGGTGTCATGGGCATCGGTATGGGCTATGCCATCGGTGCTAGCGTGACCTCTGGTTCTCCGGTTGTCGCTATTGAAGGTGATAGTGCTTTTGGTTTCAGTGGGATGGAGATTGAAACGATTTGTCGATATAACCTGCCGGTGACGATCGTTATTTTTAATAATGGCGGCATCTACAGAGGAGACGGTGTTGATCTCAGCGGCGCTGGTGCACCATCGCCAACGGATCTGTTGCACCATGCAAGGTATGACAAATTAATGGATGCGTTTCGTGGCCTTGGCTATAACGTCACCACGACAGATGAACTTCGTCATGCTTTAACCACCGGAATTCAGTCGCGCAAACCGACCATTATTAATGTGGTCATCGACCCAGCAGCAGGAACTGAAAGTGGCCATATTACCAAACTTAACCCAAAACAAGTCGCTGGTAATTAAATACTGACATCGTCTCCTCTTGCCAACTTATTATGCGATGGTGAGGGGACCCTTATCGGAAATACTATTATGCTAACATTTTTTATTGGCGATTTATTGCCTATTATCGTAATCATGCTGTTGGGTTATTTTAGCGGCAGACGAGAAACTTTTTCAGAAGATCAAGCTCGGGCATTTAATAAACTGGTATTAAACTACGCTCTTCCTGCGGCCCTATTTGTTTCTATTACCCGGGCAAACAGGGAAATGATTTTTGCGGACACTCGCCTGACCCTTGTATCACTTGTGGTTATTGTCGGATGTTTCTTTTTCTCCTGGTTTGGTTGCTACAAATTTTTTAAACGTACCCATGCAGAAGCAGCAGTATGTGCATTAATTGCAGGCTCACCTACCATCGGATTCCTGGGGTTTGCAGTTCTCGACCCTATTTATGGTGATTCCGTATCAACAGGTTTAGTGGTAGCAATTATTTCTATTATTGTTAACGCAATTACTATTCCTATTGGTCTGTATTTGCTGAATCCTTCCTCAGGAGCGGATGGTAAGAAGAATAGTAATCTGAGCGCATTAATTTCTGCGGCAAAGGAGCCAGTAGTATGGGCACCTGTTCTGGCAACGATCCTGGTGCTGGTTGGGGTAAAAATTCCGGCAGCATGGGACCCAACCTTTAATCTGATTGCGAAGGCTAACTCAGGGGTAGCGGTATTCGCTGCGGGGTTGACTCTGGCTGCACATAAATTCGAGTTCAGTGCCGAAATTGCTTATAACACTTTCCTGAAGCTGATTCTGATGCCACTGGCGCTGCTTCTCGTAGGTATGGCATGTCATTTGAATAGCGAACATTTGCAGATGATGGTACTGGCAGGCGCATTACCGCCGGCATTCTCCGGAATCATTATTGCCAGCCGGTTTAATGTCTACACCCGCACTGGTACAGCGTCATTGGCTGTGAGCGTACTGGGTTTTGTCGTCACGGCTCCTTTGTGGATTTATGTCAGTCGACTGGTTTCATAATTAATCATGTTATTGATTTTACATAAATGCCGAAGTGTCTTTTCACCTTCGGCTTTTTTCAAGGCATAAGCAAATGACAAATAATGAATGCAAAGGGCCGTTTGAAGGCTTATTAGTTATCGATATGACGCATGTCCTTAATGGGCCTTTCGGAACTCAACTTCTTTGTAATATGGGTGCAAGGGTAATTAAAGTTGAGCCGCCGGGTCATGGTGATGATACCCGCACATTTGGTCCCTATGTGGATGGACAGTCACTCTATTACAGTTTTATTAATCATGGCAAAGAGAGTGTGGTTCTTGATTTAAAGAATGATCACGATAAAAGTATATTTATAAATATGCTTAAACAAGCGGATGTATTAGCTGAGAATTTTCGCCCAGGTACAATGGAAAAACTGGGGTTTTCATGGGAAACGCTACAAGAAATCAACCCGCGCCTTATATATGCTTCATCGTCAGGTTTCGGACATACCGGTCCGCTAAAAGATGCTCCTGCCTACGATACCATCATTCAGGCAATGAGCGGGATAATGATGGAAACAGGATACCCTGATGCTCCGCCAGTGCGCGTTGGTACCTCTCTTGCGGATCTCTGTGGCGGTGTTTATTTATTCAGTGGAATAGTGAGTGCACTTTATGGCCGCGAAAAGAGCCAGAGAGGGGCGCATGTCGATATAGCGATGTTTGATGCCACTCTGAGTTTTCTGGAGCATGGACTGATGGCATATATCGCGACTGGGAAGTCACCACAACGCCTGGGAAATCGCCATCCCTACATGGCACCTTTTGATGTTTTCGATACTCAGGATAAGCCGATTACGATTTGTTGTGGTAATGACAAGCTTTTTTCTGTGTTATGCCAGGCACTGGAGCTTACAGAACTGGTTAATGATCCCCGATTTAGCAGCAATATTTTACGCGTACAAAACCAGGCTATTCTTAAACAATATATTGAGCGGACGTTAAAAACGCAGGCAGCTGAAGTTTGGTTAGCCAGAATACATGAAGTTGGTGTGCCCGTCGCGCCGTTATTAAGTGTGGCTGAGGCCATTAATTTACCACAAACTCAGGCGAGAAATATGTTGATTGAAGCCGGGGGAATAATGATGCCGGGTAATCCGATAAAAATCAGCGGCTGCGCGGACCCGCATGTTATGCCGGGAGCGGCAACGCTCGACCAGCATGGGGAACAAATTCGCCAGGAGTTCTCATCATAAATGTAAGATGTGCTGGTAAATAGCTCCCACATTTGAACATTGTGGGAGCCGCTATTTAGTCATTTTGCTGACAGAAAACAGTAATCTCCTGGTCCAGCTCTGCAATGTGTTCTTTTACAGAGTTCAGCAACTGAAGAATTTCAGGCTTACTGTCATCTGAAACAGGTGTTATTTCTAACTGGTGGCTAATATTAATCAACTTTTGCAAATTCAGGATGTTAGCCGCACCGTGGATGCGATGAATACACTGATGGAAAGTTCTGTTATCGCCAGCTTCTAGTGCATGAAACGCAGCGGGTAGATCTTTATGCGTTTCATGCTGGAAAGTCATGAGAATCTCCTGCATCAGTTGTAGATCATTCGCCGTATTATTCTTCAGGGCCTCGATATCAAGGTGGCGATACTGAGGTGCAATATGCGCAACCTGGTGTAACTGACTTAAATGTGTTTTCAGTACATCCAGAGTCAACGGTTTGAACAAACATAAGTTCATGCCGCAATTTAACCCTTTTTCACGTTCGTTAGCCTGTGCGTTGGCTGTAAGCCCCCAGATGGGTAAGGAAGAATTTTGCTCACGGAGTTTGCGAGTCAACTCAAAACCATCCATATTCGGCATATTAACGTCAGTAATAAGCAGATCATAATGTTGCATACTGACTTTGTGTAGCGCTTGCACACCATCAGTGGCTTCATCAACATCATATCCTAATAGATTTAGCTGGCGTTTGAGTAATAGCCTGTTGGTCGGATGATCATCCGCGATTAATATGCTCAACTTTTCAGGTAGTGTTATAGGTTGTTCTGCTTTTGCCTCGACAGCCGCCACTTGTTGGGTAATTTCTACCGGGATTGTGATCGTAAATATCGTTCCTATGCCTGGATGACTTTCTAATGACAAATCGCCCTGCATGTTTTTAATTAATTCTTTGCAGATCATTAAGCCTAAACCAGAACCTGTTTGCTGACGACCTGCACTTGTTTGGCTATAGCGTTTAAACAGTTGTTGTTGTTCTTCCTGCGATAATCCACTTCCAGAATCCATAATCGTCATTTTGATAACAGCGTGGTTGTCATCAATGTGACCCAGGGAGGTCGTAATTTTTACTGCCCCCTCGGTAGTAAATTTGAGAGCATTACTCAGTAAATTAGATAAGACCTGCTTAAACGCCTGAGGGTCGATCTTAACCAGGTAGCGTTCAGGAAGCGTACTGCTGCAACTTAATGCGATCGATTTGCTTGCAGCAATCGCAGCGAAAGAGTGACAAGTGTTCTGGACTAAAGTAGGGATATCGACCCATTGTGGTTGAAGTTGATAGTTACCCGATTCAATTTTGTCGACATCAAGGATTTCACCAATTAAGCCGAGGAGTGATTGTCCGGTGGCGTAGGCAAGTGAAATCGCCTCCACCCGTTGTTCCTTGCTAAGACCAGAACCCGACAGAAGTTCCAGGAAGCCCATAATGGAGCTTATTGGTGTTCTTATTTCGTGACTCATTGTTGCCAGAAACTGGCTTTTTGCGACAGTTGCATTGATCGCTTTATTTCTCTCTACTTCGAGTGCATGAATTAAATCACGCGTCTCGGTAATATCTTGCCAACCACAAATATAAACAGCATGTTCGCTTGCTGGCAGATTACATAAGGTATGCCAGTGATTAATGCATCTTTTCTCGATGCCATTATCAATTTCAAATACCTGTGTGTATATTGTTCGGTTTTCTTTCGTTTCTGCTGTGACTTCATGCGTATTAGAAAAAACATCTTTAAAGGGGGATTCACTGTTTTCTAATGGCAACATTGCATTTTTGTAGTAATCATCAGTGAAATAATGTTCAAATGCACTATTATGACTAATGACATTACCTTGCCAGTTTACAACATAAGTTGGATTCGGTAAGGAGTCCGAGAGTGCTTTCCGGAATGATATTTGGTTTTCTAAATCACCCTGAATAACTTTACGACGACGAACTGAGCGTAACAGGTAGAATCCCCATAAAAGGCTACTGCCAACTAATAAAACGGATAATGTCGTAACAATATAAAACTGCTCGCTATAGAGGTCCCATGTGTCAATGGTCACATTGGGCATTTTAATCCATTTTTCGGTCAGGCGCAGAACTTCGCTTGGGGGAATTGCATTCAGTGCTTTATTAATAATATCCTTAAGTTCCGGTTCTCCGCGAGGAAAAGCGAACGAAAGTGATGCATTCTGAACGCCGGGAATAAGAAAATGATAAAGTTCATTAGGATAGTAATGGTCGATCATGTAACGCGAATTTAACTGTGTCGCGACCAGAGCATCAAGTTCACCTTCCTTGACCTTGTGAAATGCAGCGCTGGCGTTATCGACTTTTATCCACTCTACCTCCGGATACATCTCTTTTAATTGCGAATGAAGCTCATAATAATATGGAATGGCAACTTTCATTCCTTTTTTTAATGTTTGTTCACTGTCAGGCGCTTTTTGCATGACAAAAACGTAAGGCGTTGTTATGAAGACTTCAGCAAATGAAACATTATTTTCTCGATCTTCACTATAAATAGCGGCGGGCAATATATCCCATCCACCGGGGTTAAGCTGTGTCCCAGCATGAATATTATGTGAAACGGTGATCGGAGAAAAATTTAAACCTGTTTGCAAGGTAATAATATTAAGAATATCACCCATCACGCCCCGAACTGAGCCAGTTTCATCTGTCATAGAATAGGGTGGCGAGTAAGGATTTTCCAGCACCTTTAAATCGGGATGCTGCTTAATCCACTGTTTTTCATGTTCAGTGAGTTCTAATGGTTTGTTCAGAAAGGCCAGGTTTCCTGTATCAAGCCAATTTTGTGATACTTCATAGCGAACTTCATTTGTTAAAGCATCAACAAATCGATTGAGTACTTCATTAAGAACGATTGAATCTTTTCTGGTTAATAAAAAGTTATATTGACGCGGTGAGTTATAATACTTCACTACATTTAAGGAGTGAGTAAAATAACGGGAAATCATACTGCTGGTAATGATGTTACTACCAATAAAGTAATCATTCTGTCCGGCTGAGACGGATGCTAATGCCTGATATAAATTTGTAAAAGAGATAATTGTTGCTTTTGGAAATGATTGATGAATTACCTCGTCTGGGGGATAATTTGCTACTCGAGCAATATTTACTGGTTTTGATGAGGTAAGCGGTCGCATTGAATCGTGAAGGGTAGTGACCAGCGCCGGAAAGGTAATTATCAGAGGATTAGTTGCAGCAATGTCATCATTAAGAGGCGGCGAAGCAACTAAATGTGATAACACTATATCAACTTCACCGTCTTCCAGCGCGTCCATTGCTTTTTGATGATCTGCGTATTCCCGGAGTGTTAATTTGATATTTAACGCTCTTTTTAAAAGATTTAAATAATCAGCATTAATACCACGAATCCGTTGCTGCGAATCGGTATGCAACAACGTAGCTGTTTGGGACTTGTGTACTGCAATCACAAGATTTTTTTTGCTCGCGAGCCAACGTAATTCCTTGTTGCTCAGACGTAGTGGATCAAGTGTGACACGGTTGTTACTACTGATGCCACGATATTCGATGTAATCTCCGTCTGCGAAGCTTATGGTCGACCAAAGACCACAACAGAGAAGAAAAATATAGGGTAAAAACTTCATGTGGTTAGCCGATTTTGTTACGTTGTGCGAATGTGTAAAGATCCATCAGTGATTTGCATTCTAATTTTTCCATCAAGCGACTTTTATAAGTGCTGACAGTTTTGTTGCTGATGAACATTTTTTCAGCAATGTCATTATTATCCTTGCCATCAAGAATATACCGCATGACACTAATTTCTTGTTTCGATAAGGAGTCGAGTTTTTGCTGGTCGGACGTTAAACTTCCAACAAACCGGTTGAGAGAGAAGGGGAAATAGCAGTAGCCATTTTTTGCAGCTTCAATAGCCGCAATGATATTGTTCATGCCTTCTTTTTTACTCACGAAACCATTAGCGCCAGCATCAGCACAATGTTTCCCGTAAAAATGGTCATTTTTAGCGGAGACAATAATAATAATTCCGCTATATTGGCGCTTTCTCAGCGTTTCTAACACCTGGATACCGTTAACTCCGGGGATATCGACATCAATGATGACGATATCAGGCTTAAGTGTTTCCACCCGCTGAACGGCGCTTCCGCCTTCAGTCAACTCTGCTAAGATTTCAATATCGTTTTTGATCAATAAATTACGAATTGCTGCGATAGCAAGAGGATGGTCATCAATAATTATTGCGTTCATAGATTATTCCCTTTGCAATGAAGCATTTCCCTTCTCCTTGTAGTAATACAGACATAAGGTATCATCTCATTTTCTCAATAAAAATAAGAAAATTTGAGCTTCCTTTAAGATAATTCGACAAGTATACCATATAAATAGTCGGCATAAATAAAATGTCAACAATAAAATCAGGGATGATACCGATGATTTATAGTTTCAAATGAGCACTATAAGTTTTCTCACTAATCCTACAGGCGTAAGAATTGTATTGCAAAAGCCGCGGTTTAGTCCTCTGTTGTTTTTTTGCACCTCATTTAAATTAGCCCTCCAACGTTCCTGGGATAATGTGCAAAACATGCACTGTGTTTGATATGAAGAATGAATACTCTTTTCATTCAATTCATAAATTTCATCTATGCGAAATGAGAGATAATAGTGGAACAGGTTAATTCAAATAAAAAACATTCTGACAGAAGAAAGTATTTTGCTTTGTTAGCGGTAGTTTTATTTATTGCGTTTTCAGGTGCCTATGCCTATTGGTCAATGGAATTAAAAGACATGATTAGTACAGATGACGCCTATGTCACGGGAAATGCAGATCCAATTTCTGCACAAGTCTCAGGCAGTGTCACTGTCGTTAATCATAAAGATACGAACTACGTTCGACAAGGTGACATTTTAGTTTCACTGGATAAAACTGATGCCACTATCGCACTCAATAAAGCTAAAAATAATCTGGCAAATATTGTTCGGCAAACGAATAAACTATACTTACAGGATAAACAATACAGTGCCGAAGTCGCTTCAGCACGTATTCAGTATCAACAATCTTTAGAAGATTATAACCGTCGTGTGCCTTTAGCGAAGCAAGGGGTTATTTCAAAAGAAGCGCTGGAGCATACCAAAGATACGTTAATAAGTAGCAAAGCGGCATTGAATGCTGCTATCCAGGCTTATAAAGCGAATAAAGCTTTAGTAATGAACACACCATTAAACCGTCAGCCACAAGTCATTGAAGCTGCAGATGCAACCAAAGAAGCCTGGTTGGCGCTTAAACGTACGGATATTAAGAGTCCGGTTACCGGTTATATTGCCCAAAGAAGTGTTCAGGTCGGCGAAACAGTGAGTCCCGGACAATCGTTAATGGCTGTCGTACCGGCGCGTCAAATGTGGGTTAATGCCAACTTTAAAGAAACACAACTCACGGATGTACGGATTGGTCAATCGGTCAATATTATCAGCGATCTTTATGGTGAAAATGTTGTGTTTCATGGTCGGGTGACAGGGATCAATATGGGAACCGGCAATGCGTTCTCCTTATTACCTGCACAAAATGCGACAGGGAACTGGATCAAAATCGTTCAGCGTGTACCGGTTGAAGTTTCTCTGGATCCAAAAGAACTCATGGAACACCCTTTGCGCATTGGTTTATCGATGACTGCTACTATTGATACGAAGAATGAAGACATTGCCGAGATGCCCGATCTGGCTTCAACCGTGACGTCCATGCCTGCTTATACCAGTAAGGCTTTAGTTATCGATACCAGTCCGATAGAAAAAGAAATTAGCAACATTATTTCGCATAATGGACAACTTTAATGGCAATCACTAAATCAACTCCTGCACCATTAACCGGTGGGACGTTATGGTGCGTCACTATTGCATTGTCATTAGCGACGTTTATGCAAATGTTGGATTCCACTATTTCTAACGTCGCAATACCGACAATATCTGGCTTTCTGGGAGCATCAACAGACGAAGGCACCTGGGTTATCACCTCGTTTGGCGTAGCAAATGCCATTGCGATCCCTGTTACCGGCAGGCTGGCACAAAGAATAGGCGAATTAAGGTTATTTTTACTTTCAGTAACCTTTTTTTCGCTGTCTTCATTAATGTGTAGTTTATCGACCAATCTTGATGTGCTGATATTTTTTAGAGTCGTTCAGGGGTTAATGGCGGGGCCGTTAATTCCACTGTCACAGAGTTTATTATTAAGGAATTATCCACCAGAAAAAAGAACATTTGCTCTGGCATTATGGTCAATGACCGTGATTATCGCTCCGATATGTGGGCCGATATTGGGCGGCTATATTTGCGATAACTTTAGCTGGGGTTGGATATTTTTAATCAATGTCCCTATGGGGATTATCGTCCTGACATTATGCTTAACCTTACTTAAAGGACGAGAAACTGAGACTTCACCGGTCAAAATGAATCTACCAGGACTGACCCTGTTAGTGCTCGGTGTTGGTGGCTTGCAAATTATGCTTGATAAAGGGCGCGATCTGGATTGGTTCAACTCGAGTACAATAATACTACTAACAGTAGTATCAGTTATTTCTCTGATCTCTTTAGTCATTTGGGAGTCGACCTCAGAGAATCCGATTCTTGACCTCAGTTTGTTTAAGTCCCGTAATTTCACCATTGGTATTGTGAGTATCACATGCGCGTATTTATTTTACTCTGGAGCGATAGTTCTTATGCCGCAGTTACTCCAGGAAACGATGGGGTATAATGCGATATGGGCCGGACTTGCCTATGCGCCCATCGGTATCATGCCGCTATTAATATCACCTTTGATAGGACGTTATGGCAACAAAATTGATATGCGGTTGTTGGTGACATTTAGTTTTTTGATGTATGCGGTTTGCTATTACTGGCGTTCTGTGACATTTATGCCAACGATTGATTTTACAGGCATCATTTTGCCACAGTTTTTTCAGGGATTCGCCGTTGCCTGTTTCTTTTTACCCTTAACAACGATTTCGTTTTCAGGCTTGCCAGATAATAAATTTGCCAATGCCTCGAGTATGAGTAATTTTTTTCGCACCTTGTCAGGATCAGTTGGTACGTCGTTGACAATGACACTGTGGGGACGCCGCGAATCGTTACACCATAGTCAGTTGACAGCAACCATCGATCAATTTAACCCCGTGTTTAATTCATCGTCACAAATTATGGATAAATACTATGGTTCGCTTTCAGGAGTTCTTAATGAAATTAATAATGAAATAACTCAGCAGTCACTTTCTATTTCTGCAAATGAGATTTTCCGTATGGCGGCTATTGCTTTTATCTTACTTACGGTTTTGGTTTGGTTTGCGAAACCGCCGTTTACAGCGAAAGGCGTTGGGTGATGGAAAAAGAGGAGGCTATAGCAGGTAAAACGGCAGAATCTTAAGTCTGCGTCATCGGCAGCATCGCTCACCCAGGGAAAGGATGGCGATGCTGCGTTGAAACGTTATTAACGGCCTTTTGCCAGATATTGATTCATCTCTTCTTCCGGCACCATTCCACCTCCCGTCGCCCACACCAGATGAGTGGCATTACGCAGTTGTTCTGCGCTGAAACCGTGCATCTGTTGGTAACTTACTGATGCGCACACGCGCTGAGGCCCGGCCATACCCGCCAGTGCCGATGGTTCAAGACGAATACCTTCTTCCTGCGCCAACCAGCTAAGCATGTCATACATGGTTTGATCGCTAAGGGTATAGAAGCCATCCAGCAGACGCTCCATTGCCCGCCCGACAAAGCCCGATGCGCGACCAACCGCAAGGCCATCGGCAGCGGTAAGGTTGTCGATGCCAATATCCTGAACAGAAATCTGATCGTGTAATCCGGTATGGACGCCTAATAACATACACGGGGAGTGCGTTGGTTCGGCAAAAAAGCAGTGAACATGATCGCCAAACGCCAGTTTAAGTCCGAATGCGACGCCACCAGGACCACCGCCAACACCACACGGCAGATAGACAAACAGAGGGTTATCAGCATTGACGATGCGACCTTGCTGAGCAAATTGTGCCTTAAGACGCTGGCCTGCGACGGAATATCCAAGGAACAACGTGCGGGAATTCTCGTCATCAATAAAGAAACAGTTCGGGTCAGACTGCGCTGCTTTACGTCCTTCCTCGACAGCAACACCATAATCTTGCTCGTATTCCACGACAGTAACGCCATGACTGCGCAGTTTCGCTTTTTTCCAGGCGCGGGCATCAGCAGACATATGCACCGTTACTTTAAAGCCGATGCGGGCGCTCATAATACCAATTGATAACCCCAGATTTCCGGTTGATCCCACAGCAATACTGTATTGGCTAAAGAACTGTTTAAACTCCGGGGAAAGCAGTTTGCTGTAATCATCCTCAAGTGTCAGCAAACCCGCTTCCAGAGCCAGTTTTTCAGCATGGGCCAGGACTTCATAAATCCCGCCACGTGCTTTTATGGAGCCGGAAATCGGCAAATGGCTGTCTTTTTTTAGTAGCAATTGCCCGGCGATCGGCTGGTGATATTCCTTTTCCAGCCGTTTTTGCATAGCAGGAATAGCAACCAGTTCTGATTCAATAATCCCCCCCGCGGCAGCCGTTTCAGGAAATGCTTTTGCCAGATACGGCGCAAAACGAGACAGGCGCGCATGGGCGTCCTGAACATCCTGTTCGGTCAGGCCAACATAAGGTAAACCTTCTGCCAATGAGGTCGTGCCAGGATTAAACCAGGTGGTTTCTTTAAGAGCAACCAGATCCTCTACCAACGGATACTGGGCGATGAGCGAATTCATTTTAGCGTTTTCCATAGTACGTCTCTTTGCGCTTAGATGATAAATGACAGCAGGAATGTGCCCGCCAGAGCGATGACTGAAGCGATAAATGTCGCTGTCGTATAGTATTTAAATGTTTCATTGAGCGTAGCACCGCAATATTGCTTCACCAGCCAGAAAAGCGAGTCCGTAACGATCGTGCAGCCAATCGCACCTGAACCGATGGCAATTGCAATAATTTCCGGGCTGATGTCGGGATACAGCGGCAGCATGGGTGCAACAATTGCCGTTGCCCCCATCATTGCCACCGTAGCGGAGCCCACTGCAGCATGCAGAATAAGTGCCACCAACCAGGCCAGAAGAATCGGGTGCATATGCATATTGGAGAGAATAACTGCCAGCGTATCAGCGAGACTGCTGCTTTTTAAAATGGCGTTGAATGCGCCTCCGGCCCCGATAATCAGCAAAATATTAGCAATAGAACCGAAACCATTTTCCGTATGTGTGAGCATCGTCCCCATGCTCATATGCTGACGTATACCCAACACATAATAGGCGACAAATACGGCGATAAACATGGCAGTGATAGGGTTGCCAATAAACTCAAGCAAGGTATACAAACCACTCTCACGCGCCATATTCAATTCGGCAATCGTTTTAACCAACATCAGCGCAATGGGTAGCAGTATGGTGAATAACGTTGCGCCTAATGACGGTAGTGTTTTTTCATCGCGAACTTTGAGATCGGCAAACTCTGTGGGTACAGGTTTAAAGGGCAGTCGTTGCCCCAGAAATTTAAGGAAAAGTGGGCCACCGATCAGTGATGCCATCAGCCCAACCAGCAAACCGTAGACGATCACCGAACCGATATCTGCGCCCAGCTTATTGGCAACATATAAAGCAGCCGGATGTGGGGGAACCACGCAGTGCACTGCCATCAATGCGGTACACAGCGGAATGGCCAGCTTTAACAATGAGGTATTGGTTTTTTTGGCAATTGAAAAAGCCAGAGGAATCAATAGCACGACGCCCACTTCAACAAACAGCGTGATGCCGCAAATCAGGCCAACCAGCACCATAATGACATCAGCTGAAAGCCACCGGCAGCGTTGAAGTGTCAGACCAATTCTTTCTGCGGCCCCGGATACTTCCATCATTTTTCCCAGTATCGTGCCAAGGCCGATAACCGCAGCGAGGAACCCCAGCGTTCCGCCAATTCCACTTTCAATAGCATTTACCATATCCAGTGGCCCCATGCCCATCATCGTTCCCACGAAGAAGCTGGCCAGCAACAGCGCCAGAAACGGGTGGAATTTGAACTTCACGATGGTCAGTACAATTAACACGATGCTGATAAGCAGCGTGCTCACAACCCAGATTTGAGAGTGCATATCTCACCTTCCCCTGTGATTAACCTGATGATATTGGACAAAAAAACAACGCAGGCTGACAAACGATAAAATTTGCCTTTCACGTGAGCTAAATTGCATCAATGGAGTGATTTACATCTAAAAATGAAGGTGAATTGAGATATGGTTCACTTTAGCTCACCTAGAAGCTGAAATTTTGCCGCTATTTTTTTACACTTAAGAGAAAAATGAGGTGATTATGGAACCCCTTCGTGAAATAAGAAATCGACTGCTTAACGGCTGGCAACTATCAAAACTGCATACTTTTGAAGTGGCTGCCAGGCATCAGTCCTTCGCCCTTGCGGCAGAGGAATTGTCGCTGAGCCCCAGTGCGGTAAGTCACCGTATCAATCAGCTGGAAGAAGAATTAGGTATTCAGTTGTTTGTTCGTTCCCATCGCAAAGTGGAATTAACGCACGAGGGGAAACGTGTTTATTGGGCGCTAAAATCGTCGCTGGATACCCTGAATCAGGAAATTCTGGATATCAAAAATCAGGAGTTATCGGGAACGTTAACGTTGTATTCCCGGCCCTCTATCGCCCAATGCTGGTTGGTGCCCGCATTAGGTGACTTTACACGCCGATATCCGTCTATTTCGCTCACCGTGCTCACTGGTAATGACAATGTCAATTTGCAACGTGCCGGAATCGATTTGGCGATCTACTTTGATGATGCGCCGTCAGCGCAATTGGCTCATCACTTTCTGATGGATGAAGAAATCCTGCCAGTTTGCAGCCCGGAGTACGCTCATAGACATGATTTAACCAACACGGTAATTAACCTGCGTCACTGTACGTTGCTCCATGACAGACAGGCATGGAGCAACGACTCCGGTACGGATGAATGGCATAGTTGGGCGCAACATTATGCGGTTAATTTGCCGACATCTTCTGGAATTGGCTTTGATCGCTCTGATTTAGCCGTTATCGCCGCGATGAATCATATTGGGGTGGCGATGGGAAGGAAACGTCTGGTACAAAAAAGGCTTGCCAGTGGTGAGCTCGTCGCGCCGTTTGGCGATATGACGGTGAAATGCCATCAGCATTATTACATCACTACATTACCGGGCAGGCAGTGGCCAAAAATTGAGGCATTTATTACTTGGTTAAGAGAACAGGTAAAAACCACTTCATAATGAATAAGACCACGAGTTCCTGGTGTGCCTTATTCGGCATTGCTAGTGCGAATTTAATAATTTACGGTTTTTACGTGGTTTTAGGGATAAACACAAGAATGGTGTCCCCTGCAGACATCTACTTGAGGCGGCAGGGGATTGATTGGAATGGTGTTTTTTAGATGTGAGAAATATTTTACCCGCTATTTTACCCATTGGCGCGGCTTAA
>OGYE01000609.1_pt1 | contig 23210 bp, 19 predicted proteins | sample 1576471 | NCBI WGS metagenome assembly OGYE01 (sample SAMEA3541532, study PRJEB24748) | human gut metagenome | biome: human gut; feature: human-associated habitat; material: faeces | place: China | collected 2012
AATAATACACCGATAAAACAAACAACTACCGCAAAAACGCCAAGAAGCATCTTCTTTACAGAGGACATGAATGATGATGCCCGCTTCTTCTTGCTTTTCCGGGGTTGAGGCTTACCTTTCTTTTTTGCCATACCTAAAACTTCCTATTCTTAACCTTTCGTATTGGGCGCAAAAATAGATAAATCCGGCATGTTATACAACACAATTCTAGGATAGTATTGGTCTCGATTACTATAAAAGACGGCTTAATTTAATACGCCGCTTCATTTGACCTTGCTTTCAAATCTAACTTCGAATCAAACTTTCACTATCGTCCGAATAGTGTACCGCATTCTTTTGTACGCATTCCCTACTTGTATTGGCATAACAATAGACACAGAAATGGCGGCAAGTGTTATACCTACCGATATCTTTGCTTATCATGCAACCACAGGCTTTCCGTTGGCCTTTGTCTTTTAGGTCTTTGCGTTTGTCGGGTAAAGCGGGAAACGTACCAAAAAGATCCGGTTCAGGTAATTGGCCTGTTCGAAGATAATAAACCAATTCATAATCCTCCTCAAACACACGCTCCATTAAATCACCGTCGATACACCGGTTATGTTCAATGCCATAAACCGTAAGGTCAATATCCTCGGCACAAGTAGCGAGTGTCACATTCCAACCAGTAGAAGCCCAAATTTCCCTCAACTTCACCAATCCCTCTACAGTTTCTTGACGTTGCGTCGCATTCATCTCAGCGGTTTCCACATCCTCTTTCGTAAAGCAATTCGTCTCTTTTATAAGGTTATTCTGTACCTTACGATACGCCTTTACATCTACGAAACTGAACACGAGCTTATCAGTATATCCTTTCAACAGATTGCCGATCTTCCAAATACGGCTAAGCAAGACACGAGGCGTGATAGATGGAGTCATAATCAACGGATCAAATCGCCAGATCACCCGTACCTTCCCTATCATTTCCGACAACTCCCGAAATGTCTCCACCCGTTGCGTAACGCTCGGCACATTCGGCTCAAAGCCTTCGCTCACATAGTCATTCAACGTGAACTGGAAATAATAATGGATACCCCTCCTATCCAACTCATGCAAATAAGGCAATATCAGCTTCGGGTTCTTTGTCCAAAACACGATTGCCTTACACCGCTCAAACGACACATACATCTTCCGCCGATTAAACGGATTATACCAAACACAATACCCCTTGGCCAAACGATTAAAGAACCACTTGACATAAAAGGCCGGGATATCCGTTGACCGGCTGGCCGAAATGATGATGGGAGCAAGTGCCTCGACTTGCTCACCGGAGTCCGTTGTGATCATTCTTCCGTATTATTATGTAATTAGGGTCATAACATCCGTAATTTGTCTACCGCAAGATAGGGATTATCTCGCTATTTTTGTATCCTAAAAATGAATGTAGAACCTAATAAATAACAGTAAACATGAAAAATGTATTGATTTTATCTTCCAGCCCCCGTCGTGGAGGCAATTCCGATACGCTATGCGATGAGTTTATGCAAGGGGCGATCGAAAGCGGTCATCGTGTGGAAAAGGTTTTTCTGCGAGACAAGACCATTCACCCCTGCACGGGATGCGGCGTGTGCAGCCAATACAAGAAGCCTTGTCCACAAAAAGATGACGCGGCAGAGATTATCGGAAAGATGCTTGCCGCCGATGTGATCGTGATGGCTACGCCGGTCTATTTCTATACGCTCAGCGCACAGATGAAGACCCTGATCGACCGCCGGGTGGACGCCATGGTGGCGGCGGGCCTGCTGGCATTCCGCGGCCTCTTGCGTGTGCAGTTCGCGCAGGTTGCCGTCCTTGTCGCGGCGGTTGTAGTCGTAGATGCGGTAAGTCGTGTCCGAGGTTTGCTGTATTTCAGCCAAGAAGCATCCTTGGCAGATGCTGTGTATGCGCCCTGACGGTATGAAGAAACAGTCCCCTTCCTTTACAGGGAACGATGCGATGGCGTCACAGATAGTGCCGTCTGCCACCATCTGCTTGTATTTCTCGGGGCTTATTTCATGCTTCAGGCCGCAAAGCAACTTCGCATCCGGTTCTGATTCCATGATGTACCACATCTCCGTTTTGCCGTTTTTCAGTCCCTTCCGTTTTGCCTGTTCGTCGTTGGGATGTACCTGTATTGACAGGTCTTGGCGTGCGTCGATGAACTTTACGAGCAGCGGAAAGTCGTTGCCGAAGCGTTTGTAGTTGTCCGCTCCGACAAGTTCCTCTTTCATCTCGGCGGCGATTTCATGTATCGTCTTGCCTTTGTGGGGCCCGTTTTCCGCCACGCTTTCGCTTCCCTTGACGTCTGATATTTCCCAGCTTTCGCCGATGTTGTTGTCAGTGTTGTCGTTGATGTGCTTGAATTCAGCTATTTTCCCGCCGCCCCAGATTGTCTGTTTCAGCATCGGTTTGAATTTTATCGGTTGCATGGTCTCTGTTTTTTATGTTTGTGTTGACTTCTATTCTTGTTGCCGTGTTTTTAGTTTTCTTTCCAGAAAGAGCGTGTGAAAAGCACTATTACGCTCAGGAACTCCAAGCGTCCCATCAGCATCAACGCCGAGCAAATCCACTTTGCGGCGTCAGGCAGGCTGCTCCACGACATCGTAGGCCCGATTTCTCCGCCCAAGGCCGGCCCCACGTTGCTTGCGCTGCTTATGGCTATGGTGATGGCGTTGGTGCTTTCTATGCCCATCATCTGGAAACAGAAGAATGCCGCGAGGCACGACGCGCCGTAGAGGGCGAGGAACACCAACAGCGTGACTTGCGATTGGTATGGGATGTTGCCGCCGTTGAGTTTCACGGGTATGATGGCTCTCGGGTGGATGATGTGCTTGAATTCGTTTCTTATTATCTTGAGAAGCATCGCTCCCCTGATGCACTTTATACCTCCGCTTGTGCTGCCGGCGCACGAGCCGAACACCATGCACACTGTCAGCGCAAACCATGTTATGTGCGGCCATGTGCCCGCATCGGTGTTGAATAGGCCGGTCGTTGATATGAAAGAGGTAACCTGGAACAGCGCGTTCCTGAAGGCGTCGGCCACAGACGAACCGCTCCTTGTCACCAGTATGTAGGTGATGAACAGTGTCGAGAGCGATATTACCATGAGGTAAAAGCGCAGTTCGGTGTCCTTCATGAAGCTCTTCACCTTACCCTTGAACATCAGGAGGTAGAGCAGCGAGAAGTTTATTCCTGACAGAATCATGAATATCGCCGCGGTGTAGTCTATCGCGGCGGAGTCGAAGAAAGCGATGCTTGAATTGTGGGTGGCGAAGCCTCCCGTGGCGGTTATCGACATAGAGTAGTTTATGCTGTCGAAAACGTCCATTCCGAACAGGTAGAAATGCTCGATGAGCGCGCCGTAAAACAGCCGGTATCCTTCCTCCGACAGGTGGATGCCGTCGTCCGCGTTGAGCGCGTGGGGGTCGCCCCCGTCGAGAAAGCGCTCGCGCGGGTCGGCGCACGGCACGTCCAGCTCGGCGGCGATGGTGCGCACGAGCCCGGAATAGCGCTCCTGCGTGCGGTAGATGCGCCGCACGTCGCCCAGCCACTGCATCACGCCCGCGGCGCTCGCGCCGTTGTGGTCGATGCAGGCGAGGTACTTCACCTCGTCGATGGGCGGCAGGGTCGTGAAGATCGGGCGGATGCCGGCCTCGCGCAGCATCTGCACGATGGCGGTCATGTTCGCGCGAAATTCGTCCGCCAGCACCACGGGGTCGTGGTCCTGCTCCGGGTGCGCGGCCACGTCGGGCCAGTCATAGTTGCAGTCGTTGCCGCCGTATTCCACGAGCGCCCAGTCATAGCGGTGGCCGCGGGCGAGGTCGCGTTGCACGAGCGTGACGCCCTTGCGCGAGGTCGCGCCGAAGACGGACTTGTTCGTCACCTCGGCGTGCAGGCCGGCGAGTGGCGCCTCGAACAGGTCGGTGTGAAAATGATACCGCAGCTGCTCGTCCGGCAGCGTGCCCTTCATCAGCGAGTCGCCGAATACGGCGATGCGCAGCATCTCGTCCATCGCGGGTGCCTCCTGAAACTTTGGTTACTTTATCATACCGGGAGACACTTAAAAAACCATTAGAAATTTGTAAAGAAATCGCGGCGATCGGACAGATCGCCGCGATTGGCAGTTTCGGCAGATTTACTTCCACAGCGCCGGGGGATACGTCCCGTCGGCGTGCAGGGCGCGCAGCGCCGCGACGACGCCGGGCTTGTCGTCCTGATACGTCAGGCCGAACCAGCGTTCGCTGGTCTGCAGCACGCGCGTGTTTACGCGCCCCTGCGCCGTGAGCGCGTCCATCATCACGGGCAGCAGACACTCGCGCTTCTCGTCGCCGGGGGCAAGATCGCGCACAAAGGCGTCAAAATACTGCGCCATCACGTCCAGCATCGCCGGGTGATAGCCCCACATGTTCATGCTCACGAGCGCCTCGGGGTCGAGCGCGACGCCCGCGCCCGCGCCGGACGTGTCGCGGATCGTGCCGTCGGGGCACAGCTGGATCTTGTACGTCTCGTGCACCTTGCGCAGCAGGCCGTTTTCGGTCGCGCACACGCCGCGCGTGACGGTGCCGAAGGGGCTCACGGTGTTTTTCAGCCGGTAGCCGACCATGGCGGCGTCCTGCGCGCCGCGCAGCTCCGGCAGCGCGGCGGCAATGGCGTCGATTGCGCCGCGGCCGTAAAAATCATCGGCGTTGATGACGGCGAACGGCGTTTCGATCGCATCGCGCGCGCACAGCACGGCGTGCACCGTACCGAGCGGCTTCTGCCGCTGCGCCAGCTCCGGCCGCGCCGCGGTGAAGCGCTCCGGCGTCTGAAACGCATAGTCGATCCGGATGCCGGTGCGCTGCTCGATGCGGTCGCCGAAGAGGGCGCGCACGTCCTGCAGCATCTGCGGCTTGATGATGAGCACGATGCGGTCAAACCCGGCGCGCAGCGCGTCGTAGATCGCGTATTCCATGAGGATCTCGCCGTCGGGGCCGAGACGCTCGATCTGCTTGACGCCGCCATAGCGCGAGCCGAGCCCGGCCGCCATCACTACCAGAGTCATATCCATGTATGCAACCTCATTTTGTCATAGAGTATTACACAGCATAGCACAACCCGGCGGGAAATGTCAAACTTTGCTGATTGCCTTAAATTTCTGCCGCTGACATTCTATGCCCTTGCAAAAGCGGGAAGGATGGGGTACAATCAGCTTCGACAAAGGTTGTCATAATTCCCAAGAAGGAGGGCGGACGCGCACGCGGCGCGTCCGGAGAAGCGATGAAACGAATCCTATCTATCTTTCTCTCGCTGGTGCTGACGGCGGCGCTGCTGTGCCCGGCGGCTGCGGCGGCGAACGAGACGGACGACAATGACACCGGCTGGCTGTACATCACGCTCGACCCCGGCCACGGCGGCGACGGCGCGGGCGGCAACGACTCCGGCGCGATCAGCAACACCTATGGTTATCACGAGGCGGATCTTGTGCTCAAGATCGGCCTGTACTTAAAAGAGGAGCTCGAGACCTACCGCAATGTCCACGTGGACATGACGCGCTCGGACCGCTACGGCACGAGCGCCACCGCGCCGCTGAGCAAGGTGGAAAACCGCGTGCTCTTTGCAGCAGGTCAGCACTCCGATCTGCTCGTGAGCCTGCATCTGAATTCCTCGCCCAGCCAGTCGGCGCGCGGCGCTGAGGTGCTCGTCAGTAACGGCAACTACCGGCCCGAGATCGCCAATGTGCTCGACAGTATCGGCGGGAATATCCTCGTACAGCTCGAAAAGCTCGGCATTTATAATCGCGGCCTGGTCAAAAAGAGTTCGCAGGACAACACGCTCTATCCCAACGGCAAGCTCGCCGATTACTACGGCATCGTCCGCTACGGTGTGGAGAACAATGTCCCGTCCATGATCGTGGAGCACTGCTTTATCAGCAGCAACAGCGAGTGTGAGCAGTTCCTGTCGAGTGACGCCAAGCTCCGGGCCATCGCGCAGGCGGACGCGCGCGGCATCGCGGCCTATTATGGTCTTCAGAAGAAAGCCCCCGGCGAGGTTGATGTCGAGCCGACGTTCTATGACTGCCGCCATCACTGGGCCAAGACGTCCATTGAGGCCGCGGCGAGCGCCGGCTGGGTCAACGGCGTGAGCGCAGGGGAGTTCCAGCCGAACGGCACGCTCACGCGCGCCGCGTTTGTGACGATGCTCGGCCGCATGGCGGGCGTCAAGGATACGGACTATACCACCAGCGTGTTTCGGGACGTCCCGGACGGGGAGTGGTACACGTCGTTTGTGGCCTGGGCCACGGAAAACGGGATCGTGGACGGCTACGGCGACGGGATATTCCTCCCGCAAAACAACATCACCCGTCAGGAAATGGCGAAGATCATGGCAAAATACCTGAACTGGAAGGGACTGGACACCACGCCGTCGTCCGAGATCTCGTCGTATCCGATCAACGACCTGAACACCATCGGCGGTTGGGCGATCGAGCCGGTCTGCTTCTGCTATGAGCAGGGCCTGCTCAACGGCCGCGGTTCCAATTTTGCCCCGCAGGCCAACGCCACGCGCGCCGAGGCGTGTGTGGTGCTCTGCCGCCTTCAGAAGTATGTGGACGCACAGTCCGCGCAGCCGGCCGCAGCAGAGCCGGCAGCGCTTGCCGGTTGACTTCCTGCACTTTCAGGGTATAATAAGATTAACATACTGTTGAAATGGAGGAATCCACCACAATGAGTGACAATCACAACGAAGCACCCGAAAACTGCACGCACGACTGTTCGACCTGCGGCGAGGCCTGTGCCCAGCACGAGCCGGAGTCCCTGCAGCAGCCGCTGCGTCCCGGTTCCCGCGTCGATAAGGTCATCGCGGTCGTGTCCGGCAAGGGCGGCGTCGGCAAGAGCCTCGTGACGAGCCTGCTCGCCTGCGAGATGCAGCGCCGCGGCCATCAGGCCGCTGTGCTCGATGCCGACATCACCGGCCCGTCGATCCCGCAGGCTTTCGGCGTCCACGGCGGCGCCATGGGCGGCGAGGACTTCCTGTATGCCAACCGTACCCGCACCGGCATCGAGATCATGTCCATCAACCTCCTGCTTCCGAACGAGACCGACCCCGTCGTCTGGCGCGGCCCGGTCATCGCCGGCGCCGTGACCCAGTTCTGGACCGACGTGCAGTGGGACAACGTGAACTATATGTTCGTCGACATGCCTCCCGGAACGGGCGATGTGCCGCTGACGGTGTTCCAGTCCCTGCCCGTGGCGGGCGTGGTCGTCGTCACGTCCCCGCAGGAGCTCGTCGGCATGATCGTCGACAAGGCCGTCAACATGGCCGACATGATGCACGTGCCCGTGCTCGGCATCGTCGAGAACATGGCCTACTACACCTGCCCGGACTGCGGCAAGCAGCACGCCATCTTCGGTGAGAGCCACATTGAGGCCATTGCCGCCAAGCACGGCATCCCCAACACGGCCAAGCTGCCCATCGACCCCGCCATCGCGGCGGCGTGCGACGCGGGCCGGATCGAGGACGTGCAGGGCGACTGGCTCAGCAGCCTCGCCGATGCCATCGAGGGCAAGTAATTGTCTGCATAACAAAAACCGCTCTGCATTTTGCAGAGCGGTTTTTCTGCGCAGCCCCAAAGCCCCGCAGAGTTTCGCCGCCGGCGCGGCGAAAGAAAGTGAAATCATTTTCTCCGGCGACATGTGCGGCGGAGAAAATACTGCTCAGGCTGCAAGTGTGGAATTTGCGTGCCGCCGGCACACAAATTATGCGCGCAGCAGGCTGCAGGCCTTTTGTCGGAAAACCCGGAGGTTTTCCGACAGACTCAAAAACCGCTCTGCCGTCGGCAGAGCGGTTTTTGACTTTACCATTTGTTGATGACCTTCTCGGCAAAGCCGGGGAGGTCTTTCACGTTCAGCACCGTGCCGTCGTCGAGCACGGCGCGGCCGTTGAACACGCCAAACACCTGGTGCTGGTCGGACTTGATGAGGCCCACGTCCGAACAGCTCGCGCGGTCGAGCACGGGGGTGTAGTCCATCTCGAAGCGGCCGTCGTCGCTCGTGAAGGTCCAGGGCCGCATATAGTCCGGCGTGGCCTTGCCGCCGTCGCCGGGGATGTGGAAGATGACCTGGCTGAGCTTGTGCGCCCGGCCCTTGTAAAAGAGCATGTTCTCGCTCGCGGCGCTCGTGTTGCCGAAGCCGTAGCCGATGTTGAAGCCGAACCGCTCCCCGTCCACAAGACCGGAGGCGCTGCCCCAGTACCACGTGTTTTTATACGTCCACACGCCGCGGCCCCAGTCGAGCACGGCGAAGCTGTCTGCCGGGTCAAAGGTGTACGTGCGGTTGTGGTAGCCGTAGGTCACAGTGCCCTCGGCGCGCATGCAGTTGATCTTCTGGTTGTAGTAAAAGTGCTTGTCCTTGTCAAAGGGCGTGGCGATGACCATGGACTCGGCCGGGATGTCCGTGAGCGTCACCTTCGCGTACAGCGAGCCCTCCGGGCCGAAGTTTTTCATCTGCGCGATGAGCACGCGGCGGTCTCCCTCATTCTTGAAGAGGATGCTGTAGTTGCGCCCGGCGCTGTGCACATCGCCGCGTTCACTGCTCTCGGGCAGGCAGACCTTGCCGTTCGTGAAGGCCTTCATCGGGCTTTTCGTGATCTCCCACCCCTCGTCGAGGTTGAGCAGGGAGATGGAGTCGAGCCCCATGTAGCTGTTGTCTGCGATGGTCAGGGCGAGGGCGAAGTGGCCGTTGTTGATGCAGTAGTAGTCCCATTCCTTGATGCGCAGCTTGTTGGCCTTGATGTCGCCCCGGCGGTAGACGGGCAGCAGGGACTTCGCATAGCCGGGTTCCGTCAGGTTGCCGCTCGCGTCGAGCAGGGGGCGGCGCTCGGTGATCTCGTGCTGATTCATGCTTCGCGCTCCTTTTTGATCTGCCGGATGTCCCGCCCCACGAACGGGAGCGTCTGGTATTCGCCCTCGATGCGCGACAGGATCTGCGGCGTGTATTTTTTCTGCAGCTCCTCGTTGGAGCAGTTCGTGCTGATGATGGTGGCCTTGGCGCGCGTCAGGCGCGTGTTGATGAGCGTGTAGAGCGCGCTCGTGGAGTAGGCCGTGATCATCTCGGTGCCGAGATCGTCGAGGATCATCAGATCGCAGCCGAGATACTGTTCCACGCGCTGCGCGGCGGCCTCGCCGTCGGCGCTGCCGCGCTGGAACTTCGCGCACTCGAACGCATCGAATGCGCTCGCGGCCGTCTCATAGGCGACGGCGTAGCCCGCGCCCGCGACGACGCGCGCGATGCACGCCGACAGATACGTCTTGCCCAGCCCCGTGCCGCCCTGCAGCAGCAGGTTCATCGTGCCGGGGCGGAACGTCTGCGCAAACGAGCGGCAGACCTGAAACACGCGCTCCATCTTCGGCCGCGCGTTCTCGTCGTAGAGCGTCAGGTCGAAGTGCTCGAACGACTCGTCGCCGTGTTGCAGCAGGCGGCTGAGGTCGCGCGTGAGCTCGGCGTTGTAGCGCCGCAGCAGACACTCGCACGGCTGCCCCTGCACATAGCCCGTGTCGTGGCAGCGGGGGCAGGTGTAAATGTCGTCGGTATAGTCCACCGGCAGGTGGTACGCCGTCAGCAGTTCGGCGCGCTGCGCCTGCGTGTCGAGATTCGCGCGCTCGAGCGCGCGCAGCTCCTCCGTCGGGTCGCTGCCGTGGCGCATCGTCAGGCCGACGAGCGCGATCATCTGCTGCTGCAGCGTCTGATCGAGCGCGCGCAGGCCGGGCACGCGGCGGTAGGCGTCGTCCACGCGGCGGCGGTGCTCGCGCTCATTTTCCGCGCGCTGCTGCGCGATCTGCTCGCGGGCGCGCGCCAGATAGATCCCATTGCGGGCCATGCCGGTCCCTCCTTAGGTGTTGGTCTGCTCCATCTTGCGGAGTAGCTGCTCCACGCGGTCGAGATCGTCGCGCTCGGCCGCCGGCGCAGCCGGATTGGCCGCGCGGCGCTTGCCCGCTGCGCGCGGGTCGCCGGTCTCGATCTCCTCGGGCGTGTGCAGCCCTTTTTCGTGCCAGCTCATGAGGATGCGGTTGAGGTACGCCCACTTGCGCGCCCCGGTCGCCACGACCGTGCGGTCGTATGCCTCGGCGATGGCGTCGCAGCCGAAGCCCATGTCCAGCCAGCTCGTGATGTAGCCGCGCTCGGTGCGGCTCGGCGCGCGGTCCTGGATCTGCAGCACCTGCAGCACCTGCTGCGCCAGCTCCCGCCGCGCCTGTCTGCGTTGTAAATATTCCTCCGCCTGCGCCGTCGTGTGGATCTCCTGATCGGCCCACGCATAGGCCTCCTTTTCGATCCGGCGCATCGTCGGCGTGCCGGCGTGGCCGCGCTCGGCGCGGTATTCCTGAAACACGTAGTGGATCAGCTCCATGAGCACGTCGGCCGGGAGACCCAGATAGTCGCGCAGGCCCAGGAGCATATTCATCTCGGGCGTCGTGAGCTTGCGGCCGTAGAGCTGCTCGGCCTCGCGGCGCACGGTCTGCATCGGCTCGTCGCTGAGCATCCGGCTGGCGATGTCCTCGGCCGTGTACTGCGGCAGCTCGGCCGCCGGCACGAGCTTCGGCTCGGCCGCGCCCGGCTTGTCTGCCGCGTGTGCTGTACGGCCGGCCGGGGCAGGGGACGACTTCCCGGCGGCGGAGACGAGCCCGAGCGCGCACAGCCGCTCCATCGTCTGGCGCAGTTCGCGCTCGGTCAGGCCGATGCTTTCGGCGGGAAACGGCTTTCCGCCGGCGCGCAGCAGCGCCAGATATACCAGGGCGCAGCGCCCGTCTTTTTCCCGCAGCAGCTTGTCCACTTCCTCGACCGGCAGCGACAGACACACTGGCCGCGACAGCGTAAATTCGGCTCGATCCATGCAATTACCCCTCGGGTCACTAGAAATTCATGATAGGTTCACATTATAGCATGAAAATTGACTTGTAGCAAGAGCACCTGCTGTGCTATAATGCTATATGTATGACTATAACTGGGAGTGGGTCTATGCTGGAATTGCTGGCGCCCGCGGGCAACCTCGACGCCGTCATCGCGGCGGTGCAAAACGGGGCGGACGCGGTGTATATGGGCTTTGGCGACGGATTCAACGCGCGCCGGAGCGCCGATAATTTCACACGGGAGTCGTTTGCCAAGGCCGTGCGCTACTGTCACATCCGCGGCTGCAAGGTCTACGTCACGCTCAACACCCTCGTGGGCGACCGCGAGATGGACGCCGCCGCCGCGCTCGCGCAGCAGGCGTCGGACGCCGGGGCGGACGCGATCCTTGTGCAGGATCTGGGCCTCGCGCGCGTGCTGCGCGCCGCCCTGCCGGACATTCCGCTGCACGCCAGCACGCAGATGAGCATCCACAATCTCGCCGGGGTCGAGGCCGCGGCCGAGATGGGCATCACCCGCGCCGTGCTCGCGCGCGAGCTCTCGCTCGAGCAGATCCGCTTCATCTCGCAGCACGCGAGCATCGAGACCGAGGTGTTCGTGCACGGGGCGCTGTGCTTCTGCTATTCCGGCCAGTGCTATATGAGCGCGCTCATCGGCCGCCGCAGCGGCAACCGCGGCGCGTGCGCGCAGCCGTGCCGCATGCAGTACAGCATGGGCGGCCGCATGGACGAGTATCCGCTGAGCCTGCGCGACAACTGTCTGGCAGACTACTTGCAGCAGCTCGCCGACGCGGGCGTCGCCTGCGTGAAGATCGAGGGCCGCATGAAGCGGCCGGAGTACGTCGCCGTGGTCACGGACGTGTATGCCCGCTGCATCCATGAGCATCGCGTGCCCACGCAGGAGGAAAACGACCGGCTCGCGCTGGCGTTCTCGCGCCAGGGCTTCACGCAGGGCTACCTGCTCGGGAAAAAAGGGCCGGACATGCTCGGCACACGCGCCGCTGAGCCCGACCGCGAGGCGGAAAAAATGTTCACCGCCGCGCGCAAGGCGTATGCCGACGGCGAGCGCCGCCGCGTGCCCGTGAAGTTTTATGCCAAGGTGCAGACCGGCGAGCCGGTCATGGCCGCCGTCATGGACGAGGAAGGCCACCGCGCCGTGCTCACCGGCCCCGTGCCGGAGCCCGCGCAGCGCGCGCCGCTGACCGCGCAGAGCCTCGCCGACCAGTTTGCCAAAACGGGCGGCACGCCCTATTATTCCACCGGCACCGAGAGCCGCATCGACCCGGATCTCTATCTTCCGGCGGCCGCCGTCAACGACCTGCGCCGCCGGCTCATCACCGGCCTGAAGGAGGAGCGCGCGGCCCTGCCCGAGCGGCGGAGCCTGCCGCTGCCGCTGCGTCCGGAGGGCAAGCGCTATTTTGCCGACCCCGCGCTCATCGTGCAGGTGCATCAGGCCGAGCAGCTCACGCAGGAGCTTGCCGCGCTGCACCCGGCGTATGTATATGTGCCGGTCGAGATCCTCGACAGTGATTTTCCGCGTCTCGCCCCGTTTCTGGAGCAGGGGGCGCAGGTCGTGGCGGTGCTGCCGCGCGTCATCACGGACGATCAGGCCGAGGACATGCACGCCATGCTCTCTCGCGCCGCCGAAAACGGCGTGCAGGAAGCGCTCGTCGGCAACATGGGCCATATCTTCTTCGCCCGCCGCGCGGGGATGCGCGTGCGCGGCGACTTTGGACTCAATGTCTTTAACTCCTTCACGGAGGAAGTGCTGCAGCAGGCCGGTCTCGTGAGCGCGACGGCGTCGTTCGAGCTGCGCGTGGCGCAGATCCGCGACCTTGCCAAAAGCATCGACACGGAGATGATCGTCTACGGCCGCCTGCCGTGCATGATCACCGAGCAGTGCATCATCCGCAACAGCGCGGGCCGCTGCAACTGCAGCGTGCCCAACAATCTGGCCGACCGGCGCGGGGCGCTGTTCCCGGTGCTGCCGGCGTTCGGTCACCGCAACCAGATCTTCAACGCGCACAAGCTCTACCTCGCCGACAAGCATGAGGACTATGAAACGGCGGGCCTCTGGGGCGTGCGCCTCATGTTCACGACCGAGACGCCGCGTGAGTGCGTCGCGGTCACGCAGAGCTATCTGGGCCTGACGGATTATCGCCCGAACGGGCTGACCCGCGGCCTGTATTATCGGGGCGTGGAATGACCCGCCCGGGAGGAACGACCATGAACTGGATTCTTGCCTCCGGCTCCCCGCGCCGGCGGGAGCTGCTGGAGATGCTCGGCGTGCCGGACCTGACGATCCGGCCGGCAAAGGGCCCTGAGCGCGCGACGCCGGGCGCCGGCCCGGAGCAGACCGTGCGCGAACTGTCCCTGCACAAGGCGCAGGAGGTCGCACAGACCTGCGCGCCGGAGGACATCATTATCGCGGCGGACACGATCGTCTATCTCGACGGCGCCATCCTCGGCAAGCCGCGAGATCATGACGACGCCGTGCGCATGCTCACGGCCCTTTCCGGGCGCGAGCACATCGTCTACACCGGCGTCGCCGTGCTGCGCGGCGGCGAGCTGCGGCAGGCGGCCGAGCGCACGGCCGTGCGCTTTCGCCCCCTTACGTCCGGGGAGATCGAGCGCTACATCGCCACCGGCGAGCCGATGGACAAGGCCGGCGCTTACGGCATTCAGGGCCGCGGCGCGCTGTTCGTCGCGCATCTGGACGGCGATTATTTCAACGTGATGGGCCTGCCGCTGTGCAGGCTGGGACAACTGCTGAACGAACTGGGAGTCGAGCTGCTTTGAACTGGAAAACGTATCTGAAAAAGAAAGGCGCGCGCGTCGGCGCGATCGTGGTCGCGGTCGTGCTCGTGCTCGCGCTGATCGCCGGGGCGCTCGGCGGCAAGGCGGGATTCCTCACGAATCTCGACGGCATCGTGCGCGCGCCGCTGCAGAAGGCCGCGACCGTCACGGCACAGTGGCTCGAGAGCATCTACGGCTACATTTATAAATATGACCAGCTCAAGGCCGAAAACGAGCAGCTGCGCACGCAGCTGGCCGAGGCTCAGGCGCAGGCGCGCGAGGGGCAGGAGGCGATCGCGGAAAACGAGCGCTATCGTGACCTGCTGGGCTTCACGCAGCGGCACACGGACTTCGAGCTCGAGCCCGCGAACGTCGTGTCCTACGGCGCGTCGAACTGGTCGAGCACGCTCACGCTCAGCAAGGGCAGCGACAGCGGCATCGAGGTCGGCGACTGCGTCATGAACGAGTCCGGCGCGCTCGTCGGTCAGGTCATCGAGACCGGCAGCACCTGGGCGACCGTGCGCACGGTCATCGACGTGGATATGAGCGTCGGCGGCTATGTCAGCGGCAGCGGCGCGACGGCCATGGTCCTCGGCGACTTCACGCTCATGCAGCAGGGCTGCGTCCGCTTCGGCTATCTGGCCGAGGGCATGAGCATCTTCACCGGCGACACCGTGCTCACGTCCGGCAAGGGCGGCGCGTTCCCGGCGGGCCTCGTTGTCGGCACGATCACGGACGTGCGCACCGAGGCCGGCGGCCAGCAGACCTACGGCGTCATCACGCCCGCGTGTGACCTCGGCGAGCTGCTGCAGGTGTTCGTCATCAAAGACTTTGACGTGGTGAGCTGACATGTGGGCCGATCTCATCAACAAGGATAAGGTACACCGCGTGCTCTGGTGCGCGCTGTACATGGCCGTGACGCTCCTGCTGCAGAACACGGTCTTTGCGCACATTGCGCTCTTCGGCGTGCACGCCATGTTCGTGCCGGCAGTCGTTGTGGCGGTCGGCGTGTTCGAGGGCGGCACGTGGGGCGCGGTGTTCGGTCTCATCGCGGGCTATTTTGGCGCCATGGGCTACCCCGGCACGGGGATGCTCTTCGCCGTGCTCTTCGCGGTCATCGGCTTCGGCGCCGGTATGCTCGCGGAGTATCTCATCAACAACAGCCTGCTGCCGTTTCTCGTGACGTGCCTGGCTGCGTTTCTGCTCACGGCCTTCTGCCAGATGTTCCGCCTGTGGATCTTCCACGGCGCGTCGTTCTGGCGGCTGCTGGCCGTGGCGCTGGGGCAGAGCGTGCTCTCGCTGCCGCTCGCCATCCCGTATTACTATATCAGCCGTGCGTTTCACCGCCGGCGTGCCCTGCGCTGAGCCTGTCAGCGCGCCCGACCCCGAAAGGATCTTCGCCATGGAAAAACCCATCAAACCCGGCCGCGTCACCGCGCTCGCGTGCATCCTTATGCTGCTCGTGATCGTGTTCGTCGTCGCGCTCTATAAGCTGCAGATCGTCGACGGCAAGGCGTATTATGAGGAAAACCGCAACAGCGTCGCCAGCTCCCAGACCGTGGAGGCCGCGCGCGGCAGCATCCTCGACCGCTACGGCCACGTGCTCGTGTCGAACACGAGCTGCAATAACCTCGTCTTCAATCCCGACGACCTCTTCGAGCAGGACGATCCGAACGGCATCCTCCTGCAGATGGCGCGCACCGTCGCCGCCTGCGGCGACACGTATGTCGACGAGCTGCCGATCACGGCCGAGCCCCCGTTCGAGTACACGGACATGAACGACACGCAGCGCACCCAGCTCAAGGGCTTCCTCAAATACGCCGGCCTCGACGAGGAGGCCACGGCCGTGGAGCTCATGAGCTACTGCCGCGAAAAGTTTGAGATCAACAACAACTATTCCGCGGCCGATATGCGCATCATCGCCGGCCTGCGCTACTCGATCAAGACGCGCTATATCGACAAGCTCTACCTGCCGGACTATGTCTTCGTTCAGGGCGCGAGCATGGAGCTCATCACGTCGCTGAAGGAAAATAACGTCCCCGGCTTCGAGGTCACGGTGTCCTATACGCGCCAGTACCACACGAATCTCGCGGCGCACCTGCTCGGCTACACGGGCAAGATGAACGCCGAGGAATACACGACCTATAAGACCCAGGGCTACCCCATGAGCGCGACCGTCGGCAAGGACGGGGCCGAGCTCGCCTTTGAGAAATACCTCCACGGCACGAACGGCACGGCCATCGTGACGAAAAACGCATCCGGCACCGTCACCGGCACGACGTACACCAAAGAGCCGGAGCCGGGCGATCAGGTCAGCCTCACGATCGACCTCGATCTGCAGGCGGCGGCCGAGCAGTCGCTGACCAGAGGCATCGAGAACATGAAGTCCAAGTCGACGGAAACCAGCGATGCCGTCGGCGGCGGCGCGCTCGTGGCGGTCGATGTCGCCACCGGCCAGCCGCTGGCCATCGCCAACTATCCGACGTTCGACCTGCAGACGCTCTTTCAGAGTCAGGAGAGCTACGACGCCGTCAAGGACGCCGAGAACGAGCCGCTGTTCAACCGTGCGCTGCTCGGCCAGTATTCTCCCGGCTCGACGTTCAAGCCCTGCACGGCCATCGCCGGCCTGACCGAGGGTGTCATCACCACCGGCACGCGCATCCAGTGCACCGGCACGTTCCGCAAGTATGAGGACACCGGCTACGCCCCCAAGTGCTGGATCGCCTCGTCCGGCGCGACGCACGGCAATGACAATGTCACCGAGGCCATCCGCGACTCGTGCAACATCTTCTTCTACACCGTCGGCGACAGTCTGCCGATCGACACGCTCGCGCGCTATGCCGCGGCCTTCGGTCTCGGCGAGCACACCGGCATCGAGCTGCCGGAGAGCACCGGCCAGATGGCCACGGAGGCCGTGAAGAAAAAGCTCGAGAACACGAACTGGTACGTCGGCGACTCGCTGCAGGCGGCCATCGGCCAGTCGTACAGCCTGTTCACGCCGCTGCAGTTGGCGGAGTACTGCGCCACGATCGCAAACGGCGGCACGCGCCACAGCGCGTCCATCCTGAAGTCCGTGCGCAGCTACGACGGCAGCGAGCTCATTTACGAAAATCAGGCCGAGGTGCTCAGCGCCGTCGAGACCAGCGACTATAACTGGGCCGCTGTGCAAAAGGGCATGTACCTCGTCGCCAATGACCGCGCCGGCAGCGCGTATGAGACCTTCGGCGACTACGGCGTGAAGGTCGCCGCCAAGACCGGCACCGCCCAGCTCGGCGACAACCAGGTCAACAACGCCATTTTCATCTGCTACGCACCGTATGACAATCCCAAGGTCGCCGTGGCGGTCGTCGTGGAGCACGGCAGCGCCGGCGCTTCCATCGCGTCCATCGCGCGCGATTTTCTCGACGCATATTTCACCGTCAAGACCGTCGACACCGCCCCCGAGAGCGAGCTCTCGCTGCTGCAGTGACGGCCCCTGACCAGACAGAGAGGAGTTATCCATATGAACATTGCACTCATCGCTGACGACGGCAAGAAGGAACTCATGGTCCAGTTCTGCATCGCATACTGCGGCATTTTGGCCAAGCACGACCTGAGCTCGACGTTTACGACTGGGCGGCTCATCTCCGAAGCCACCGGCCTGAAGGTCCGCACCTACCTGCACTCGGCGCAGGGCTGCCAGCAGCTCGACGCGCGCATCAGCTATAACGAGATCGACCTCGTGCTGTTTTTCTGCGACGCCGAGAGCGGCCATTTTGACGAGGTCAACCGCATGGCGCGCCTGTGCGACCAGCGGCAGATCCCGTTTGCCAGCAACGTGGCCACGGCCGAGGTGCTCATTCTGGGCCTGAGCCGCGGCGACCTCGACTGGCGCGACATCGTCAACCCGAAAAAGAAATTGTAAGCCCGAAAGGAATCATCATCACCATGGACAAGATCAAACCCCGCACCCTGTCCGGCTTCATGGAGCTGCCGCCGGACAAGCAGGTGCAGATGGACAAAATGCGCGCCGTTCTGGCCGAGACCTACGCCCGCTACGGCTTCACCCCGCTCGACACGCCCGCCATCGAGGCGGCCGAGGTGCTGCTGGCCAAGGGCGGCGGCGAGACGGAAAAGCAGATCTACCGTTTCACGAAGGGCGACAGCGACCTCGCCCTGCGTTTTGACCTCACGGTGCCGCTGGCGAAGTACGTCGCGGCCAATTACGGCCAGCTCACGTTCCCGTTCCGCCGCTATCAGATCGGCAAGGTCTGGCGCGGCGAGCGCGCGCAGCGCGGCCGCTTCCGCGAGTTTTATCAGGCGGATATCGACATCATCGGCGACGGTGCGCTCGATATTTTGAACGAGGCCGAGATCCCGGCCATCATCTACGACACATTCACGCGCCTGGGCCTGCACCGCTTTCGCATCCGCGTGAACAACCGCAAGGTGCTCAACGGCTTTTTCGCCATCCTCGGCCTGAGCGAGCAGGCGGGCGATGTGCTGCGCACCATCGACAAGCTCGACAAGATCGGCGCGGACAAGGTGCGCGAGCTGCTCACCGACACCTGCGGCGTCACGGGCGAAAACGCGGACGAGATCCTGCGCTTCATCGCCTGCCCGGGCACGAGCGCGGACAAGCTCGCCTTTCTCGAGCAGTACCGCGGCCGGAACGAGACATTCGATACCGGCCTCGACGAGCTGCGCACCGTCGTGGGCTACCTGCCCGCGTTCGGCGTCCCGGAGGAGAACTTCGAGCTCGACCTCACGATCGCGCGCGGCCTCGATTACTACACCGGCACGGTGTACGAGACCGTTCTGCTCGACCATCCCGAGGTCGGCAGCATCTGCTCCGGCGGGCGCTACGACGACCTCGCGGGGTACTATACGAACAAGTCCCTGCCCGGCGTCGGCATCTCCATCGGCCTGACGCGCCTGTTTTACATCCTGCAGGAGCAGAACATGATCTCCGACGCCGTGCTCACCGCGCCGGCGGATGTGCTCATCCTGCCGATGACGGACGACCTGTCCGCGGCCGTGGCGCTGGCGTCCGAACTGCGCGCCGGCGGCCTTCGCGTGCAGATCTACAGCGAGAAGAAGAAGTTCAAGGCCAAGATCGGCTATGCCGACAAGCTCGGCATCCCGTTTGTGATCTTCCTCGGTGAGGATGAGGTCGCGCAGCACGTTTGCGCGCTCAAGAACATGGCCACCGGCGTGCAGGAGGCCGTGACGCAGGAGACTGCGCTCGAGACCATCCGCGCGGAGATCGCCCGCCGCAGCGCCGGCGCAATTTTGCGCGAGCCGTGACCCGGTAAACCCACCGCCGCCGCACCGCCGGAGGCGATATTCGATAGAAAGAAAGGGAATCAGGAGTATGTTTCAGTCCCGCACACACACTTGCAACGAGCTGCGGCTCGAAAACGCCGGCGAGCAGGTCCGCATCGTCGGCTGGATGGAAAATGTCCGCGAGGTCGGGCAGAATTTTGCCTTCGTCGTCGTCCGCGATTTTTACGGCACGACCCAGGTCGTCATTGAGACCGAGGACATGATGAAGGTCGTCAAGTCGCTCAACAAGGAGTCCACCATCGCCGTGGAGGGCACCGTGCGCGAGCGCGCGAGCAAAAACCCCAAGCTGCCCACCGGCGACATTGAGGTCGTGCCCACGAAGATCGAGGCGCTCGGCCGCTGCCGCTACAACGAGCTGCCGTTCGAGATCAACCGCAGCCGCGACGCCGACGAGGCGCTGCGCCTGAAGTACCGCTATCTCGACCTGCGCAACCCCGCCGTGAAGAAAAACATCATCCTCCGCTGCCAGGTGGTGGCCGCGCTGCGCGCCGCCATGACCGAGCACGGCTTCCTCGAGATCACGACGCCCATCCTCACGGCCTCCAGCCCCGAGGGCGCGCGCGACTATCTCGTGCCCGCGCGCAAGCACCCCGGCAAGTTCTACGCGCTGCCGCAGGCGCCGCAGCAGTTCAAGCAGCTGCTCATGACGGCGGGCTTTGACCGCTATTTCCAGATCGCCCCGTGCTTCCGCGACGAGGACGCCCGCGGCGACCGCAGCCCCGGCGAATTCTATCAGCTCGACATGGAGATGGCCTTCGCCACGCAGGACGACGTCTTTGCCGTGCTCGAGGACGTGCTCCCGCCGATCTTCGCCAAGTACGGCAAGTATGACATTGCGTCCGAGGCGCCCTTCCGCCGCATCTCCTATCGTGATGCGATGGAGACCTACGGCTCTGATAAGCCCGACCTGCGCATCGACCTCACCGTGCAGGACATGACGGCGCTCGTCGCCGGCAGCGAGTTTGCGCCCTTTGCCGCGGGCAACACGGTCAAGGCCGTCGTCGTGCCCGACTGCGCCATGGCGCGCAAGGCCATTGACAAGCTCTGCGCCGACGTGGAGGTACAGGCCGGCAGCAAGCCTTACTGGTTCAAGGTTGACGAGCAGGGCAGCTTCGCCGGCGGCATCGCCAAATTCCTCACGGACAAGACGGCGGAGATCACCGCGGCCCTCGGCCTGAAGCCGGGCTGCTTCGTCGGCGTGACGGCCGGCAAAAAGACCGCCGCGCAGAAGGCGGCGGGCGTGCTGCGCACAAAGCTCGGCACGGCCGTGCCGGGCCACATGGACACCGAGCGGTACGAATTTTGCTGGATCGTCGACTTCCCGATGTACGAGATCGGCGAGGAATCCGGCGAGCTGGAGTTCTGCCACAACCCCTTCTCCATGCCCAGCGGCGGTCTGGAGGTTCTGCTGAAGGCCGAGCGGGGTGCGGACACTGCAGTCAGCTGCTGGTATCCGAGGGTCAGGTCGTTTCCCGTGGACAGACAATTGCAAAAGTTGGTAGTACCGGATGGTCGACAGGTCCGCATCTGCACTTTGAAGTGCGTGAAGGCGGTCAGCACGTCAACCCGCTTCCATATTTGCAGGGCAATGGTTAAAATCAAAAGCCTCCTTCTCTTGTCAGAAGGAGGTTTTTTTGGTATTCTTATAAAGAGAAAAGAATAAAATAAAGAGAATCGAACAGGAAGGGAGGGATGACGATGAAAAACAACAGAATGGATGAATGGATGGAGGTACCGGTTGCCCTGATTAGTACCCTTTTGATGCTGTTAGTCAGCTGGTTTGTTTTTGATTTATTTGGATTTTCCTGTGACCAGACCTGGCAGTTTATTTTATTTATGATTGGTTTTCTTGCTCTTGATCTGCTCTTTGGTGAGCTTTCAGACCGTTTGGAACTGTGGTTGGTCAAGAATCGATGGATACGGGGATTTTGGGAAGTGACCTTAAGCCATGCCATGATCGATTTTCTCAGCGCTTTGGGAATGTTGTTGATTCTGCGTCATCTCCCTGGAATCCATATCAAAGCGGTGGGAGCTTACCGTTTTGCGTTTGTTTGGGGCTTAACCTCGGTTGCAGTCTGCTGCTGGGACGAATGGGGTCCCAGAGATGAGGATTAACCCAAATCAGAAAAGGCAAGAGAAAAACGGATTTCAGCCCCAACAGGGTCCTGTTTGCGAGCGCCATCTGGGGTAAATCCCATCTTGATATAAAAACAGTGTGCTGTGGTGTTGCTTTCCAATGCCCACAGGGTTACTCTATTCATCCCCAGTTTCTTTAACTCATCAAAAGCATACAGCATCAGTGCTGTTCCAATTCCTTGTTGTTGGTATTCTTTTAAAAGGTAGATTGCCTGAATCTCACCAGTGAGGCTGTCAGCGTCTGAATCGCGGCTTTTGCAGTAGCGGCAGAAGCCGGCAGGAGAACCATCCACCAGTGCGATCAAAAACTGTTTGCATCCTTCTGCCTCGAATCGCTGCTGACTGCGCTGAGCAGAAAGTTGGTTCAGAAAGTTTTGATCGATCAGTCCGGTATAGGTTTGCAGCCAGGACTGGTAGTGGATTATCCCTAAGTCGGCGGCATCGGAAAGAGCGGCAGGACGAATAATAAGGGATGCCATTTTGCAGCCTCCTTTTTTATTTTTAACTGATTGCTAAAATCCCCCTGAGAATTTCTCAGGGGGATTTTTTGTGTAAACTTTAGTAAAGTTTTGCACCAGCAGGGATGCGGTCATTGACCATCAGAAGGTTCAGACCTTCGTGACCGTCTTCTTCATGAATCGCAGAAATCAGCATACCGCAGGAATCAATACCCATCATCTTGCGAGGTGGCAGGTTTACGATTGCGATGCAGGTCTTGCCAACCAGTTCTTCTGGTTCATAGTATTCATGGATACCGCTGAGGATAACACGGTCAGTGCCGGTTCCGTCATCCAGAACGAATTTCAAAAGCTTTTTGCTCTTTGGAACTGCGGTACATTCTTTTACCTTTACAGCGCGGAAATCCGATTTTGCAAAGGTATCAAATTCTACCATCTCTTCAAAGAGTGGCTCGATCTTTACTTTAGAGAAATCGATTGGTTCTGCTTTTACTTCTTCCGCAACTGGAGCGGTTGCAACAGGTGTAGTTGCAGCAGCTTTCTTTGCTTCTCCGCCGATTGGTTTCATAGTAGGGAAGAGCAGAACGTCACGAATGGATGGCTGATTGGTCAGGAACATAACCAGACGGTCAACACCCATACCGAAACCGCCTGTTGGTGGCAGACCGTATTCCAGAGCAGTGATGAAGTCGTTGTCCATATCGGTAGCTTCTTCGTCGCCCTGTGCTTTCAGCTCCAGCTGATGTTCAAAACGTTCTTTCTGGTCGATTGGGTCGTTAAGCTCGGAGAATGCGTTTGCAAATTCACGACCGGTGATGAACAGCTCGAAACGTTCGGTGTAGCCCGGGTTATCTGACATTCTCTTGGAGAGTGGGGAGATTTCAACCGGGTGGCCCATCAGGAAGGTTGGCTGGATGAGCTTGTCCTCAACGAATTCATCGAAGAACAGATTGAGAATATCGCCTTTGAGGTAACGTTCTTCGTACTGAATGTTGTGCTCTTTTGCAACAGCTCTTGCTTCTTCCAGAGTGTGGATTTCGTTAAAGTCTACACCGGCATATTTCTTAACAGCGTCAACCATGGTGATACGTGCGAACGGTTTGCCAAGGTCGATTTCTTCGCCGCCATAAACGACTTTGGTTGTGCCCAGTACCTTTTCGGTAACATAGCGCAGCAGCTCTTCAGTCAGGTTCATGATGTCTTCGTAGTTGGAATATGCCTGATAGAACTCGAGCATGGTGAACTCTGGATTGTGTTTGGTGTCCATGCCTTCGTTACGGAATACACGGCCGATTTCGTAAACTTTATCAAAGCCGCCGACAATCAGACGTTTCAGGTGCAGCTCAAGAGCGATACGCAGATACATATCGATATTGAGGCTGTTGTGATGTGTGATAAATGGACGAGCAGCAGCACCGCCTGCGATATTGTGCAGAACAGGGGTCTCAACTTCCAGATAACCTTTTGCATCCAGGAAGTTACGCAGCTCTTTGATGATCATGGAACGTTTTACGAATACGTCACGTACTTCTGGGTTCATGATGAGGTCAACGTATCTCTGACGGTATCTCAGGTCAGTGTTGGTCAGACCATGGAATTTTTCC
>OGYE01000617.1_pt1 | contig 23152 bp, 5 predicted proteins | sample 1576471 | NCBI WGS metagenome assembly OGYE01 (sample SAMEA3541532, study PRJEB24748) | human gut metagenome | biome: human gut; feature: human-associated habitat; material: faeces | place: China | collected 2012
GAAGATGAAAAATATAAAGGAAAGTATGTTCTATATAATGATAAAAATGAAGAATTATCAATTTCAGAAAATGAAATACTTATTTTAGGACAAAAAATAGTATTTGGGCCTGTTAAAAATGAAACAGTAACATTGTATTCTATAAAAGATAAGAAAAGTTTGAATAATACAGGCGCAAATGTAATTAAGATAAAAAATAAAGAATATTATAAATATCAAGATGAAAAGAATAATACTGTACTTTTAGATTCTAATGGAAATGAAATGCTAAAAGTAAAAATGTCACAAAATTTAAAAAATAGTGATGATTCATTAATATATATCGATAACAAAAAAGTAAAAATGTATAGTGATGACTTTAAAGCAAAGAATTATTCTTTAGAAAAAAATGAAGAATTAATGAATAACAATTCAAGTGATATATTGCCATATAAGGGTGCGATATTTCTAAATAATACTAAAGGAAAATATATAAAAATAGTTAATTTTGATGGAATGAAAATAAGAAAAATAAAAAATTCAACTGTTGAAAATATTTATCAAAATAAAGAAAAAAATGTATATATAATTGCTAAGAAGAAAGACAAAAATGGTACTAATTTCGGACTATATTTAGCAAAGTAAAATCAAGGTTTAAAAAATCTTGATTTTTTTAATAAATATAAGGGAAAATATAGAAAAAAATGTCATAATTTGGTATACTTAATGTAGATGTAAAAATAGGAGAGTTTGTATATGAAATTAAAAGAGTTAAGAACAAGAAAATATGTTGCTTTGATGATGATGATAGTAGTTGTAGGAGCAATCGTAGGAATATTAAAAATAGGGAATATGGATTTTGATAAAGGAAAGGTAAAAGTATCTAAGGCTGTAATAAATAATGTTACGTCTTCTTTAAGTGCGAATATAAATGAAGCAGCAGTAGATAATTTAATTACAAGCAAGGGTTATGATGAAATAGACTATGTAATTAAATATTCATTATCAACTGATGAAAATATAAAAGAAAGAGATGTTATAATTGAAGCTAGTTTAGATGATAATGAAAAATATGCAAGTTTCAAAGATATAACAAATGGTGATGTGACAAGTACTGTTTCTGAAAACAGAAAAAATATAAAGATAACAGTAAAAAATGCAAAGGTAAATAAAGAAAATGAATTAAAACTTGTTATGAAATTAGAGGGTGCGCCAAATGGATATAAAGCAACTCCTAAAATCAAAATAAAAGAAGTAAGTGAAGAAAAATATACAAATTTAAATGTACAAAATGTAGAAGTAAAAAATAACAGTTTAACAGGAAATGTACAAGATAAACAATCAATGAATGTATCAAATATAGAATTAGCTCTTAAAAAAGATGGAGAAATAATAAAGAAAACATATACAGACGAAAATGGTAATTATGTATTTAGTGATATAGAAGAAGGAGAATACAATTTAGAAATTGATGAAGATATATATGAAAAAGTAAGTGAAGAAAAAGTAAATATATCAGGATCATCAAAATTAAATATAGTAGTAAAAGAAGTAACGCCATATAAAATAGAATTAAAAAAACAAATAACAGAAATGACAATAGTAAATGGTGGAAAAACAACAACATATAAATATGGAAACTTAGATAAAGTACAACAAGCTTTAAGAAATGTTAAAAATATGACTGGTGAAGTAAAATATAAAATAACTGTTCAAAATACAGGAAAGAAATCAGGAGTAGTAACAGTAGTAAAAGATGAAGTACCAGAAGGCTTAACATTTAATAAAGAAAAGAATACATCATGGGAAGAAAAGAATGGAGTTTTATATAACAGAAGCTTAGAAGGAATAACATTAAATGCAGGAGAAAAAAGAGAAGAAGGCTTAACACTTGATATAGAAAGTACAAGTGAAGCAAAGACATATATAAACAAAGTAACCGCGAAAGGAGAAATATATGAAAATGTAGTATATATCTTAGATGGAAAAACATATAAAGAAGATACAGTACTAGAAGGAGAAAAAATAAAAGAACCAAAAGTAGATAATAAAAACTTCAAAGGATGGTATACAGATAAGAAATATACAAATAAATATAACTTTAATAATGAAGTAACAAAAGATTTGGTATTATATGGACAAACAGAAGATATAAAAGAATATACAGTAACATATGTAGATAATGAAAAAATAGTTAAAACAGAAAAAGTAAAAGAAAATGGAAGTTTAAATGCTCCAAAGGTATCAAAAGAAGGATATACATTTAAATATTGGTCAGAAGAACCAAATGGAAAAGAATATGATTTGAGCACAAAAGTAACAAAAGATATTACTCTTTATTCAGTATATGAAATAAATAAATATACAGTAACATTTATAAATGAAAAAGAAAAATATGATGAACAAGAAATTGAATATGGAGAAAATATAAAAGTTCCAACAAGTCCATCAAAAGAATATTATACATTTAAATATTGGTCGCTAGAAGAAAATGGTGATAGTTATGATTTAAGTACAAAAGTAACAAAAGATATAACACTTTATTCAGTGTACGATATTAATAAATATACAGTAACTTTTATTGATAAAGGAAAAGAAATAGATAAACAAGAACTAGAAGCAGGATCACTAGTAATCGCACCAAAGGTATCAATGGAAGGCTATACGTTTAAATATTGGTCGAAAAAAGAGAATGGGAAAGAATATAATTTAAATTTACCTATAACAAGAAATTTAACATTATATTCAGTATATGAAATAAATAAATATAATGTAGAGTTCTATGATAGTAATAAACTAATAAAAACAATAAAAGTAGACTATGATAATACAATAAATAGTAATGAAGTTCCTACTGTAATCAAGACAGGATATACATTTACAGGATGGATAGAAAATAACAAAAATTTTGATTTTACAACTAAAATAAAAGAAAATAAAAAATTATATTCAAAATATGAAATCATAAAAAATGCAGTAATATTTAATGATGAAAATAGAATAACAACTAAAAAAGTAGATTACAATAATAAAGTAGAAAAAATAGAAAGCCAAGGAAAAATAGGTTATACATTTAAATATTGGTCAACTACACAAGATGGAGAAGAATTTGATTTTAATACATTAATAACTGAAGGTATAACATTATATGCAGTGTATGATATAAATGAATATAGTGTTAACTTTATAGACCAAGGTAATGCATATGGTGATACGCAAAAAGTTAAATATAATAAAATTGCAGTAAAACCAGAGACTGATCCAATAAAAGAAGGTTATACATTTAAATATTGGTCACTAGATGAAAATGGTGTAGCATATGACTTTAATACAAAGATAACAAAAGATACAACACTTTACTCAGTATATAGTGTAAATAGTTATAAAGTATCATTTGTAGATAATGGCACTAAATATATAGAAGATGAAACTATAGAGTATAATAAAGTTGCAGTAAAACCAGAAACAGATCCAAGTAAGGAAGGACATACATTTAAATATTGGTCACTAGAAGAAAATGGTGTAGCCTATGACTTTAATGCAAAAATAACAAAAGATATAACACTTTACTCAGTATATAGTGTAAATAATTATAAAGTATCATTTATAGATAATGGCACTAAATATATAGAAGATGAAACTATAGAATATAATAAAGTCGCTATAAAACCAGAAACAGATCCAAGTAAAGTTGGACACACATTTAAATATTGGTCACTAGGAGAAAATGGTACAGCCTATGACTTTAGTACAAAAATAACAAAAGATACAACACTTTATTCTGTATATGAAGCAAATGAATATACAGTTAAGTTCATGGATGGAGATAACTTATTTAAACAAGAACAAGTTAAATATGGATTAAAGGCAACTAAACCAAGTGAGAATCCAACAAAAGAACATAATTTGTTTAAAACATGGACATTAAATGATAAAGAATATGACTTTAATTTACCAGTAATAGATAATATGATATTGCGTAGTTCATATGAAGAAATAGAAAAACCAAGTATAAGCCATGTGCCAACAGAGTGGACAAACAATAAAGTAACAGTAACAATAACATCAAGTCATGAAGATTATAAATATCTATATAAAATAGACACAGGAGAATATAAAGAATATACAGGACCATTTGATATAGATTATAACTGCACAGTAGTAGCAAAATCAGTAAAAGAAAATGTAGATAGTATAACAGAATCACATGACATAACAAATATAGATAAAATAAAACCAATAATAAATTCATTAAATGAAACAAATGTATCAGGAACAAGTTTTGATATAAATGTAAGTACAATAGATAATGAATCAGGAATGAAACAAATACATATATATAAAGATGATTTGTTAGAAACAACAATAGTATATAATGAAAACTATAATGAAGAAAAAAATAGTACATATACATTTAATGATTTAGTATCAGGAAAAGATTATAAAATAAAAGTAATAGCAGAAGATGTTGCTGGAAACTTAAGTGAAGCAAAAGAAATAACAGTTAAAACTGAAGAAAAAATAGTTGCAAGAATAATTGGAAGAGAAAATAAACTATTTGAAGATGAAAATTTATATGAAAACTTTAGCTCACTTGAAAGAGCGATAAAAGCATGTCCAAGTAACCAATGCACAATAGAAATGGTAACAGATACAAAAGAAAGTGTAGAAGTATTAGAAGGACAAGATATAACTCTTAATATAAATGGAAAAACAATAACAGGAGTAAAAGATACATATACAATAAATAATGGTGGAAATTTAATAATAAAAGATAATGCTGAAGAAGCAGGAAGTATAGTAAATAATGCAGGAGTAGCATTAAAAAATGAAACAACAGGTGTACTAACACTAGGTGAATTAGAAGATGAATTAGTAGTATCAACAACAAAACCATATATAAATGGTGGAACATTTGGTGTTGTAAATGAATATATAGATAAAAATACAAAAGGAAGATTTAATTTCTACGATGGAATGATTGCAGGAAACATTGCAATAGAAGGTGAAGTAAATGATAAACCATATCTATATAATGCAAGTGTAGTAACAAGTGATAATAGACAAGTCGCAACATTAAAGATACTAGAAGATGCAGAAGCAAGAATAGTTAGAACTGGTGTTTATTATACTAAAATAGATAAAGCTGTTGAAGATACAAATAGCGGAACATTGTCTGAACCTACGACAACAAATACTAATCTAATGCAAGGATTTAGTAATGTTGATGATACTGGATTTACTTACGATAGTGAAACAAATACACTATCATCAGAGCCAGGTAAAAGTGTAAAAGCATATACTGTAATAGATTTAACAGGATATGAGAATGATCAGTATTTATTTATTTCAAGTGATGCTATTGATACTTATTATGGAAACTTTGAAGTAATTGTAAGAGAAAATGATGCTTATGGTAATAATATATCTCAAACGAAAACTACAGACGATACTACTAAGAGAGATAATTATAAATTTTATTTAACTAAAGGTAAGAAATATTATATAAGATTGGATTATACTACATATTCTCAAAATGAAACAAATATGGTTACAATTTATGACATGTTTTTCCAAAAAATAAATAAATATGATGTGGATGAAAATACTGAATTTGAAACTATATCGAGTTCATACGGTTTTGAATATGACAAAACAACAAGAACATTAAAATCAAACAATCAATATCAAAATGGAACAACAGCTTTCTCATATATTGAAGTTGATTTAACAAATGAAGATGAAGATAAAGAAGTAATAATTAATGCATCACTTGATACTTTATATTATAGCAACTATGGTAATATTGTAATAAGAGAAGACAATACAAAGCTATCAAGTGCTTCTTATAGTGAACTTGGATATTTATCCGTTAATAACAATATACAACATTATGTAGGCCCATACAATTATTCTCAGGTATTAGAAAAAGGTAAAAAATATTATATACAATTTTATTATTTTAAAGGTTATGATAGCTATTCTGAGTCTGATTATAAGAAATACGATTCAAAAGACCAATTTACAATTAATTCAATAGATGTGGTAGGTATAGGAGATAAAGAAAATATAGATTTATCTACAAGTTTAAAAACAAATTATTATGGAATTGATAGTTATGATTCTTCATATGATCGATATTCAATTTCAAGTAATGCACCTTATGGTGAAAAATTTGATTCATATGTTAAGGTTGATTTGACAGAGTCAAAAACGGATAAAATAATAGATTTTAATTTAGCATTGAACAGTTATTCAAGTATATATATAACAAGTAATAATAAAGATTCTAAAAAAGAACTTATTATTAATAATATGAATAATACTTTGTTGTCATTTTTTTCAAATTACAGCTATTACATAAATGGTAATAGTAATTATTATGATTTCCGTGATTATAAATATGTTCTTCCAAAAGGAAGCGTGTATTATGTGCATTTTGCAAGTTATAATCCCGAAGGTAAACCATGTCCTTATATAAAAAACATCTCACTTATTCCTGTGACTGATAATATTATAAATATTGGTACATTACCTCATTTAAAAGGAACAATTGATGATAGTGGATCATCAAGCAATAAAGGATATGTTATTGATGATGGTACAAAAGATTCGAATTTTAGATTTATTGGTAAAGATACTAAAAATTATGTTAAATTTAATAATGAGTTATGGAGAGTAATAGGAATATTTAATACAACCGATGCTGATGGTAATTATGCAAAAAGAATAAAGATAGTTAGAAATGATTCTATTGGTAGCGGTATTGTTTGGGATTCAAGTAGTTCAAAAGTAAATAACGGATATGGAGTTAATGAATGGGCACAATCCGCTGTAATGAAATTGTTAAATCCAGGTTATGAAAATAATAAGGTTATGCATGATTCTGGATCCGAAATTGTTACCAATAATAGTTTATATTGGAACAAGACAAGTGGAAGTTGTTTAAGTTCTGGTGGTTTATCTACTTCTTCCTGTGATTTTACATCGATGGGTTTAAGTGATTCATCAAAATTGATGATTGATTCAGTTTTATGGAATACCGGAGCAATAACAAATGATACTCAAAATATAACTCCAAATCAGATGTATACTTATGAAAGAGGAGATAAAAACGGAAAGACAAATTTTGATGCGTCAAATTATCCTACAGTTGATTCAGTTGATAGAACGACAACATGGTTTGGTAAGGTAGGTCTTCCATATCCTAGTGATTATATAATGGCTTCAGGTGATGGTTCAGGAAATGACAGAAGCAAGTGTATGAGTTCAAATCCTAATGTATATGGTGATTGTTCATCAAATAATAACTGGATGGGTGTAAACCTTTCATCACCACTTATGACAATGAGTCCAGTTTATGGTGCAGCATTTCCATCATTTACAACATCAATGATAACATCTTTATATACTATGCCGGCTGTAAACAATAATTATGTTTTAAAACCAGCAGTTTATCTAAATCCAAAAGTAAAAATAACATCTGGTAGTGGTACACAAAGTGATCCATTTAATATAGAACTTGGTGAAGAAGCAAATGCGACATTATATTATGGGCTTGTTCCTGATTTACTTAATGATGATGTTAAAGACGAAGAAACAGAAATAAAGGATGAGGATGAAACATTAGATTATACTTATTTAAAAAATGAACCATTATATGGATTTGCTTATGATAATGAAGAAGGTATATTTACTAATGAAAATAAAGGAATTGCAAATACAACAGCAACATCATATATAAAAATAGATTTAACAAATGCTACTAGTGATATGCCAATAGATATAAATTATAATATTTCTAAAAATGATTATTATTCTATGGGATTCATTAATCTAATGAAAAATAGTTTAACAAAAATAAATTATAATAATAGCTCAAGTTATTCGAAAGATAGTTTACTTGTTACAAGTAATAAGTCTTCTTCTGGTACAATTTCAAAAGTTTTGGAAAAGGGTAATATATATTATTTACAATTTGCTTATGAAAAAGATGGAAATCTTCCAGTATCAGACACGAATGCAGATAGTTTTGAAATTGGTATCACATATTTAAATGACGATGATAAGACTAATGATTACATAAGATATGATGGTGTTACTACTACATTAAATAAAGAAGTTGATACTGTTCAATTGATAAAGGATTTAAATATAAGCAATTCATTGCAGATTGAAAGTACTAAAAGTGTTGAGTTAGATTTAAATGGTCACACTTTGACAACAACATCTTCAGATCCAGTTATTACAAATAACGGTAGTTTAAAAGTAACAGATTCTAAATATGTTCCAACTTATGCTAATCGTATAGAAGATTTTAATAGTCAAATATCTGATTTTAAAACTGTAAAATATGATACATCTGATTTTTCAATCTTTTGCAACAACTCAACAAGTACGAAAAAGTGTAGTTATAATTCATTTAGTTATGGAAATATAAGTATTAGTTCTAGAGAAACATATATGAATTCAACTTTTTCAAATTATAAAATAAATTTTGACAGTAAATATAAATCTATAGTAGGAACGATAACACTCCCTAAAGCATCTAGTTCATTTGGTTATGTAACTATTGGTTTGAGTAGTGATAAAAATGTAAATGAATCTAGTTTTGATGTTCAAAAAAGATTTGTTAGAACGTCAACAGCAGCTCAAACATTTAATTTCGAGTTAAAACCAACGAAAATCGGAGAATATTATTTAAAAATATGTCTACCAAGAACACAAATAAGTTTAAGAATAAACGAAATTAATTCGAAAATTGATATACCAACTTTATCTGATAGTGATTATGTTTCATCAATTTATAGTTCTGCAAGTAGTGCTATAAAAAATAATGAAGGTGCATATTTGAGTGTTGAAAAAACATTAGTTTATACAAAGGATAATTCAACTTCATCTTCAGGCGTAGATAATTATGGAAAATTGAGCATAGGTAATGGAGGATATGTTCGAGCATATGCTTATGGTGTTAATAACAGAGAAACAGGTGAAATTGTAGAAGGTTCTGGAACAATTGCATCAACAAGTAATTATTCATTATATACAAAAAGTATTAAGAAAAATAATATTAAAGGTTATACATTTGTTGGTGGTTCTATATATAATCAAAGTAATTCAGACTTAACATTAGACAATGTTATCATAAGGGATTATAATTATTCATCTGCAATAATAGATTCATCTATTTATAAGTTAACTATAAATAATTCATCAATTATTGTACCATCATCAACTAGTGCTTATGCGTTTAAATTAAGTGAAAAAGGAATGCTTGAAATAAATAATTCAAATATATACGGTTCACAAGCGATAGATAATGGAATAAAAAATTCGTATTCAATGGGCAAAAAGGATATTAAGATTAATAATAGTTATATTGAAGGAACCGTTAATTCAAATACAAATAAAAAAGTAGAAATTAATAATTCTACATTAGGAGATATATATAATGGTAGTAGTACTATAGATATTAAAGATTCTACTATAAATAGTATTGATTTTAATTCATGTACATTAAATATGGATAATGTAATTATTCAATCAATGCCTTTGTTTAAAAACTTAAATAGTACAGTTACAATGAAAAATATGGATATGGTTAATACAAAAATTGAAAACTCTAAAAATATGACTATAGAAGAAAATGTAACTGCAATGAATATAACTAATTACGCTGGTGGAGAGTTTAAATATAATAATTCTAAAATTAATGGTATTTTATCAAATAGAGGAAATGCAAATATAAATAATACACAATTTGCTGATGGAACAATTCAAAATTTAGGTATACTTACAGCGGAAAATACTACCATGACATCAACAAAAAGTAATCTTACAGCAGTAACAAATGAAGGAACACTAAATTTAAATGATGGATTTAAAATTTTAAATTACGAAAAAGGAATTTATGGAAAAGGTTCAACTATTAATCTTGGAAGTGATGATGAAACTGTTAGTAGTGATAATATTATTATTGACACTATTGACTATAGTATTGAAACTATTAATGAGTCAATTGTAAATTATTATGATGGAACTCTTATAAGTGATAATGAAGAAGTAATAAATACTTCAATAAATTTAGTTCCTAATGGTTATGATGTTGACTATTCAAATACTAATGACATAAATAAAATATCATTAAATAAAATAATTGATAAAGATTATGTTGCTCAAATTGGAGAAACTAAATATAAAACATTAAGTGAAGCAATAGAAAACGTTAATGGCGATAACAATCAAACAAAAATAAAAATAATAAAAGATATATATACGGTTTTGAATTCTACAGTTGATTCTAATAAAAATATAGAATTAAATTTAGATGACAAAAAAATAGTATATTATAAAAAACAAAATCCATTGATTGTAAATAATGGAACATTAAAATTGAAAACGTCTGATTCTTCTTCAGAAATTAGTAGAGTTTATGGAGAAAGTTTATTAGAAAATAATGGAACATTGGAAAATAATGGAATTAATTTAAAATGTTATTATAGCAATATAAATACATTTATAAACAATGGTAATATGAATTTCAATTCTGGTTCAATTGTTCATAATTTCAGTGGTAATTATAAAACAAGTAAGCCAATGAGATTTATAACTAATAATTCTAAACTAAATGTTTCTGGTGGTACATTCTCTATAAGAAATATTAGTAATGATACAGATAATATTATATATACTTCTAGCGATGCAACAACAAACATAAATGATGGAAATTTTGAAGTAGGGTATATTGCAGTTTATTCTGATGGAATAACTAATATTACAGGAGGAACTTTTAAAACATCATATGCCATAAAAACAAGTGCAAATGGAAATGTTGATGTTTCTGGTGGTAATTATAGTGAAGCAAATAATTTGATTTATAATTCAGGAATTGCAAAAATTCATGACTTAAATTCTTCATTAAAATATATTGGAACAAATGATAATTCTATTGAGTTTACTAATAATGTATTTAGTACTAATAATTATAATGTCTTTACTAATAATGGTAATAGTGCAATATTTAATAATAATAATATAACATCAACATCAATGGTAACATCAACATATGGTATTTTAAACTTTAAAAAAGGAAATGTTATAGTAAATGGTGGTAAATATGTTGCTGCTTGTGTACCATTCCAATTAACGGGAACGGCAAATATAACAGTAACTGGTTCAAATGTTAGTAGTTCAGGAAATAGCGCAATTTATTCTACTACAACTGGTGATGTTAATATAATTAGTGGAACATATACATCTGCAGATGGAATTGCAATACGAAATACTAGTGAAAATACTATAACTTTCGGTATTAAAGGTGATACTAACGATGATGGAAGTTTAAATGTATCAATTTCTAATCCTGAAATAACAGGTACAACTGCGGGTATAAAAACTGGTTCAAAAACGGTATTTAAGTTCTACGATGGAATATTCACAGGTACAACACCAATTGATGGAAATGTGTATGATACTGAAGATGAATATACTGTAATTCAAGTAGATAATTCAAAATATTTACATAAAGATGAAAAAGAAACAATGGTTGCAAGAAACGTTGATACTGAAAAAGAATATAGTACTTTACAAAAGGCTATAGATGAAGCAACAGATGGTAATACTATACAAGTAATAAGTGAAATTTCAACGCTTGCTAGTGCTGAAGCAACTGTAGTTCCAGAAGGATTAAATGTTACTATAGATGTAAATGGTTATAAAATAAATGAAAATAATGCTTTATTCCTTTCAAATTTAGGAGAGTTAACAATAACAAATAGTAATTATAATGAAACAACACCATCAATTGATGATGGCGGTATATATAATACTGGTGGAAGTAATGTTATCGATAATTCTGGAATATTAAAATTGAATAAAATATATATTGAAAGTACAGTTGAATGTGAAATGATAAGTAATAAAGTAAATGGTGAATTAAATATTAAAGAATCAATTTTATACAATTCTTATGGTAAAACATCATCAAATAGTGTAATATTTAACTCAGGAACAGCAACAGTTGATTCTATAAAAATAAACACTAGTGGTAAGTCAATAACAAATAATGGTACTATAAATATTTCAAATTCACAAATTAGAAGTAGTGATGCATTAACTAATAATGGTATACTTGTTTCTGAAAATGATAATATTACTGGACCAATAACAAATAGTTCTACATTTACAGCAAATAATATTACAATACCATCATCATCAACAATAACTAATACTAAAGATTTCACACTAAATAAAGGTACTATTGAATATGTTGGTTTAATAAAAAATGAATCAAATATGAATATAACAGGTGTAACAATAACATCATCGTCTTATGGATGTATTATTAAAAATTATGGTTCTAATAGCCCAATTTTAAATATTAGTAATTCAAATATAACATCTAAATATTATGATATGGCTGATGATGAATTACATTCTCTTGATATTTTAACTGGACAGCTTATTTTAAATAATACAAATATTACTAGAGACCCTAGATTTAGCAATCAGACTACAACTGATAGTGATGCAACTGAATTTGGATTAATTCGAACATATGACGCAAAGAGTGTAGAAATAATAGGAGGAATTTTCAATTTTAAATTTGGAAAATTCTTAACCGTAATTAATCCAGAAACAACAGTAAAAGTAGATGGTGCAACAATAAATACTTATAATGGTATATTTATGCAAAGTAAACATGTTGGGAATACAATTAATTTAAAGAATGTTGAAATGAAAAATCAAAAGTACAATATATTAAACTGTAATTCTTATTACAGTAGTGTAAATTGTGGTAAGTTTAGTCCAAAATTTTCATCATATAGTGGGGGATTAAAATTATCAATTGAAGGTGGAAATTATAGTGGAGCAGTAGATACCGTTATCCTTTCGGATTATGATAATATTACTCTAAATAATACTGAAATAGATGGAAATATAAAAGGATATCAATCAGGAGTTTCAATAACTTCATCAACTGTAAAAAATATTATAGGTGTAAGCAGAGTTACAATGGAATCAGGAACATTATCAAGCATTTATGATATGTATTCATATACATCTACTCCAACAGTAATTATTAAATCTGGAACAGTTGCAGGTTCTATTTCAACTATGAAAAATCAGAGCGATATGAATGTAACTTTGGGTATAAAAGGGGACTCTAATGTTTCAATAACAGATCCAATGATTAGTGGTAGAATTACTGCTACATATTTAAATCTATATTTCTATGATGGAATTGTAAAGAAAAATATTTCAAAACCAATAGAAGTTGAAAATGGATATAATGTTAAAGTATCAACAGATGGCTATTATTTAGCTAATACACCAGTTATAAAAAATATGACAAGTAATAAAGAATATAGTAATATAAGATCTGCAGTTAATGAGATATCAAATAATGATACATTGCAATTACTTGATAATGTATGGATTTATACAAATAAAATTGATGGTGGAATTGTTAATGAAAATAAGAATATGACGTTTGATATAAATGGTAAAAAAATATATACACCTAATATACCATTCATAAATAATGGCACAGTAACTATTATTGACAATGCGTCATCAGGCAAGATAGATTATGATTCTCCAATAGAAAATAATGGAACTATGAATATTACTAGTGGAGATTTTGCAGTAACAAACAATGGTATTGTAAACAATAACGGTGGAACAGTATCAGGTACAAACTCTTCAAACGGAACATTTACCCAAAATTCTGGTATTATAAATTCAGTAGAAAACTCAGGAACAATAAATGTGATTGACGGAACAGTAAAAGATTTGACTTCAAATAATATTGCTAATATAACTGGTGGAACTTTAAATAAAATAATTAATACTGGTCAGTTGAAAATTCAAAATGCTACTGCAAAAGGATTTGTATTAAATAATAATAGTGGTAGTAGTATTATAGACACTCTATCAGGTACTGCATATATAAGTAATAATTCAACACTAACAGTTTCTAATTCAACGTTAAATAGTGTTAATAGTTCAAATAGGGTATTTAATAATAGATATAAAGGTACTTTAAATATAACTAGTGGTAACTATACATCAGGTAGTACAGAGTGCATATATAATGATGAAGGTGTATTGAATATTGGTGAAAAAGGTGGAGTAATAAGTATTACAAGTCCAGTAATTCAAGGATCAAAATATGCTGTAAATAATGCAGGAACATTTAATTTATATGATGGTAAATTAATTGGTGGTACTGCTCCTGTTTCTGGAACAATAACAGAAATAGAACCGGGTTATAAACTTTCTATAAGCGATGATACAACAAACAATACAAAAGTTGGTTATTTAGTTGTAATTGCTGATGATGAAAGAGTAGCAATGGTAAATGGAATTAACTTTACTAGTTTACAAACAGCAATTAATTCAGTTAAAGATAATACAGAATCAAATATAGTAATATATAAAGATATAGAATTAACTGAAGATATAATAGTACCAGAAAATAAAATTATAAATCTATATTTAAATGGACATACAATAACATATGGAGATTATAGTTTTGTTAAGAATGGAACACTTACAATAATTGATTCAGCTCCATCAGAGAGTATAGGTGCAAGTATAATAAATACAATAGAAAAAGTATTAAATATAAATCAAAATGGAAAAAATATAATTGTATATGAAATGAGTGATGGAAGTAAGTTATCAACAGAAAATACATATAATTTGTATAAGAAAGTAGATAATGAATATAAATTATTAAATATGGAAAAGGACGAAGAAGTAGGTAGATATATTACGGGATCAAATAATAGTGAAATGACTTCAATAAAAGGAAGAATATATTTAAATAATCTTGAAGAAGGAAGTTATAAACTAGTAAGTAGTGATAATAAAGATATAGAATTTACAATAACAGAAGATGGAAAAGTAAATGGAAATATCTTAGAAAATACTAATGAAAAGAGAAAAGTAATAGAATCAGCATTAGCATATTTAATAATAACAATCCAAACAGGAGTAAATCAAATAAAATATATAATTTATATAGTTGCGATGGTATCAATAATTCTTGGTTTATACTTCGCATTTAAAGAGCAAAGAAAACTATCAAGAAAAGTGTAAAAAGAGTTCATTTGAACTCTTTTTATATTGACTGATTTTTGTTTGTAATTTATACTTATAATAGTGATACTAGGAGGAATTTATGAAAAAGTTAGATGATAAAAATAAAGGGTTTACATTAATTGAATTACTTGCGGTTATTATAATAATTTCAGTTATTGCTGTAGTAGCAGTACCAAAAGTATTAGATGTTATTGAAAATAGTAAGAGACAAACATCTATCGAATCAGGACAGTTATATGCAAGAGCGGTAAATCAAAATATGACTTTCTCTGATTTAGATTCAAGCAAATATAAATCTTTTTTTAAGTCAGGTCAATCTGTTTACAGTGTAAATGAATTAAGTTCAGTAACTGTAAAAAATAAACCACAAAGTGGATCAGTTACAATAAATGACAAAAGAGTAGTAGGTGCAAATCTATGTATTAATGAATATAATGTTATTTATAATGATGGTAAATGGAGTGCTAAAAAAAGTGATAAATGTGGAACAACAAGTACTATAGATCCAAGTAAGCTTCCTAAATACGAAGAAAATGAAGTAGTATATTTTGATCCAATTAATTATAAATTGTGTGATAATGAATCAGATACATGTTATGCGTGGCTTGTACTTCATGGAAATACAGATGAAGGTAAATATGAATTAGTATACAAAAATACTGGAGTATATGATTATGGTAAGGCACTAGAGAATAATAATGGGTCAGCTGATGGAGCCTTAGTAAATTATATTAATACAATAACTGAGACTTGGAGTGATAAAATTCCAAAACCAGAAGCAAAATATAATATAAATTCAACGTTTGATTTTACAGGTTTAAAAGCAAGAATAATGAACACAGTTGAACTTAGTGAAAATAACAATGCATTGTTAAATGGATTAAATATTTGTCCATCGTCAACATATATGCCATGTTTGATAATGGGTGAAAATACATTCTATTATCTAATGCAAAATTCAATGCAATCAACATTTGGATTTAGTGAATCTGGAACACCATTTTACATAACTCCTGTAATTAGAGTTGATTTAACAACTGTTGAAAATATTAAAGATTATATAGATGATGGAACTATTAAATATGTTTGTAATGAACATATATATGATTATGGAACAATAAGTGAAGAAGAATATAATAAAATATGTAAAGATTATATAGATGAAAGTTTATATTCTACAACTGAAAACTCAGATGGAACAGTAAACATAAGTGGATTTAAGTCTACAGCACAATCATCATATAAAGATAATGTATGGGCTCTTCCAACAAAAATAGATGGTAAGACAGTTACTGGTATATCAACTGCTGGTTTTGCTCAAAAAAGTATATCATCTAAACTAATAATTTCTCCTACAATAAAAACTTTGGGTGATAATTCATTTGTAAGCAATTCAATTTTGGCATTAGCATTGCCAGACTCAGTTACAAGTATTGGTTCAACATCTTTTGCTGGAAATAGTATTTCTGCATTAAATGTTCCAGGATCAGTAGAAACTATAGGCGAAAATGCTTTTATAGCAAATAATATTAGTAAATTAACATTAAATGAGGGGATAAAAACTCTTAATAATTATTGCTTTGGTAATAATGCATTTAAGAGTGTTAATCTTCCAGACAGTTTAACAACTGTTGGTAATGTGTTCTCTGGAACACCAGTAGCAACATTAAATACAGGTGGTGGATTTAAGATTACTTCTAGTACATTTTCTGGTATAAAATCGACACTAAAAGATTTGACTATAGGTAGTGATACTCTTCAAACAGAACAAGTTATTGATCAGGCGTCATTTAGTGGATTTACATCATTAGAAAAAGTTGTAATAAAAAATAATGTATACTCAATCCCTTATAGTGGTTTTTCAAATGATAGTTCAATAACATCTGTTACTTTACCAGAAAAACTTACAAGTATAAATGGTTATGCCTTTGAGTCTGATACAAGTTTAACAGATATAAAACTTCCAAATAGTTTAACATTAATTGATGAGGATGCATTTGCAAATTCAGGATTACTTAGTATAGATATTCCTGGAAGTGTAACAGAGATAGGTTCAAAAGCATTTACTGGAGTGCCACTTAAAGGTATTAATCTTAATGAGGGATTACAAAAAATATCTAATATGGCTTTTTATCTAAATTCAGAAGCAAAGAATACAATTAATGAAATAACGATTCCAGATTCTGTTACTACAATAGGAAATTCTATTTTAGGTAATAGAGTTGTAAATACATTAAATATTGGTGATGGAGTAGCAAGTATGGATTCTACTATGTTTAATAAATTAATTGTTTCAAATTTAAATATTGGTAAAAATTCTTCGAAATCACAAGAAATATTAGAAGATGGATTTAAAGGATTGGATGCAACAAAAGAAAAAACAATAAATATATATGGAAGTGTTAAGAAAATAGGAAGAAATTCATTTGGGTCATTAAATATACAAAATTTAACATTAAATGAAGGAATAACTCAAATAAGTATGAATGCTTTCCAAAGTAATAATATTAAATCTGTTACAATACCAAGTACAGTTACATCTGTAGATGATTATTTATTTTATAATAACACAAATCTTACAGTAGCAAATGATAATTCTGGTTTATTGACATGTAACATGGTTTCAACTAATACAACTATAAATAATAAAAAGACTAATACAAGTTTAACTTGTACTACAGAATAATGGAGGTAAAAATGAAAACAATACCAACGAAAAGAATAATTATATTAATAGCGTGTTTATTTCTATGTATATTACTTTTGTTATTTTTTGGAAATAGTAAGGTAGATGATTTAAATTCAGCTGCAAATAATACTAAAATAGATAAAGTAAAAAGTTATAGAACAAAGGTATCAATACGTACAGATTCATTTAATGAAAACTATGTTGTTTTAAATAAAGAAAATAAAGAATATACAATAAGTTTTAATGATAATAATGCATCGTATGTTGCTAAAATAAAAGATAACAAAACAGAAGTAACTGATGTTTTAGGTAAAACAGTTAGTGTAAAACCAAAATATGATTATACTAATACAGATTTATTTCTAAAAGGTATAAATATAGATGATAAAAATACTGTTAAAGAATCTCAAACAATAGATGATAAAGAATATACAAAATATAGTTTTGCAGTAAAAGCAGCAACATTTAATGAGATTTTAAAACCATTTGGTATAACTGTTAAAAATGATGGAACAGGATATGCATATGTAACTGAAGACAATAATGTATATATAGTAAGTTATTCATCTGATGAAGTTAATATAAATGTTAGTTATACAAATGTTGGAGAAGAATAATAAAGGTTTAATAATAAACCTTTTTTCTTTACATAAACAAAATGTAAAATACCTTGAATTTAAAGGGAAAAATGTGTTATAATCACTTATAGTGAAAAGTAAAGGAGTTTTATTTATGGCAGAATATAATGAAAAATCAATTAAAATACTAGAGGGTCTTGAAGCAGTAAGAAAAAGACCAGGTATGTATATTGGTTCAACAGATAAAAGAGGACTTCACCATCTTGTATGGGAAATAGTAGATAATTCAATAGATGAAGTAATGAATGGATATGGTAAAAATATTAAGATAATTCTTCATTCAGATGGTTCAGTTAGTGTTTCAGATGATGGACGTGGTGTTCCTGTCGGAAAGCATGAATCAGGTAAAAGTACAGTAGAAGTAATTTATACAATACTTCATGCTGGTGGTAAGTTTGAAGAAGGAAACTATAAAGTATCTGGTGGACTTCATGGTGTAGGTGCTTCTGTTGTAAATGCACTTTCAAAATGGATGATAGTAACCTCTAAAAGAGATGGAGCAGAATATACAATCAGTTTTAAAAATGGTGGAGAAGTAGATAGTCCTTTAAAAAAGGTTGGTCCTACTAATAAAACTGGTACTACTGTTAGATTTATGCCTGATGATAAAATATTTTCTACTACAAACTTCTCATTTACAACTATATGTGAAAGAATGCAAGAATCTGCCTTCTTACTAAAAGGTCTTTCTGTAGAAGTAATAGATGAAGAAGATAAAAAAGAAGTAAAATATCACTATGAAAATGGTATTAAATCATTCGCAGAATATATGAATGAAGGAAAAAATACACTTCATAATGTATTACATTTTACTGGAGAAAAAGATAAAATTGAAGTAGAAATTGCAATGCAGTATACAGATACATATAATGAAAACATTATTTCATTTGTTAATAATGTTAAAACAAGTGATGGTGGTTCACACGAGGTAGGATTTAAAACAGCATTAACAAAAGTATTTAATGAATATGCTAGAAATAATGGATACTTAAAAGCAAAAGATAAAAACTTAGAAGGACCTGATGTAAGGGAAGGTTTAACCGCAGTTATATCACTTAGAATTCCAGAAGCATTACTTCAATTTGAAGGACAAACAAAAGGTAAACTAGGTACACCGCTTGCTAAAACTGTAGTAGAAAATGTAGTTTCTGAAAAGTTTGGATTTTATTTAGAAGAAAATAAAGAAGTAGCAGTTACAATATTAAATAAAGCATTAAAAGGAAAAGCCGCAAGAGAAGCCGCTAGAAAGGCAAGAGAAGCTGCTAGAAAAGCAAGTGGAACAAAAAAAGAAAAAAATATTAGTGATAAACTTGCTCCTGCACAAAAGAAAGATTCATCTAAAAATGAGCTATTTATAGTAGAGGGTGATTCAGCAGGAGGTTCTGCTAAAACAGGAAGAGATAGAAGATATCAAGCAATATTACCTCTTCGTGGTAAAGTACTTAATACAGAAAAAGCAAAAATAGAAGATGCATATAAAAATGCAGAAATTAATACACTTATTTATACAATAGGTGCGGGTGTTGGGACAGACTTTGATATTAAAGATTGTAATTATGATAAAGTAATAATAATGACCGATGCCGATGTTGATGGATCACATATACAAGTTCTTTTAATAACATTCTTCTATAGATATATGAGACCACTTATAGAAGAAGGAAGACTTTATATCGCAACACCACCACTTTATAAAATAGAGTTTGCTAAAAATGAAGTAGTGTATGCTTATAATGATGAAGAATTAAAAGAATATACAAAAAATAGAAAACCAATTGATACACAAAGATACAAAGGTCTTGGTGAAATGGATGCTGAACAGTTATGGGAAACAACAATGGATCCAGAACATAGATTATTAATTAGAGTTAAGATAACTGATGCTGCTCTTGCAGAAAAAAGAGTATCAGTACTTATGGGTGATAATGTTGATCCTAGAAAAGAATGGATAGAAGAAAATGTAGAATTTTCTTTGGAAGATGATTATAAGATATAGGAGGTGCTTTAAATGAAAAAGAAAAATGATGAAACAAAAGAAGTAATACAAAGAATACATGATTATGCCCTTGAAGAAATAATGGGTGATAGATTCGCATCATACGCTAAAGAAATAATTCAAGATAGAGCCCTTCCTGATGTAAGAGATGGACTTAAACCTGTTCAAAGAAGAATACTTTATGGAATGTATGAAAGTAAAAATACATATGATAAAAAATATAGAAAAAGTGCTAAAGCAGTTGGAGAAATAATGGGTAATTACCATCCACATGGTGATTCATCTATATATGATGCAATGGTTAGAATGAGTCAAGATTGGAAAATGATGACTCCATATATTGATATGCATGGTAATAATGGATCTATGGATGGAGATTCAGCAGCTGCTATGCGTTATACAGAAGCAAGATTATCTAAAATAGCAGGTGAACTACTTAAAGATATAGAAAAAGGAACTGTTAATATGGCTCCTAACTATGATGATACAAGAGTAGAGCCAACAGTACTTCCTTGTAAGTTTCCTAATTTACTTGTAAATGGTTCAACAGGTATAAGTGCTGGATATGCAACTAATATACCAACACATAATTTAGGTGAAGTAATAGATGCAACAGTTTACAGAATAGATAAACCAAATTCTTCTTTTGAAGAAATATTTAATATAGTAAAAGGACCAGACTTCCCAACAGGTGGAACAATTGAAGGAAAGAAAAATATAGAAGAAGCATATAGAACTGGTAAAGGAAAAATAAATGTAAAATGTAAATATGAAATCATAAAGGAAAAGACAGTTCATCAAATACTTATTACAGAAATTCCATATGAAGTAAATAAAGCAAATTTAGTTAAGAAAATAAATGATATTAGAATAGAAAAGAAAATAGATGGAATAGTAGATGCTAGAGATGAAACAGCAAGAGGAGATCTTAGAATTGCAATTGATTTAAAGAAAGACGCTAATAGTGAACTTATCTTAAATTATTTACTTAAAAATACAGATATGCAAATATCATATAGCTTTAATATGATTGCTATTGTTAATAGAAGACCAAAACTTGTTGGACTTGTTGATATAATTGATGCATATATTGCTCATCAAAAAGAAGTTACAATAAGAAAAAGTAAATTTGATTTAGAACATGCTAAAGCAAGAATGCATATAGTAGATGGTTATTTAAAAGCAATGAGTATATTAGATGAAGTAATTGCTTGCATTAGAAAAAGTAATAATAGAATAGATGCTATAAATAACTTAGTAAAAGAATTTGAGTTTACTATAGAACAAGCAACTGCAATAGTAGATATGAAATTATATCGTTTAACTAATACAGATGTAGTAGCTCTAGAAGAAGAAAGAGCAAAATTAGAACAGATAATAGAATTCTTAAACTCAGTTTTATCTAATGAAAAGGTATTATTTAAACAAATGAAAAAAGAATTATTAGATATAAAGAAAGAATATGCTACAGAAAGAAAAACAGTTATTAAAGATGAAGTATCTGAAATAAAAATAGATGCAATAGATATGATTCAAAAAGAAGATGTAATAGTAGTTATAACAAAAGAAGGATACATAAAAAGAGTATCAAGTAGAAGTTATCAATCTAGTAAGAATGAAGATACTTTATTAAAAGATAATGATTATGTACTTGGTTTATATGAACTAAATACATTAGATACAGTACTTTTATTTACTAATTTAGGTAATTATTTATATGTTCCAGTTCATGAAATTCCAGATGCAAAATGGAAGGATTTAGGAAAACATATAAGTAATATTAAAACTATAAAATCAGAAGAAAAAATAATTGGATGCATACCAGTAACTAATTTTGAAACAAGTGATATTATTACTATATTTACTAAAAATGGTATGATAAAAAGAACTAATTTATCAGAGTTTAAACTTCAAAGATATTCAAAGGCAGTAACATGCATTAAATTAAAAGATGACGATGAAGTAGTAAATGCTATAAATTCTAAAAATAAAGAAGTATTAATTTCAACAGAAAATGGTTACGGATTATGGTATGATATAGAAGAAGTTCCTATTTCTGGAATAAAAGCATCAGGTGTTAAATCTATTAATTTAAAAGATGATATAGTAGTATCAGGATGCTTATTTAATAAAAATGATGAATATATCGCTGTATTTACAAATAAAGGAACTGCTAAAAGAATAAAATTAGAAGAGATGGAAAAATCATCAAGAGCTAGAAGAGGATTATTATTAATTAGAGAAGTTAAAACTAATCCATATAAAATAGTAAAAACTTTTGTAATAAACGGTAAGAGTAAACTAGGATTTATGACAAGTTCTGATATTGATTATATAAGAAGTGCTGAAATATCAATAAATGATAGATACTCAACAGGATCATCTATATCTAAGAAAAAAGTATTAGATGTATTTGAAATAAAAGAATTAATATCAAAAGAGGAACTTGAAGTATTAGAAGAGGAAGAAGAAATAGAAAGTATTCCAAAAAAAGATGTATCATTAAAAGAAATTGATGATAAGATTATGACTATAGATGATTTTTTAGATGACTTTAATATGGAAAATTGATAGAAATATCAATTTTTTTCTATTTTTTAGGGGAATTTGGTATGTAGACGGAGTAAATAATATATGAGGACCTCAGAAAAAAAATATAGAAAGTAGGTGCATATATATTAAATATGTAAAAAGTTATCAAGAAGATATTGTAAGACAAAAATATGAAGTAATACCAGGAAC
>OGYE01000622.1_pt1 | contig 23053 bp, 25 predicted proteins | sample 1576471 | NCBI WGS metagenome assembly OGYE01 (sample SAMEA3541532, study PRJEB24748) | human gut metagenome | biome: human gut; feature: human-associated habitat; material: faeces | place: China | collected 2012
GGGCATTCCCGCCATAATGAGCAGCCACATCCTCTTCCCGAACATTGAGCCAAATGACGTTCCGGCCACAATGTCGCGCACGATCATGCACGGCCTTCTGCGCGAAACGCTGGGCTTTGACGGGCTTATTCTCAGCGACTGCATGGTAATGGACGCTATCCGGCGGCATTACGGCACGGCGCACGGCGTCGTGGAGGCGATGCGCGCGGGCGTGGACATGGTATTTGTTTCGAGCAATGCCGATCTCCAGCGCGAGAGCGCTGCCGCGGCGCTCGCCGCCGCCGAGAGCGGCTCGATCGACGCGCGGGAGCTGGACGTGTCTGCGGAGCGCATCCTCCGCGCCAAGGAGCGGTGGATACATCCCGCCGAGCCGGAGAGCGCCGGGCGTGCCGAGGACTTCGCCGCTGCCGCGCGCATGGCGCGCGAGGCGGTCACTGCGGTGCGCGGCAAGGCGTGCCGGGCAAGCGAAAAGACGTTTTTCTGTGGCTGCGCCGATTACCGCATGACGCAGGCCTCAAACGCCGATCCGGAGGCGAAAGCGTTCCCGGAGTATATGGGCGCGCGTTTCGGAGCAAAATTCGCCGTCTGTTCCAAGGACCCGGACGAGAAGGAGATCGCGGAGCTCGTCAAATGCGCGGACGGAGCGGGAAATATCATCTTTTCCTCCTGCAACGCGCACCTCTTCTGCGGCCAGCTCGCTCTTGCGGCGGCGCTCGCCGAAAAGGGCGTGCCGATGACCGTGGCGGCGCTTCGCAACCCCTACGATCTTCCGCTCATGCCCGAAAATGCGGCGCTGCTCGCGGCATTCGATTATTCGAGAGATTCTCTCGCCGCGCTCGCGGACGTATTCTCCGGCGGAGACTGCTGCGGCGTGATGCCCGCGGCGCTGTGAGGTGAGAGATATGTTTGTTGTCGGTATTGACGGCGGCGGGACAAAGACCCGCGTGGCCGTCTGCGCGTCGGACGGGACGCTGCTCCATAGAGAAACGCTCGGCGCCTTCAACCTTTCTGCCATCGGCGAGGACGGCTTCCGCCGCCGCGTGGGGGAGATCCTCACGCTCTGCGGCGATATGCGCGCATGCGGCGCGCTGTGCGTCGGCGGCGCGGGAGCGTCCGGCGCGGCGATGGGGGAGATACTGCGCGCGGAGCTTGCTGCGCACAGCTTTGCCGGAAAGCTCCTTCTCTGCGGCGACCATGAGATCGCGCTCGCAGGCGCGATGCAGACGCCGGGGTGCGTTCTCATCGCGGGAACGGGCTCGATCTGTTACGGCAAAAACGCCGCCGGAGAGACTTTCCGCAGCGGCGGCGGCGGGCACATCATCGACGATCCGGGGAGCGGCTACGCGCTCGGCCGGGACGCGCTTGCCGCGGCGCTCCAGACCGAGGACGGCCGTCTTTCGGAAAATGCGCTCCACGGCGCGGTGATGGACACTGTCGGCGGCAGCGGCATTCAGGGCATATTTGATTTTGTCTATTTCTCCCGCCGCGGCAAGGGCGACATCGCCGCGCTCGCGCCGCTCGTGCTGCGATGCGCGGCGCAGGGGGACACGGTCAGCCTTGATATTCTCCGCCGCGGCGCCGCCGAGCTTGCCCGCCTCGTTTCGGCGGTCATGGGCAAACTCGGCCTTGAAAACGGCTCGCCGTGCGCTCTCGCGGGCGGGCTGCTCGCGGAGGACAACGTGTACCGCCGCGCGGTGTGCGCGGCGCTCGCACCGTTCTGCCGTCCGGCGGCCCCGGAGCACGACGCGCTCTTCGGCGCGGTGCAGCTCGCGCTCGCCGCGATACAGTGAACAGAAAAACCCGGCTCTTCGGAAACGATCCGAAGAGCCGGGTTTTCTATATGCGGTTTCAGTACAGCGTCTCGGGGTACATACCCTCGGCGGTGAGCTTGCGGAGCATGGCGGCGGTCGTGGCGCGGTCCTCGTGGTACGTCATGCCGAACCACGCTTCCTCGGTCGTGTAGGCGTCAACGTGCATCGACCCTTCGCGAAGCATGTCGCCGACCATCGTCGGCAGCAGGCACTCGCTCTTGAGCTCTTTGCCCGCCTCGGAGCGGAGGAACGTATGGAAGTAGGTCTCCATCTCGTCGAGCGCCCACGGCGTGAAGCCCCAGAAGTTCATCGATACCGGGCTTTCGCCGTCAAGCGCGACGCCCTCCTCGGAATCGGCGAACGAGCGGATGGAGCTGTCCGGCGCCTTGCCGATCTTGAACGTCTCTTTTACGGCGGTCATCTCGCCGCCGTCGATGCGGCATACGCCGCGCGTCACGGTGCCGAAATCGCTCACGGTGTTGCGCAGCTTGTAGGCGACCATGCAGCCGCGGCCCGTCTCCGGGAGCTTTTCAAGCGCTTCGTACATCAGCGTGAAGGCGCCGGGGCCGTAGTAATCGTCGGCGTTCACCACGGCAAACTTGCCGGTGATCACATCCTTTCCGCTGAGTACGGCGGGGACGGTGCCATAAGGCTTCGTGCGGCCTTCCGGAACGGCGAACCAATCCGGCAGCGCGTCAAAGCTCTGGAAGGCGTAATCCACGTGCGCCTTTCCTTCGAGCCGCTCGCCGCACACGGCGCGGAAGTCTTCCAGCATCTGCGGCTGGAGAATGATGACGAACCGGTCAAACCCGGCGCGCTGCGCGTCGTGAATGGTGTACTCCATGAGGATCTCTCCGCCGGGGCCGACCTTTTCGATCTGCTTCGCCCCGCCGTAGCGCGAGGCGAGCCCCGCGGCCATGATAACGAGTGTTGCGGACATGAAAGTTCTCCTTTCGCTGCAAAAACGGATGAGGATATCAATAAGCGCTTATTTCAAGACTTGCGTCGTCCTGACCTTTTTCGATGGACCGGATCTCGGCGTAATACCCGTAATCGTCGTTCACGCGGACGTATACGCGCTCGCCGGCCTTGTGGCCGATCACCGCCGCGCCGAGCGGGGACTCCTTGCTGATGAGCCCTTCGAGAGCGTTCTGCCGGAGCGTCGTCACGAACCGGACGGTCATTTCCTCGTCGTCATCCTCGAGATACAGCACGACGCGGTCAAAGAGACCGACCTCGTCGGCGCCGGACTTCGCGTCGATCACAACGGCGGAGGCGAGCATCTGCTTGAGATAGCGGATGCGGCTCATGTTCTTGCGCTGCTCGGCCTTGGCAGCCTTATACTCAAAATTTTCACTCAGATCGCCGAACGAGCGGGCGACCTTCACATCCTCGAGGATCTTCGGCATGAGCACTTCCTCGCGCTCGCGGAGCTCCTCGCGCATTTTCTGCATATCAACGGCAGTCAGTTCGTCATGCATGGTGTTTATTTGGCCTTCTTTCCGTTAAAGCACCGCCGGATGCTCTCCTTCGTGGGGAAGAGGAACGGCGTGGTGTCCTTGTAGGCGTTGTACCCGCGCATGAGCACCGGGAAAACATTGACGTCCTCATACATTGCCAGCAGCAGACCGCACACGCTGAAAATGGTGGCGCACCACGGATCAAAGTTCGCCGCCGGGATGAGCAGCAGACAGAAAAAGAGCATCGCCCAAACACTCGGATGGCGGCAGAGAGCGTAGGCTCCCGTCGTCACGAGATCCTTTTCCCACCAGCGTTTTTTGGGGTCCTTGCGCTTCCAGTTCGTGCGCCCGCCGGCGATGAGGGTGAGGTATATGAGCAGCGCGAAAAAGCCGAGCGCCAATATACCGGCGATGACGCGTACCGCCGTGGGAAGGGAATTGGCCTCTGAAAGGCCGGGCAGAACGGGGTTGAAAAACGCGAGACCGATCAGGCCGGCGCCGACGGTGTGGAGCGACTGCATGCGGTCGTTGTTGTGTGAGGTATTGTTGAGATCGTAGAGAATGATGCTGACATAGCCCAGCACGCCGCAGACGATGGGGCTCAAACCATCAAAGAGCATAGGGGTTCTCCTTTTCTATCAAGGCGGATTTATCCCTATTACTATACCATATTCTGCCGGAGAAAAGCAATACGGATCAGAGTATCTCGTCCGGCACGCTGCGGGCGAGAGCGCGGTTGGTGTAGCGCGGATCGTCTGTTACCTCGCGGTACACATGCAGCCAGTCCGGGAGCGGCAGCGGCTCGTCCTCGCTTTGCAGCTCGCATTCGCAGAAGGCGCGGTCGCGCCAGAAGGGGAAAACATCGATCTCCAGCGTGTGCCCTTCAAAGGGCACAAGATAGCGCGTCTTTTCGATCGTGCGCAGCGCCTCGTCGCGCTCGGAGAGGAGCGCTTCAAACTCCGCGGCAGTGATCTCGCGCTCGCGCTCAATGCGCGTTACGGCGGTGACGCGCGTCTTTTCGGTATAGTAATACCGCGTTTCATCGCCGCAGCGGGCGCGGCGGATGCGGCGGCCCGCGCCGGAGGTCCCGGCGCGGAGATAGACCTGCGCAATGGCGAGACGCTTCACGCTCTTTTCCCCAAGCAGCGCCGCGTCCGGCAGCGCGATGAGAAATTTCCGCTCGATCTCAAGCGGGAGGCTGGCTTCACTCATAAATAAATCCCTTTCCGAAACGAAAAGCCTCCCTCTGACGAGGGAGGTAAATCATGCCACGGGCAAAAGAGGGGGGGAGACGTCCTGCGCGGAGGTTTACGGTTTTTCTCTCTTTCTGTCAGCGGTTTTACTCTGGGCGGAGCAGAGCCCCGCCCCCTACGGGCGCAATTCGGCCCTTTTGCAGAGGCGGGGCCCTGTCCCGCCCGACGGAGGGGGTTTCCCTTGTCAAAAGGAGCTTTTATTTAGTATATCACAGCTTCTGCTGAAGATTCATCAGCATCTCGGAAAGCGCGCCGCAGGTCGCGGTCTCGTGTGCGCCGATGGTGCCGTCACCGTGCGCGGCGATCGTGCCGGACTGCACGGCCCAGAGCATCGCCTGCTGCGCCCACGGGCTGACGGAGCTGCCGTCGCTCCATGCGGCGAGATCGCCCGCGGCGGAGGTGTCCGCGCCGCGCAGCGCCGCGTAGCGGCAGAGGATCACGGCGGTCTGCTCACGGGTGACCGGCTCGTCGGGACGGAACGTGCCGTCACCGTAGCCGACGATCAGCCCGCTCTGCGCTGCCCAGCGGATGGCCTGCGCCGCGTCGGTGTCGGCGGGGAGATCGGAGAAGTACACGTCGTCCTCGGCGGCGGGGCGGTCAAAGAGCGTCCAAAGCGTCTGCGCAAGCAGCACGCGGGTGGCGGGCGCTCCGCTCTCGGCATCGCGCAGCGGCACCGGCGTGGCGCTGCCGGGCATGGTCTGGGAAACGGCAGACGGTTCCGGCGTGGGGAGCGTGGCCTCCGGCGTCACGGAAACGGCGGTCTCGACGACGGCGGGCGTTTCAACAACGGCGACGGTCTCCGTGGCCGGCGCCGTGGTCTCGGCGCAGGCGCGGAAGGGCGCGGCGGAAAGCGCGCTGCTCTCGCCGGTAAGATTCACCGGCACAAAGCTGCACACGGTGCTTCCCTCGCTCGAAGGAGTATAAGTGAATGTGATGGTGTAAGGGTTATACTCATCGCCGGTCAGGTGCTCACTGCTGCCGTACCAGACGAAATCGGAAACGGGGAACTCCTCACCCGTCAGCTCGGAGCGGACGGCAAGCCCAGCGTCCTCGCTGCGCATCCCTGCCGCGACGGAGAGCGCCTCGGCATACTGCACGCGAAATTCGTACGTCACGCCCTCGCGCAGCGCTTCGCCGTCCGGCACGCGGTGGAGCGTCCCGGCCTCAAAGCAGTCGCGCTTGTGGACGAGCGGGCCGGTCTGATACGTTGTATCGCCGCGGAGAAAGTCGCTCACGGCGAGCAGCGAATGGGAGAGAGACCCGGCGGAGAGAGCGGAAATGTCGTTTGTCACGCCGATCAGATTCGCGCTGCCCTGTCCGGCGAGAAGCGTTCCGTCAGCGAGCGTCGCAGCGCCGTTTCCGTCGGGCATGGCGGAAAGGTTTTCCCACGCGCCGATGGCGGCGGTGCCGTTTTCGGCGTGGGCGAGCGCCATGGTAAGTCCGTCGGCGGCAAGCGCGCGGGCGCTTTTGCCGTTGAAGCGGATGCGGTAGTACGGATTATCGTCCTTCACGGCATACCACACGCCCTGATCCTGCCAGACGTAGTGGAGCACCGCCTCCACGCCGCCGGACGCGGCGGCGTTGGTGTACCCGGCGAGATAGACCGAGATCGTCGTGGTCTGCCCCTGCGGCAGGGCCACGGCGTAGCTGCGGTAGGGGAGGATCTCCACGTCGTAGGAGGCAAGACGGTTGGCGTCGGTATACGGCTCCGCGCCCATCTGCGCGGAAATGTCCTTGCCGAAATAATTGCAGTTGAGCCCTTCGCCGGTGTAGTTCAGTCCGACGGTGAACGTGAACATCTCGGCCAGACGCTTCGCGGCGTTCGTCACGCCCTCGCCGTCCGTCTCCGAGGCATTCTCGCCGAAGGAGTCCCGGTCTGCGGCGTAAAGCGCCAGAACGTCCCGGAAGGTGAGCGTTTCCACGGTAAGACCGTCCGTGCCGGCGGCAAGCGCGTTTCCGCTCAGCAGCGCAATAAGCAGCAGTGCGATGACTGCTGCGGAAAAGACACGATATACGGCGGATCGGCGTGAGGCTCTCATGGCAGACTCCCTCGGTTAAAGTCGGAATTGGTTGCGTGCTTTACATAACCTGTCTGTAAATTAACATAATGCCCGAAGGAAATCGTTAAGAAGAAGAAACAAATTCCGCCGCGTTCCGTTACCAAAATGACGCTTTTCCAGCTTTTTCCGAAGGAAATCAAGATATTGATGCGCAAATCCCGGGAGAACACCGCATATAGCGTTACAAAACGGCGCAGAGATTTAATAAATATGTCAATCTCTGCGCCGTCGGCTTTATAAAATTATGTCGCCCAAATTACGGGAAATTATTCCTCGCCGTCAAGATAGCGGCACGCCGCGAGCGCGGCGTTCGCCCCGTCCGAAACGGCGGTGGCGAGCTGGCGGACGCGCTTGCCGCGGCAGTCCCCGGCAACGAAAACGCCCCGGACGGGCGTTTCGCCGGTCTCCGGCACGGCGGCGTAGCCCTGCGCCGTGAGCGGCAGGAGCGCGGCGAAGCGCTCAAGCTCCGGCTGCTGCCCGACGGAGACAAAAAGACAGTCCACGCCAAGCTCGGTCTCTTCGCCGGTCGCGGTATTTTTCAGCCGCAGCGCGCGGAGAGAGCCGTCCTCCGTGAGAAATCCGGCGATCTCCATCGGCGTGAGGACTGTAACGTTCTTTCGCGCGAAGAGGCGCGCCTGCTTCTCGGCGTCGCCGCGGAAGGCGTCGCGCCGGTGGATGAGATACACGGTCCGGCATATATCGGAAAGAAGCAGCGCCTCCTGCAGCGCGCTGTCACCGCCGCCGACAACGGCGGTGACGCCGTTTTTATAAAATCCGCCGTCGCACACCGCGCAGTACGAAACGCCGTGGCCGAGAAGCTCCTCCTCACCCGGCAGACCGAGATGGCGGTGCTTTGCGCCCGTGGCGAGGATCACGGCGCGGCTTTCGTATACGCCGTCCTCGGTGCGCACGGTGAAATTCTCCCCGGCGCGCTCCACGGACAAAACCTCGCCGACGTCGGTCTCGGCGTCAAGCACGAGCATCTGCTCGAGCATCCGCTCGGCGAGCTCCGCGCCGCCGACGGAGGCGACGCCGGGATAATTCTCCACGCGCGGCGCATAGGCGATCTGGCCGCCGTAGCCCTCGCGTTCGAGCAGAAGGACGCTTTTCCCGCTGCGGCGGGCGTAAATGGCGGCGGTCATTCCCGCCGGGCCGCCTCCGGCAATGATGATGTCGTACATGGCGTTTCCCCCCTGTAAAAGATCACACGGCGGGCGGAGCAGAGCCCCGCCCCTACGGGCTGTAAAAAACCTTCTGTCGAAAAAGCCTCGCAGAGTTTGCGCCCGCAGGCGCAAATAGAGTGTTAATCATTTTCTCCGGCGACATGTGCGTCGGAGAAAATACATTTCGGCTCGCAAACGTGCGAGTTGTGCGCCAACGGCGCACAGCGAGTGCGCTGCGGCGAGCCGCTATCCCCTCAAACGAGAGCCCAGCGAAGCGGGTCTCGTTTGATATGCTCAGAGCTTTACCGGGCAGCGGTAACGCGGCTTACCAAGGCTCTTTTTGCCGTATTCGATCGCCTCGGCCGGGCAGCGGGTAATGCATGCCATGCAGTGCGTGCAGTTATCCTCCCAAACCGGATGGCCGTCGTGCAGCGTGATGGCGCATGTCGGGCAGAGCTTCGCGCACAGGCCGCAGCCGGTGCATTTTTCATTCACGGTGAACTGCTTGGCGTGGACGAGGAGCGGATAGAACGCTTTGTTCACGACGCCGCTTTTGAGCTTGTCGGCAGCGCTCACCTTCGGCTGCGGGAACGGCTTTCTCTCGCGGATGAGCTCCGCCAGCCGGTCAAGCATGGGATCCGCCGCGGCAACGATCCTGCGCGCCTTGGCCTCATCCGGCACGTCAAACATCACAATATAGTTTTCCGGCATGATGACGCGGGCGCAGCCGCGGTATGTGAGATACTTCTCCGCGCAGAGCTCGGCGGCGTATTTCCCCGCTTCGCCGATCTCTCCGCCGCAGGTCATAACAAAATAGATCTCCTTGCTGCCGCGGAGCAGCGTGCGGCGCAGATGGTCGCGCACGATGTGCGGCAGCTGCCAGGCATACGTCGGCGTGCAGACGATCCACGGCGTTTCGGATTCGAGCGGCGACGTATCGTTGTGCCGGATGCGCTCCATGAGCGGCATTGTCTCCTCGCCGAGCGCGGCGGCGAGCTTCTTTGCGGCGTATTCGCTGTTTCCCGTACCGGTAAAATAAAGGATCATGGCGTTACTCCCCTTTCTCCGGCGAAAGCCGGAGGAATATTAAGTACAGTATATCACGCGCTTTGCCGCGCGGCAAGGTCATTCCGAAAGATCGATCCCCGCGGCCTTCGCCGCAAGCGTATAGAGCACCGGCTCAAACCGCACGCCGTACCAGTGCTCCGGCTCGGTGCGCCGGATGCACGCGAGGACAAACTCCGCTGCGGCCTCCGCCGCCGGGAAAGGCTCATACCCGCGGCACAAAAGTCCCGTGAACGCCGAGGCAAAAAGATCGCCCGTGCCGTGGCAAGTCCGCGCAAGGCGCGCATGCCGGTAGTAACCGCGAAACCCCTTCCCGCTCACTACGACGCCGGTCGTCTCCGGCTCGTAGCTCACGCCGGTGAGCACGACCGTGCCGACGCCCTTTTCATGCAGCGCGGCGGTGAGCTCTTCAATATACGCCTCGTCATACTCTTTGCGGTACTCCATGCCGGTGAGCAGCGCCGCCTCCGTGATATTCGGAAGCAGGATGTCCGCCGAGAACGCCAGCGTCTTCATTTTCTCCACGAACGCGGCATCAAACCCCGCATAGAGCTTCCCGTTATCGGCCATGGCGGGATCAACGATGCGCGCGCCGCCCGGCACGAGCAGCGTGTCCATGATGCGCCGGACATGGGTGATCTGCTCGCCGCTGCCGAGATAGCCGGTGTACACCGCGTCGAAGCGGAACCCCTCTTTCTGCCAATGCTGCGCAATGGCGGGCATATCCGCCGTCAGGTCGCGGAACGTATAGCCCGCGAAGCCTCCGCCGGTGTGCGTGGAGAGTACTGCCGAGGGCAGCACCGCCGCTTCCACGCCGCACGCCGACAAAACCGGCAGCGCCACCGTGAGAGAGCACTGGCCCACACAGGAGATGTCCTGCACCGTTAAGACCCGTTTGTTCATACCGTTTCCTTTCGTTTTTTGAAAAGCCAAAAGGCTCCCCGCTTATGCGGGGAGCTTTGGCTATGCGATTTTTTTACTTCGCCACGGGGACGGCGCCGGCCTGACGGATGAGGTCGTTCGCCGCGGTGCCGGTGGCGTAATCAAAGAACGCCTGTGCCGCCGGGGAGAGCGTCTCGCCCTCGCGGGTCACCAGAACGAAGGGACGCTGCACGGCGTAGGTACCGTCCAGAACGGTCTCCTCGGAGCAGTCAACGCCGTTCACCTTCAGCGCCTTGATGCCGTCCTGTCCTTCGACCGCGGAGAGAGAGGCATAGCCGATGGCGTTGGGGTTCGCCGCCACAGCGGAGATCACAGCGCCGGTGGAGGTCAGCTCCTGCGCGAGGACACACGCCTCGCTCGTGCCGGTGACGGACTCAAAGCCGTCGCGCGTGCCGCTGCCGGACTCACGGCCGACGCAGGAGATCGCAAGGTCTTCGCCGCCGAGCTCGTTCCAGTTCTTGATCTCGCCCTTGAAGATGGCGGCGATCTGTTCAATGGTCAGATCGTCCACGGGGCAGTCCTTGTTGACGATGATCGCGATGCCGTCGAGCGCGACGACCGTGCCGGTGAGACCGGTCTCGCTCGTCTTGAGCGCGCGGGAGGCAAGGCCGATATCGCAGCTGCCGGTGCGGGCAGACTCAATGCCCGTGCCGGAGCCGGTGGGGTCATAGGTAACGCTGACGCCGGGGTTGTCGTTCATGAACTGCTCGGCGAGGATGTTGACGACCTTCTCCATGGAGGTGGAGCCGTTCGTGGAAACGCTGCCGGAAAGAGCGGCGGGCGCTTCGGAAGCGGGAGCCTCGGTCACCGGAGCGTCCGCAGCGGGGGCGGCGGTGGGATCGGCAGCCGGGGCAGCAGCGCCGCAGCCCGCGAGCAGCGCGAGCGTCAGCACGGCGGCCATAGCCAGCGTGAAAATTTTCTTTGCTTTCATAATAGATTCTCCTTTTTTCAAATCATTAACCCTTCGGTACGACGTAAGCATACCGCCGCACGGTAAAATCCGTTACCGCAGTTTCGTAAAATGATTGTAAAAAGGAGAACGCGCTTCAAGAGCGGTTTCAGCAAAGAGACTGTCGTCTTTTGTTGGCAGCAGTCTCTTTTATTTAAGTGTTCTTGCAGCTGCGGATGTGGAGATAGACGGTATTTTTGCTGATGCCCAGCGCCTCGGCACATTCTACAACGCTGTTTTTCAGTTTGAAAAACCCCTTGCTGTAGAGCCGCGCGATGATCTCCTTGTTCTTGTCGTGCACGGCGATATCGGCGTCTGCCATTACGACGCGCTTTGTCTCCGCAATCGTATCGCCGACGAGCTGTGACGGGCTGTCGGCAAAGTTCTCTTCCCGGCCGACGCTTGCGCCATCATCCGTCTTCATCAGCGTGTTTATAACGGAGGCAAGCGGCGTATTCAGATAAAAGTTGATGCACAGCAGCCCGACGATCTTCGCGTTCTCGCTGCGGATGGCGATCGTCGTGGAATGCATGGGCTCGCCCTTTTTGTTTTTTGAATAATAGGCGATATAGTCCTTGCCGTTGTTGTGGCGGATATCCTCCAGCATATGCAGCGCAAGATCGGTGATCGGCGCGCCTTCCTTGCGGCCGGTATAGTAGCCGTTGATGATCTTGATAACGGAGTTATCGTAGTTTTCCAGACTGTGCAAAACGATCTCGTATCCGTCCCCCAGATAGTTGGCAAGGCCCTCGCACAGTGTCTTATAAGATTCCAGCACCATGCGGTCCATACGCGTGAAGGACATGGTTTTTTTACTGTTTTTCTGTTCCATAGTCACACCAGATTCCCTATTTTATACACAACTTATTATTCTAATTCATGCCCCGCGCCGTGTCAATATTGATAGTCAACAATAACGTCAATGAAAAATTGTTCACTCATCCGAAAGCGCATTTAATGAACATTTTTATATTGACTAAACATTTTTAACGCGCTTATAATGGCATCGTAAGCGCGGCAGTACCGCTGCCAATTTCCGAAAACATTATTCTTAAGGAGGAATGTTGTCATGAAAGTAATTTCCACCGAAACCGCCCCCGCCGCGATCGGCCCGTATTCTCAGGCGATTGTATCGGACGGTGTTTTATACACCTCCGGTCAGATTCCATTGAACCCGGAAACCGGAGCAATCGCCGGAACCGGAATTGAAACGCAGGCAGAACAGGTTATGCAGAACCTTGCTGCTGTGCTGGCGGATGCAGGCATGGGATTTGAAAATGTTGTAAAAACAACCTGCTTCATTACAAATATGGAGTATTTCGCCACGTTCAACGCGGTATATGCCAAGTATTTCGTTTCGAAACCCGCACGCTCATGCGTGGAGGTTAGCCGTCTTCCGAAAGACGTGTTGGTTGAAGTAGAGCTCATTGCAAAGAAATAAAAATTAAAGTGGGAGGAACTGACATGAGTGGAGAAAAGCTTCCAGACATCAACTCAAATGCAAATCTTCTGAACAAATGGGGTATCCTTGCTCTCGGCGTAGGCGGCTGCATCGGTAGTGGCGTTATCTCTCTTCTTGGCTACGGCATCGGTAGAACGGGACACTCAGTTTGGCTGGCTTTTGCCATCGCGCTTCTAATGGGCTTCATTATTTGCATCCCCGTGCTGTTTGTTACCGGCTCCGTGTGCCTTCCCGGCGGCACATATTCTCTGATTACTGCAATTCTCGGGAAAAAAGTGGCAGGTGTATATATTATCACCTTCTTTTTGAACCTACCCGGTATCGCGCTGTATGGCTTGGCGATGGGACAATATATCCAGTCCTTCCTTCCGGGCGTGTCTGTGCGTCTTGCAGCCGTTGTGATATTTACACTCTTTTTCCTGTATACGCTGATTGGTATTAAAGCCCTAGACAAGCTTCAGAAATTTACCACAATGCTTCTTCTGGCCGGTCTTGCCACGTATATACTGGTCGGTTTGTCCAAAGCGGACCTCAGCCTTGTGAATCCTGCAACAAACCCGGATTTTCTCATGAAAGGGACGAAGGGGCTTTTCAGCGCAGCGTTTTTATTGATGTATGCCGTCAGTCAGTCCGGAATCATGTTCTTCAGCCGACTGGCGAAAAACCCCAAACACGATATTCCATTCGCCATCATTGGTACATCCATTATTCTGACTATCGTCTATATTTCTATGAGCATAGCGTCTTCCGCTGTGCTTCCGATTGAGATGACGGCAAATCAGCCGCTGACGTATGTTGCCAAAGAGATTCTCCCCGCCCCGGTATTCGTTTTCTTTATGATTTCCGGACCTTTGATGGCGCTTTCAACTTCTCTTTCTGCAAGCTTTATGATGTATGCTGAGCCGATCCTTGTCGCCGTCAACGATGGCTGGCTTCCCAAAAAGCTTGGAATGATGAGCAGAAAAGGAACGCCCTGGGTCATTATGTTGGTCGAGTATCTTGTCGTTATGATTCCCATTGTTCTCGGTTGGGATCTTGATATGATTGCCAATAGTGTTCTACTTATTTCCGCAATCACCGGCATTCTGCAAATTGTCGCACTATCGCTCGTTCCGCGCAAGTATCCTGAAGCCTGGGCAAACCGCAAATGGGGTAGAAAGCTCCCTACGTGGGTATTTTACGTTTCTATCGTAATCGCCATCTGCGTACAATGTGCCCTCGCCTATAACTCTGTATCGTCCGTCAAGCCTTACATCGTTATTACTACGGTCATTGTTCTTTTCATCAGCATTCCTTATTCGATCGTTATGGTCAATAAAGGCAAGATTGCAACACGCAATATTGATATCAAGGACGAATAAGGAGCGAGTCGTGAGCGTAATTGATCTAATGACTCCGAGATATCGCGGCGTGAAAAGTGGACTTTTCACGCCGTCGGTACCTGGCCGCGCTGTTTCAAACCTCGGAAGCGCAGATCTCTTTTCTCCGGATGGAAAACTCCCGCGCTGTGTGCGCGACGCTGTAATTGCTGCCATGGAACGGCCTGATGCAGCACATTACTCTCACCCTCTTGGCACTAAAGAGTTTCGGACTGCAGCGGCAGAACGCCTAAACGAAAAGTATTCTTATTCAGTCGACCCAGACCGGTACATCATGGCGTTTCCTGGTTCTGAGTTAGCTCTTCAGACGGCAATGCTACCTTTTCTTTCTGCCGAATGTGAGGTATTGGTACCAGACCCCGGGTATTTGGCAAATACTATCGATCCTGCCGCTTTGGGCGCAAAAGCGGTTGAAGTGCCGCTAAGCGAAGGAAATCATTTTGCGTTAGATGTCACCGCTTTTGAAAAACAGCTTACGTCAAAAACGAAAATGGTTATTCTGACCTATCCCAACAATCCAACCGGAACGGTCTATTCGCCGAACGAAATTCGGGCTCTATGTCGTTTTATCGTTGAACATGACCTAGTTTTGCTTTGTGACTGTGCGTTCGACGACTATATTTTCGACGGCAAAGAGTTGCTGTGGCCGGCTACTGTGCCGGGGATGTGGGAGCGAACAATCTCTGTATTCACCGTTTCTAAAGGCTGGGGTCTCTGTGGGCTTCGTGTCGGATATATGGTTGCAGATACTCCTGTTCTGGACGCCATTCTCGGAAGAGTCCCGGCATTGATGGGCTGTGTTTCCAATATCGCGCAGGCAGGAGCAGCTGCGGCGCTGCGCGATACTACGCTACTAAGGCAATATCACAACAGGCTTGCAACGCGGCGCAAATGGACTTTTGAACAGCTTTGCAATGTTCCCGGCATAAAAGTGACTCTGCCGGATGCTGGCTTTCAGTTCTGGATTAATACTTCCGAACTGGGCAATTCCGCAGAGATTGTCCATTATCTGAAAGAGAAAGCCGCCGTTCAAGTCAATAACGGAGCAGCTTTTGGAAAAAGCGGTGGAGAAGGTCATCTCAGACTTGTATTTGGGTGCTTAGACTGTGACACGGAATACCGCGCGGCAATTAGCCGTCTCTGTAGCGCACTTAAAAATTACCCGCATTAAAAGGTAATATGGCATAATCAGATGACGACGGAAGAGCAACGTCGATCAATCCATGTTATATTCGAATGAAGAGTCTGCTGCTTAAGGATAATTCCGCAGCAGACTCTTTTCATGAATAAACAAGCAACCCCGCGTCTAACGCATGCTTTTCGGATATAAAAAAGCCGCCCCCGCAGGGGCAGCCTGTTATATTGTCGTAATTGATGAACTATTTCGTGCATTCTAAGGCATATCTGCCCATTACTCTTATATAGGGCTTGTGCACCACCGATCTAGCCGATAATCTCAGCATATTTATATATTGTCGCGCTATTGTCGCGCTCGCGGTCGAGACGGCGGTTGCGGAGCGTCAGGACGAGGTCGGCTGCGACCATGAGAATGTCGGCAATGTAGAAAAACACCACATAGCTTAAATTGCCGAGGATGAGTTTCCCGATCAGGCCGCAAAGATACCCCGCGATGATGAGGAGCTCGAACGCAACGCTCTTGCCCTTCGCGGTGCGGGAGCGGAGAGACTTGGCAATATTGAACGGCCATGAGATGCCGAAGCAGACGAGCATGCCCGCTTCCAGAACATGGACGATGTTCATATCACTGGAGCATTTCGACGCCGTGCATCACAAACGCGCCGCCGAGACGCGCCATTTCCTCCGGCGTTTCGCGCATGCCGTTTTCGATCCACACCTTGGCGAGCGTGCACATGCCGGCCACGATGAACGAGGCGCAGTAGTCCAGTTTTTCGGACTCGCTCCCGCCGAAGATGGACAGGAACTCATAGAGATACTGGTACTTAAGCTTGTTGAATATCTTGTCCTGAAATTCGGAATCTCCGCTGCGGCAGTAAAGCGTGTAGAAAATGTCCGAATACTCACTCGCGAGCGTGAAGAGATCGGTCAGATACCGGAACGTCTTCCCGTCCGACTGGCGGGCGTTGTGGCGGCTGCCGACATCGTCCAGACGGCGCAGGAGATCGTCCTCAAGCTGATGGAGAAGATCGTACACGTCGCTGTAGTGCGCGTAAAATGTGCCGCGGTTCACGTCCGCGAGATCGGCCACGTCGCGCACCGTGACGCGGCTGATGTCCTTTTCGAGAAGCAGCGACGTAAGCGCGCCGCGAAGCTGTTTTTTTGTTTTCCGTACCCGACGGTCCTCGGTTTCCCGTTCTGCCATTTATCTATTTCCTCCTATGTGTGTTTGTTATTTATCATACACCGGTGATTATAATCCACAAGAGCCGAACATTCAATAGGTAAATGAACAAATTTCGCAAAAAAATCGGAAACAGTGCATCTGTTTCCGATTTTTTTATAATCCGTCACTCTTTTCTCATTTGGCGGTTTCTGCTCTTCTGTACCGCTTTCAGATAGATTTCCGCAGCGCGCATCACAGCCGGAGTAAGCGCTCCGGCGGAGATCTCCACCTGATCGACGCACACCGCGCCGTACTCCCCGCAGGGCTCCACGCGGGTCATGTGGCTCCAGAGCGGAACGCCCTTTGCCGCGCCCTCGATGATCTGCGTCCGATCCTCGTCGGTGCGGCGGAGCGGCTGCATCGTCCGGAGGCATCCGAGCGCCTTTCCCGCCGGGCGGCGGTTGAGCTGCCGCCAGACGCACGAGGCGCTGTGCGGCACGAGCGTGCTCACGCGGACCGTGCCCGCGCTGCCGAAGGCTTTCAAAAGCCGCTTTGTCATAATATCCGGCCGGATGGATACGACATCCTGCCCCGCCTTGAGCTTTCGCAGCGTGAGCGAGCGCAGCGCCGGAAACGCCTTGTGCAGTGCCTCCCACGATTTTCCCGCGCCCTTATCCTTGCTGCCTTTCCAGTGGAAGAGCGTACCGGAAAATTCCCGCAATCCCTGCGCAGGGACCTCCACCGCGCCTTCCACGACACAGGTGCGCACGCGCACCTTGCCCTCCGCGAGAAGCGAGAGAAGCGCACTTCCTCCGCCGCGCAGCCCGTAAGCGCCCCAGATGCGCCCGTCGTACCCGGCGAGCAGAGCGCTCTCCACTGCGGCGACACGCGCGTCCGGCGGTTCCTCCGGCGCAAACACGGGAACGAGCACGCGGCAGGATTTTTCCAGCGAGCGGATGACCGAGGCAAATACGGCGGCGTCCAGGCCGTCATCCGGCCAGAGCAGCACGGCTGCCGCGCCCGGTTTTCCGGTTTCTCTCAGTTCCATAGCGTATCCTCCTTACAGAAGCTCCAGAGCATCGACGCGCTGCGGCGTAAATACCGCCGAGCGCGCCGCAGCCGCCGACAGCATATAGTTTCCGTATTCCACGGTGTAAAGTGAGAGTAGTGCGCCCTCGGGCGACGCCGTATCCCCCAGCACGGAGAAGGCGTTCATCGGCTGCGAGAGTCCCGCGCCGGTGCATTTGAGCACGGCCTCCTTGCGTGTCCAGAGATAGGCAAACCGCCGTTCCGGATCAGCCTTCATATAGTCCCGCTCCTCGATCGTGAGAGCGCGCGCCGCGGCGCGGCGCACAGGGGCGATCTTCTCAATGTCCAGCCCTACCGGAGTGTCGCTCACGGCAAGCGCGGCGAGCGTGCCGCTGTGCGTGAGCGAAAAATGCGGCCCGCCGGGGATATACGGCTTTCCGTGTTCGCCGCAGGCAAACGGCGGTTCGATCCCCGCGGTGCGAAGCAGCAGCGAAGCGCCGATGCTCCGCAAACGCGCTTCCTCTCTCCGAATGCGCAGCGCCTTTTCCCGGCGCTCCTCCGGCAGCAGTGCGAGCGCTTCCCGCTCGCGGCCGCGCAGCGGCGCAATGTCCAGCACATAAACGTTCATAACGGTTTTATTATACAGGCAAAAGGCCGCTCTTTCAACGGCTTTTTGCCGGTCAGCGCGGAGAAAACGGCGTATATTCCCCGTCTTTGATCACATACCCTCCGCCGTTCGGACTTTGCCACTCGTAGCGGTTTTTTCCCTCGGGGAAAAGGTGCGCCATGATCGCCGCGATCACGCCGCCGTGCGTCACGATCACGGCGTCGCGCCCGGCTTTCTGTACACGCGCGAAGGCGGCAAGAGCGCGCCTTGTCATATGCTCCCCGCTCTCGCCGTTCGGCGGGACGTTCTTCTCGTTATCGCCGGTGAGCCACGCCTGATAAGCGGGATCATCCTTCAGCATTTCATAGCTCTTCATTTCAAAATCGCCGAAGTCGATTTCGCGGAAGTCCGGCTCGATCTCATAAGGCACGGTGCCGAAGAGCGCTTCCAGCGTTTCATTGCAGCGGCGCATGCCGCTCGTAATAAACCGTGTGCCCGGCGCGGGCATTTCCTGCCGCCGAAGCGCGGCGCGGCCCGCCGGAGAGAGCGGCAGATCGGTGCTGCCGCAGTAGAGGTGCTTTTCGTTTGCCTCGGTGATGCCGTGGCGCAGCAGAAGGATCCTCATTTCAGCCGCTGCTCCAGACCGCAGAAAATGCGGCTCACATTCTCGGCCTCGCGGCTCAGATATTGCGTAAGCCGTCCGGTATCCTGCCGCCACGCGCGCGTTTCCGCGCCCATCGGCACAACGCCGCAGAACATGTCCCGGCAGATAAGGATGCTCTCTTCCCACTCGCCGCGGTGTACGCGGAAATACTCGACCGGATCGATCCCCGCGCGGGTACAGGCAAGCGTGAAGTTTTCGATATTATCCACGCACCGGCGGGAGAAATCGATCTCCGTGCCGGAGCAGGAAAAGATGTCCCCCTCCGCGAGAGAGAAGGCTTCTTTGGCAAAATCGGTCTTGCCCTGATAGGCCCCGCCGAAAATAAAAACCATGGTGTTTCCCCTTTTCTTTCAGATGAGCGCCCAGACCGCCGCGCCGCAGAGCTCGGAGAGCGTGAGCGCATAGCCGGAAATATCGCCGTTCATGCCGTCGAGCGAGCGGAACGCTTTCCGGAGCGCGAGCGCGTACCCGGCAAGACAGCCGCAGAGCGCCGTCCCCGTGCGCCACCCGGCAAGAAAGCCCGCCGCAAGATATACCGTGAGCTGGGCACAGAGAACGATGATGTGCGACTTCGGCTTTTTCTGCGCGGCGTACTGGCTCGTGGACATCGGGCGCAGCGCCGTTACGGCGAGCGCCGAACCGCACCGGCTGACCGCCGGAAGAAGCACAAGCGTCCAGAGGCTCGCCGCCGTCTTTGCCGAAGCGAAGAGCGCCGTCTGACACAGCGCGAGCAGCACGATGCCGATGACGGCGAAGCTGCCGACGCGGGAGTCTTTCAAAATTTCGCGCCGCCGCGCAAGATCGCGGCAGGAGCGCACAGCGTCGGTCACGTCCATGAAGCCGTCGAGATGGATGAAGCCCGTCACGACGAAAGGGTATGCGCCGAGTACCGCTCCCTGCACAAGCGCCGGGAGCGCCAGATACCGGCAGAGCCACGCGAGAAGCGCCCAGATCGCGCCGGTCTCCAGCCCGACGACGGGCAGGAACAGAAGCATTTTATCGCGCGCTTCCTCGTCCCACACGCGCCAAAAGCACGGGATCGCGCAGAACATGCTCCGGCACATGGCCAGAGCGTGCAGATACTTTTTCAAAACGGGAGCACCCCCTTATGGACGATACGCCGCCCGGCGGCAAGCTCCACGACCGTATCGCATTCGCGCGCGAGCATCCGGTCGATCCCGGCCAGGGCGCGGCGGTACTGCTCGGTCATGGGGTCATACATCTCGGCGTCCGAGAAAATATAGTCGCTCACGAGCACGACGCTTCGCACCGAGCGGACGAATTCCAGCAGCTCCCGCGCGCACCGATCCGCCGCCGGGAGATCGAGCGCGTAGTTTTTCTCGGGCGGGAAAATTTCGTTTTGCAGCAGCGCCGTAACGCTGTCGAGCAGGAACACGCCGTTTCTGTCGGCGGTATCCAGACACGAGAGGATGTGCCGCGGGCACTCGATCGTTTCAAAGTCCAGCCCCGCGCGGTCGGCAATGTGGCGGCGGATGCGCTCATCGTCCTCGGCGTCGGCGGAGATCATCGTGGCAACGTAGTAATGCTTTTCCCCCGCGGCGAGGTAAACAGCGAGATCCTGTCCAAGCGTCGTCTTTCCGTTTTTCGCGCCGCCGGAGATGAATGCTTTCATTGCGCGCCCTCCACGGTGAACTTATCGCCCTCGCGGATCTCGTCGAGATAGCCGTCGTCGATGCCGGCCTCGTCAAACGTCGCCATATCGTTGATAATGGCGCAGGCGGCGTCCAGCACCTCAAAGGCGAGCGGGCAGCCGCTGCCCTCGCCGAGACGCATGCCGAGCAGCAGCATCGGCTCCAGCCCCATCTCGTCCATGGCGAGCCTGTAGCCGATCTCATAGGAGGCGTGGCTCGGCACAAGATACGCGCGCACGTCCGGGCAGATCCGGCAGGCGCAGAGCGCCGCCACGGCGGAAATGAGCCCGTCGATCACGACCGGGCGGCGCGTCGCCGCGGCGCCGAGGAATGCGCCGCACATGGCGGCGAGATCAAAGCCGCCGACCTTTGCGAGCACATCGAGAGCGTCGTTTCTGTCCGGCGCATTGATCGCAATGGCTTTTTGAATGACGGCCTTTTTCCTGGCGAACGCTTCATCCGTTACGCCGCCGCCGCGCCCCGTCACAGCCTCCACAGGCGCGTCCAGCAGCACTGCGAGCACGGCGGAGGACGTTGTTGTGTTGCCGATGCCCATCTCGCCGACGCCGAGCACGTCCGCGTCCGTTTCCGCGGCAAGCTCGATGCCGGTAAGCACCGCGCGCTCGCACTCCTCGCGCGTCATGGCGCTGCCGCGGGCGATATTCTTCGTGCCGTAGGCGATCTTGCGGCATAGCACCGCCTTTTCGCGGATGTTCGCTGCGACGCCGACGTCGCAGACGGTGATCGCGCAGCCGAAATGCTTGCAGAGCGTCGCCGCGCCGGTCTTGCCGCGCGTAAGGTTGATCGTCTGCGAGAGTGTCACGGAGCGCGGCGCGCTCGAAACGCCCTCGTCCACAACGCCGTTGTCGGCGGCAAAAACGAGAAGATGCTTTTTTTCGATCTTGTTATGCACGCGCCCGGTGATCCCCGCAAGCTGCACGGAGAGGTCTTCGAGCCGCCCGAGACTGCCGGGGGGCTTGGCAAGCTGCGCCTGACGGCGGCGCGCCTCTTCCATGGCCGCAGCGTCCGGCGGCGTGATCTTTGCTGTCCATTCTCTGAGTGTCATGTGTTTGTCTCCTTGGTGATAAATCCGTTTTCAAAAAGCCAGCGCGCGCCGCGCGCCGTGTCCTCCTGCAGTTCGAGCGTAAAGGTCGCCGCCGGGCAGAGCGCAAGCGCTCTCTGTAAAAAGTCCTTCATCGGTATACTGCCCTCGTCGAGCGGCGCGTGGGCATCAAACGAGCCGTCGTTATTGTGCAGATGAAAATGCCGGAGATACGGCGCGAAGCGCTTCAGCCATTCGATCACCGGAACGGCTGAATAGGCGTTCACGTGGCCGATGTCCAGGCAGAGCCCCAGCCGCGGATGATCCGCCGAGCGGACAATGTCCAGCAAATACTCGGGCTCTTCCTCGAGCACGTTTTCCAGCACGATGTCCACGCCGGGGTCTTCGCGCAGAAAGTCCTTCCAGAAAAGGGCCGACTGCTCCGTATACCAGCAGGGATAGTACATTTGGGGATTATAGCCGCCGTGGATGACGATCTTTTCCGCGCCGTAGCCCTTTGCAAGGGCGATCGCCTCGCGGAAACGATCTACGGCGAGCACTCTCGCGCGCGGATCGATGGCGCAGGGGAAAAGCTCGTTGAACGGCGCGTGCAGCGTCACACGCGCGATCCCCACGAGCTTTTCGCGCACCGCCGCGTCCGTTTCCGGAAAATGCTCGTCCATGTTGCAGGCGGTGCAGTATTCCGCGATCTCCAGCCCGAGGGCGTACTGCCGCGCGGTACCGGCAGCGTCGGCGGCGATCGTCGAAAGATAAAAACGATGGTTTTCCATAAATTGCTCCGGTTTTCTCTTTTCCGCGGGGAATGCTCTTTTCAGCGGCGCCGCGCGAAGGTTTCGTCATTTTTCTTTATTATAGTCTTTTCCCGGCCCGGATTCAATGTCTTTTACCCATTGCATTGTGAAAGATTTGGTATTATAATGGCAAAAACATTTTCCATAACAAAACCTTTGGGAGGAGACCGCCGTGGCACGCTCTGCCAATCAGAAGCTCAAGCTGCTGCTTCTCCGGCAGTATCTCGAGCGCAATTCCGACGAAGCACACCCTGTCACCACAGCGCAGCTCTTGGAGTATCTCGCCTCGGAGGGCATCAGCGCCGAGCGCAAGAGCATTTACAGCGATCTGGAGGCCCTGCAGTCCTTCGGGCTGGATCTGATCCGTGTCCGCGACGGGAACATCACCTGCTGGTACATCGGCGAGCGGGTGTTCCAGCTGCCGGAGCTGCGGCTGCTGGCCGACAGCGTGCAGTCCTCGCGGTTCATTACGCGCAAAAAGTCGCTGGAGCTGATCGCAAAGCTTGAAGGGCTGACCAGCGTGCATCAGGCCAAGGAGCTGCGGCGGCAGGTCGTCGTCAAAAACCGCATCAAGGCGATGAACGAATCCATATATTATCTGGTGGACGAGCTGCACACCGCCATCAACGGCGATAAGCGCATCCGGTTCCACTACACGGGATACGACGGGCACGGCCGGCGCGTTCTGCGCCGCGGCGGCGCGTGGTACGACGTGAGCCCCTATGCCCTGCTCTGGGACGACGAGAACTACTACCTCATCGGCTACGACAGCGCCTTTTCCGAGATCCGCCACTTCCGCGTGGACAAGATCTCCGATCTGTGCACCGCCGGAGACGGGCGCGAAGGGGGCAAGGCCTTCGCCGCGCTCGATATGAGCGCGTATACAAGCGCCCATTTCGGCATGTTTTCGGGTACGCCGGAGAACATCCGGCTCGAATGCCGCGATACGCTCGCCGGTGCCGTGATCGACCGGTTCGGCACGGACACCATGCTCATCCCCTCGCGCGAGGGATATTTCACCGTGACCGTGCCGGTGGCGGTGAGCGCGCCGTTTTTCGGCTGGCTGTGCTCGTTCGGCGGGGACATAAAGCTCCTCGCGCCGGAGAGCGCCGTGGACGCGCTGCGGGAGCATCTCCGGAAGTTCGCCGAAGCGTATCAGATTTAGTTTTTTTGCCGCGCATATCTCATAAAAAATTTCTTACAAGGAGGGGTAAACATGAGCGGCTGCATCATTCCCGAGGGGTACACGCCCCGGCTGAACGTCTACGAGACGCAGAGAGCCATCGAATTTATCAAGAGGAGCTTTCAGAAGAATTTGGGCTCGGCGCTGAATCTCAAGCGCGTATCCGCGCCGCTGTCCGCAAGGGCTCTGCGCTGATTTTCATAGAGCGAGACGGTGTA
>OGYE01000623.1_pt1 | contig 23039 bp, 22 predicted proteins | sample 1576471 | NCBI WGS metagenome assembly OGYE01 (sample SAMEA3541532, study PRJEB24748) | human gut metagenome | biome: human gut; feature: human-associated habitat; material: faeces | place: China | collected 2012
AGTGCGGCACGTCTTTATTTTTCAGCTTTTGGGGAACTCGTATCTGAGCCATTCACGTTTCATGGCAGAAATAAGCGGCCTCCTAAAGACGCGGTCAATGCCATGCTCAGCTTTGGCTATACGCTGTTGTTCCAAGAAGTATATACGGCGATTTGTACGTATGGCATGAACCCTTATTTTGGATTTTTACATACTTTGAGGAATCATCATCCTGCTTTGGCTTCGGATTTAATGGAAGAATGGCGAGCTATTTTGATTGATTCTATGGTCTTGTCCATCATACGGCGTCATGAAATGGATATCCAGCAGTTTCACCCCGATGAAACAAGTCATGGCATTTATATGACCAAGGCAGGCAGGTCCGTTTTCTTGAAAGCTTATGAAAAGAAACTGCGCAGCCATAACTCTTATCAGAGTGGGACACTGACCTTCCGGGAATCAATGCGGCGCCAAGTAGAAACTTATAGCCAGGCTTTGATGAAGGAAGATTCCTCTTTATACGAACCCGTACAAATTCGATAAATTTTATTCATGAAGATGAAGGGAGTTATTTTTTATGGATACGAAATGGAACATTGTAGAATTTAACAAAAAATATGAAGAATTAAAAAATCAGGTCAGTCAGGAAATGAAAGTGGTGGAAAACAATTTGGGAGTTACGTTGAATCCCAGCATCTTACAGAATTTGCAGGTCGATACGACACAAAAAGTGAATATTGTTTTTGTCGGGCAATATAGTGCCGGCAAATCTTCTATCATTAAGATGCTGACTCATGATGCTGACATTCAAATCGGGGCTGGGATTACGACGCAGTCCTATACACCTTATGAATGGCAGAACCTGGAAATCGTCGACACCCCGGGGATTCAAACGGGACTGCGCGAAGATCATGATGCCATTACAGATAAGGCGATCCGCAAAGCCGATTTACTGGTCTTTGTTACGACACCTGGTTCCATGAACCCGACGCTGCTGCATTATTTTAATAAACTGGCATACGATATGGGAAAAGCGGACCAAATGATTCTGGTCGTAAATAAGATGAACAGTGCCGGCAAGTCAGATGTATTGTATCAGGATTTGCAAGAAATTTTGGCCCAGCCTTACGGTACGTATCCGATGAAGCCCTTAGAATCCTTCCGTCCTTCTTTCATTAGTGCCCGCCTTTATTTGGATGCCCAGGAAGAGGATGACAAGGAATTCTACGATGAAATGTATCAAAAATCAGGGTATGAACAGTTTGTAAAGACCTTAGATGATTTTGCCCGGGATAAAGGCTTATTGGGCAAGTTGAGAACGCCGGTCCGTCAGTTGGAAGATGTGCTGGATCAGTTGTATCAAATCGTGGTCAGTGCGGATCAGGGACAGTCGGAAAATGTAGAACAAGAGTTGTTACAGCGAGTTTTTTCGATAGAAGCAGAATATAAGAAGTTAAATCGCTTCTTAGAAGATGAATTATCGGCGGCGACGGCTCGTATCCAGCAAATTGGTAATGACCTTGCCAATGATTATACCGTTGAAACCACTGCCAATGATTGGGACGTTCTTGTACAAAAGGCTGGGGATAAAGAAAAGGAAATAAAAGAAGCGCTGAATGCATCGATTCAAGATGCTTGTCAGAACTTGAACCGTGAAATTGAAGACACGTTACAGCATATTTCTAAAAAAATCGTAGCAGATCATTTGCCAGGTACTGGCACGGAAAGCACGGATGTAGCACGAGCAACTTTAGAGGGTATGCAGCTCTTGAAACATAATTCTGATTCCGTTTTAAAAGGTATTGGCGAATTTGTTTATTCAAATAAAACGTTCTTTAAAGGAAGAGCTGTTCAACGATTCGTTACAGCGAATAGTACGAAATTCAACGTAGCTCTCGGCGCTTTGACTCAGGTGGTTGGAAAAATTTATGCAGAACATCAGCTGCAGGAAGCCAAAGAAAAGCGTCAGGTTATTCGGAAAGCTTATCAGGATGAAGCAGAATTATTACGTAAAATTGTGCATGAAGGTGTATTAAAACCGCTAAAAAATGGTGTGAATGATAAAGTTAGCGAGTTAAAAAAGGAAATTTCCTTGAACCAATTGAAAGATAAAGAAACGAAGAGAATGACAGAAAATATTGCATCCTTGACGGATGAATGCCAAAAGTTGATGGATTCGCTGGATTAAATGAATAGGAACGAATGAATTTGATTTAATTTTAGCGGAGGAAAAAGCGATGAAACAGGATTTCAAAGAAGAACTCAACAATGTCTTGATGCAAAGTACGGATGCAGCCAAGGAAGGGATGGATATTGCTGCATCACAAAAAGAAAATGTAAAAATGGTATTGGATAAGGTTATGGCACAAAAGAACGGAAGCCATCTGTTTTCTCAAGATATGAAAGTTCCCCCAGTGTATAGCGCTTATCAACAGAAGTTATATGAGTTGCAGCATACCTTGCGCACAATATATCGGGAAATGGATGAAAAATTTTATGATTACCGCAAAGATCTGTCGGCCTTTACGATCACCGTTTTTGGCAAGACGACGGTGGGTAAATCCACATTGATGGAGACCCTGATTCACGGAAAGGGTGACAGTATCGGCAAAGGGGCACAGCGGACGACGAGAGATGTGCGCCGGTATGTCTGGGATGAAAACCACATTGAATTTGTCGATGTGCCGGGGATTTGTGCAGCAAAGTCGGGCGGACTAGAAGATAGTAAAAAAGCCTTTGATGCTGTAAGAACTGCTGATTTAGTCCTGTTTTTGATTACTGATGATGGGCCGCAGGAGGAAGAAGCTGCGGCTCTGGCTAAGGTCAGGAGCATGGGTAAACCGGTCATCTGCATCTTAAACGTAAAGGCTTGTGGAGCGGATAATGACTTCAGTTTCAAGCTTCGCATGCATAGCATTGAAAAGCGGATGACGCATACGACGGATTTCAGCGACATTAAAAGACAGTTTTATGCGTATGCGTCTAAGTATGGCGACGACTGGAGCGACATTCCCTTTGTCTATGCTGATCTACATACGGCCTGGCTTTCCGAACAGCCGGAGTATCAGATTTACAGCCAGACCTTATATCAGCTCAGCCGTTTTGAAACGGTGACCGACACAATCCTTCGGGAAATTTGTCAGCATGGGATCATGTATCAATTCCGGACACCTATCGACATTATTTGTCACACCTTACGGCAGGTCGATGCAGAAATGAAAGGACAAATCCAAGCCAGCAGCCAGCTTATGGTCGAACTGAACCGGAGCTATAGTCAGTTGCAACAATCCAGAAAGGAATATCAGCGGTATCAAGATGCTCGAATCCAGCGTTTCTTGACAGGCGTGGCAGATGATTTGAAAAGTCGGGCCAGTGTTTTTGTGGAAGACCATTATGAAGATGAAAAAGCTGGAGCCCGTTGGGAACAAGTAGTACGACAGGCCGCTATCGAGAAACGCATCAAGAAGATGTTGGAAGAACTGACTGATGAAGAACAACGGAGACTGGAGAAATTTTATTATTCCATTCCGGACGCTACGGGAATCCAAGTCCAATCGTTAAAAGCCAAAATTGAAGGAAATAGTGTATATGATACCCGGTTTTGGATGGATGCCGGCGGATTAGTAGCTATTGCCTTCGTCTTCCCAGGCTTTTGGGCTGCCTTGATTGCCGGTACTATTTGGCAGGGAATTACCTGGCTCTTGACGGACAGCAAAGCCGATAAAGAGAAAAAGCGGAAGAAAGCCATGCGCGATGCCCTTTACTATTGGATTGATGGCACCGGAAAGGGAGAAGGTCAAAAAAATCAAGAAATCTTTGTTCAGCAATTAGCACGGATTATTGACCAGAAAAAAGAGATTATTTTTAAGCCGTTTTTAAAGACCCAAGACGTGTATGACCAGTTAATCCGCTGCATAGGACAACTCAATAGGGAACAACAGGACATGCAGCGAGGCGTAGAAAGTATTTTAAATTATTTACAAAGGGAGATTTCGCGGCATGTCAGTTAAGTAGATAAAAGACTATCGCATGAAGGCTTCGGCTATCGTGCGAAGTCTTTTTTCGTTTCCGTGCCAAAATAAGGAGAGTCTCGTGGATGTATTATCGTGAGAGGAAATAAAAAATAAAAACATGAGGTGATTCTTATGACAAAGAGATTTGAATTTTTAAAAGATGCTAAGACGATGAAGTTGTATTATCTGTGCTGTGAAGCGGATCGATTAGTCCGTATTGATGCGGCTTCTTCTATGATGAAAGTACGCCAGGCTCTGGAAGTCATGGTACGGAGCTTTGATGGGAAAAAGAAAAATTTATTTGAAAACTTAAAAAATATTGAAAAGAGAAAAGTTTGGGATGAACGTCATATCAACCTTGCCCAGCAGTTGAGAATTATGAGTAATGTAGCCGTTCATGGCGGCTACTGCAAGAAATCGGAAGCTGCAGAATGTGTTGATTTATTGTATGGTTTTACCAAGTGGTACGTCGTGCAGCTGCCCTACTACATTTCCTGGAAAAAGGCTCAAGAAGAAGAACGGCGCAGAGCCGAAGAACGACGCCAAATGGAAGCGATGCGGCGCCGTAAAGAAGCCGAAGAAAAGGCTCGTCTTGAAGACGAAAAGAAGAAGAAACACTCTAATATAGCTGGCTGGGTCGGAGTTACGATTTTGGGTGCCGTTGCAGCAGCAGCTATTGGGATTTTCTTGGATGATTAAAGAGGGAGGAAGATGGACGTATGATACTTGGTGATTTTTTATATCATGCACAACATGGGTGGTACGTATTCCAGTCGGTCTATGAGACTGGCTGGAATAGCGGATCCTGGCTGGTGCAAGGATTATTGATTTTAGTAGGTCTTAGCTTCTTGGGGACGACTGTTGGGGTCCTGTTTCCCAAACAGGTTCAACCTGAGAAGCAGAATATTTGGCGACAGGTTGTTGTCAATGTAATCGTGAATTGTTCTATTATTTTTGGTATGGCTAGCGTTTACGGCTATAAGTGAGAAGAAAAATGATAGGGAAAAGTCAGCTCAAGTCTGTTGGGCTGGCTTTTTTACGGCCATCATGGTATAATAAAAACAGCTTAGACGGAGGCGAATCTGCCCCGCTAAGATGGTTATGCGGGATACAAGAGATTATGAGAACATTCTCACGGCCATTAACCGAAAAAAAGACGACTCCCCCGCAAACCGACTTATCAGGCCAGTAAACAAGCGGCTTCCCAAGGACGCTGTTAATGGCCTTACCCCAACAGGGGACGGAAACGAAGGGTGATTCCTATACCCATTAGATTTCGTCAAATTTGAGTTAATGGCCTTACCCCAACAGGGGACGGAACGAACAACAATCTGTTTCTTGCAATTAAACTGTAATGTTAATGACCTTACCCCAACAGGGGACGGAAACTGTTCAACAAAATAAGATTTAAAAATATTTTCAAGTGTTAATGGCCTTACCCCAACAGGGGACGGAAACTTCGTGATTTCCATTACATCAGTAGAGAATTTTACGAAGCGTGTTAATGGCCTTACCCCAACAGGGGACGGAAACTATATCAGTAATTTGTGCTATAGAACAATTTTTCTTAGGTGTTAATGGCCTTACCCCAACAGGGGACGGAAACTTCTGAGTAAAGATGTTGTTGTCCATAATTTTTCTCCTTTCGTGTTAATGGCCTTACCCCAACAGGGGACGGAAACATTGTGTGTTAACTTTAACACTTCGGTAGCAAGTGTTAATGGCCTTACCCCAACAGGGGACGGAAACGTAGAAAGAATATGATGACCGTGTGCTGTTCGTCATAAATTCGGGTTATGAACAGAATTCACACGGGACGCCTTTACAGGACGTCCCCTACGGAATCGCATATAGGCGATGGAACAAAAAAGAACTGCCGCATGATTTTAAAATTCATGAGGCAGTTCTTTTTTTATGCCAAAATTGGCAATATATATAGGATATATATGTTAGGAGGAGATATGATAATGGAGAAAGATATTTTGATTGATCGTTCGAATGGGCAGAAAGATATCCAGTTTATTCATGATTGTTTTAGTAAAATTGGACTTTCATGGGAACAATGTCAGCTTACAAAGGAAGAACTTACGCAATGTTGTGACCATCGTGATAAACAAGGCCGTTTATTACTTAAAAAAGAAGAGCCCTATGGTGAGTTTGCCATTTGCCCGAAATGTAAAGCTATTATTGCCATAGACTTCGATACACAACAGGCAACGTATAATTTGCAGGACATCTTTAAGGTCAATTTAGTCAGTCATATTGATAAAGCCTGGCATATCTTAAATAAACTCGTCCTTAAATCTGAAAAAGATTTGAATTTCTATAAACATAATTTGAATGTATTATTCGAAATGGTTCAGCGTGAAAGCCTTAATTATTTCACTATCATGACGAAGCTGCACCATTGTGTACTCAATTTACCACATTATGATGTTTTCACATCGCAGCATATTCGGCGCATTATCTTTCCTGCGTTGAAGCAGATGGAATTCATGGAAGCCTGGGTGTATGAGCTTTTTGTACAAATTTCCAATCAGGTTCAGGGATTAGAATCAGAAAGTACAGCAGAGTTACTGCAGGATGTGGCTGATTTGAATACACCTGATGAGCTTTCTTTTATTTACCGTTGTTTTCAAAAGACTGGGACGACGCTCAGTGATAATTTGCTGACAGAAGCTCAAGGCGAAAAATGCTGTAGCCATCGAGATGCTCAGGATCATTTGCTGCTCCAGCATAGCCACACCAAAGGGATGGTGGAATGCAGCCGATGTCATGAGGTTTTTGGTTTGGACTTTAATGAAGTGACAGGACAATATATCAGTCGAAGCCTATTTGATGATCCTGGCTTGGGCGGCTATGACTTATTTCAAGAGAATACGTTAGAAAATGCAGAGCGTGTTCTTAAGGAATTGAGTGCTGTTAGAACGGATTCTTTTCAAAACTGTCGCGATGCATTAGGTGAATTAGAACGGCAGCAAAGTTTTGTAGAAAAAGAGCGCGATGCTTGTTGTGAAATTTTGGACCGTCTTGATTTATGTATCCTTGAGATGCCTTATCTTAATGAATTTACGGTTCGGCAAATCCAACATGCTGTATATCCAGCTAAAAAAGTAATTTATTCGCGATTATTATGGGCAGTGGAATTGAAAAAGAGAATTGATAGTCTGCTACAGAAATTAAAACAGAAAAAAGATTTGGACCTTCGTGTCTCTTGAATTTTTGAGGAGGTTATGACCATTAAAAAATAAAATTAAAATAACAATGACAAAATATGTCCTTACTATTTGATATAGTAGATACAATATGGTTAGGAGAAGGTGATTGTTTGAAGGAAGATAAGGTTTCGCGGGTACTGGCGCTGTATTCGCAGCTGCTGGCTGGCCAGACGATTCAGAAGCCGGCGGCGGCCCAGCAGTATGGTGTGAATGAGCGCAGTATCCAGCGGGATATTGAAGATATCCGGGCGTTTTGCCGCAATGGCATGGCTGTCGGCGATGGGACGCCTTGTGATATTGTCTATGATTATGTGGAAAAGGGATACCGCATGGAAGGCGGCCAGGTCCAGAAGTTGTCGAACAGTGAGATTTTGGCATTATGCAAGATCTTGCTTGACAGCCGGGCTTTCGTCAAGACGGAAATGGAAGAGATGCTGCGCAAAGTGATTTCCTGCTGCGTGCCGGCGTCGAATCAGGCCATGGTGACCCGCCTGGTCAATAACGAGGCCTTCCACTACGTCGAACCGCGGCACCGGACGAGTTTCCTCGACACTATGTGGCACCTCGGTGAGGCCATCCAGCAGCACCGTTATGTCGATGTGGCTTATGGCCGGCTGAAGGACCGGAAAATCGTCCAGCGGCGGCTGAAGCCTTTGGCCCTGCTCTTTTCGGAATATTATTTTTATCTCATTGCCTTCATCGACGATAAGGATATCGAAAAAATCTATGAAAGTGCCCGGGACATTACGCCGACGATTTATCGCTTAGACCGGATCAAGACCTTGGATGTAGAAAAAGAGACCTTCCACATTCCTTACAATCGGCGTTTCCAGGAAGGCGAGTTCCGCAAGCGCGTCCAGTTTATGTACGGCGGACGGCTGCAGCGCGTCACCTTCACCTATACGGGTTATGATATCGACGCCATCTTGGACCGTTTGCCGACGGCGAAGATACTGAGTGAAGATAACGGGACGTACCAGCTGGAAGCGGAAGTCTACGGGAAAGGCATCGAAATGTGGCTGCGGAGCCAGGGGAAATATGTCAAAGACGTCAAAATCGTAGAAGTGTAAGGCGTTAGGAGTCATGCCTGAGGGGGAGCCCTTCATGGCGTGGCTCCTCTTTTTGTTTCTCGTGATTCTTGTTATAATAAAAGACAAAGAACAGGAGAAGGCCCCGCCTATGAAAGAAGGTGATGGTATGAAGTGGCAGATGCCGATTGGTGTCGATAATTTTTTGGATATACGGAGCAAGCATTATTATTTCGTCGACAAGACGGATTTTATCCGCCAGCTCATCGACGGGCACAGTGCGGTGACGCTGATTACGCGGCCGCGGCGGTTCGGCAAGACCTTGACCCTGAGTATGCTGGAGTATTTCTTTTCTATCGAAAAAGAGGCACAGAGCCGTCATCTCTTCGACGGACTGGCAATCGAAGGGGCTGGTGCTGCCTACATGGCCCATCGCGGCCAGTATCCGGTGCTGTTCTTGTCTTTGAAAGATTTTTCCTGTCGTTCTTGGCCGGATATGCTGGATATGTGGGCTGAGTATTTACAGGCTCTTTTTTTGCAGCATACGCAATTACGGGAAGGAAACAGGGTACAGCCAGAACTCATCGAAAAATTCCAGGATATTGTGACGAAAAAGGCGACTAAAGCGGGGCTGGCCAATGCGTTAGCCTTATTGCTGCTCATGATGCGCCAGTATTATGGGAAGAAAGTCATCGTCCTTATGGATGAATACGATGCACCTATCCAGCAATCCTGGGAAGGCGGTTTTTACGAGGACTGCATCGCTTTTATGAAACAGTTCCTGGGCAGTGTCCTGAAATCCAATGATAATCTGGATTTTGCCGTCCTTACGGGGGTCTTGCGCGTAGCGAAAGAGAGTATTTTCAGTGGCTTGAATAATTTCGATGTTTATTCTGTGCTGCGCAGCCGATATAGCGAGGTCTTTGGATTTACGCCTCAAGAGGTGCAATCGCTGCTGGCGGCGTTGCAATTACAGGACCATATGCAGGAATTGAAATTTTGGTACGATGGCTATCGGATCGGTGAAAGTGAAATCTATAATCCCTGGTCGGTCATCAATTACGTGGCCAATGACTGCTATCCCCGCCCTTATTGGGTCCGGACGTCGGGCAATGGGATTTTACGCTTCCTCCTGTCTCATGCCGATGCGCTGCGGATAAAGCAGGTATATGCTTTACTAGAAGGTCAGAGCGTCCGCGTCACCTTGGATGAGAGCGTCATCTATCCGGAGATAGGCCAAAACCAGGGGGCCTTATTTACGCTGCTCTTGACGACGGGGTATTTGACCGTAGACCGAGCCTTATCACTGAGTGATGACCGGTATGCTCTGCAGATTCCCAATGCAGAAATACGGAAACTCTATAGTACGGAAATCCTGAATACCTTGACCAAGGATGTCAATAAGAATACCTTTGATGATTTGTTCGATTACCTCTTGGATGGGGATGCTGAAAACTTTGAACTGCAATTACAGCAGATCTTAAAAGCCGTTGTCAGTGTCTATGATGCGGCCAATAAGGAGAGTTTTTACCACGGTTTCATGCTGGGCATGACGGCATTGTTCCTGGGAAAGGACTATACGGTTGAATCGAACCGGGAAAGCGGGTACGGCCGCTTCGACCTGGCGATTATTCCCAAGGATATAGCCAAGGCCGGCGTCATCATGGAGTTCAAAGTGGCTTCGAGTGAAACGGATATGGCAGAGAAGGCCAAAGAGGCGTTGCAGCAGATTGAAGAACGGGAATACGTGACGGAATTCCGCCAGCGTGGAATTCAGCATGTATGGAAATACGGCATCGCCTTTTGCAGGAAAAAAATCCTTGCATTTCAAGGGCCAATGTGCTAAACTATTCTAGCATAGGTTTTGAATGATTGATACAGAAAGAGGTGTAAGTGGTGAAAGAAGGTATTCATCCGAAGTACTACCCGAATGCGAAAGTTACTTGCGCATGCGGCAATACGTTTGAAACAGGTTCTACGAAACCGGAACTGCGTGTTGAAATTTGCTCCAAATGCCATCCGTTCTTTACGGGTCAGCAGCGCGCTCAGCAGGCTCGCGGCCGTATCGAACAGTTCAATAAACGTTATGGTAAAACAGCTAAATAAGCAGCAGTACAAGTGGGCAGCAGAGCAGAAATGCTCTGCTCTATTTGTATGTACAGAAATGGAGGCAACTCTTTGAAGAAACCGAAGACGTACGTCGGCGGCCAGGCCGTCATCGAAGGGGTTATGATGCGCGGTCCTGTCAGCATTGCCACAGCAGTGCGGACGCCGTCCGGTGAAATTACTGTAAAGAAAGACGCCGTTCACTCCATTACCGAACGGTATCCGATTTTGAAGAAGCCTTTTTTGCGGGGCAGTGTCGCCTTGTGCGAGTCCCTGGTATACGGCATGAAGAGCCTGTCCTATTCGGCCCAGGCTGCCGGTGAAGAAGATGAGCAGCTGTCGAACACGCAGATGGCCCTGACCATGGCCGTATCCGTCGTCCTGGCCATCGTCTTTTTCCTGGCCATCCCGACGTATGCAGCCAAGTTCATTCCCGGCGTGGCCGACAGTGCCTTTCGCCTGAACGTCGTCGAAGGGGTCCTGCGCCTCGCTATATTTCTATTATATATATGGGGGATTTCCCTGACGTCGGATATCCGCCGCGTCTTTGAATACCATGGTGCCGAACACAAGACCATTTGGACGTATGAATCGGGAGAAGAGCTGACCGTCGAGAACGTCAAGCGCCACAGCCGCCTCCATCCGCGGTGCGGTACGAATTTCCTGCTCATCGTCATGGTCGTGTCGATTTTCGTCTTTGCCTTCCTGGGCTGGCCGAATCTCGTCGAACGCATCGCATCCCGCGTGTTGCTCATGCCCGTCGTCGCCGGTATCAGTTATGAAATGATACGCCTCGCCGGCCGCACCCAGAATCCGGTCATTCAAGCCTTATTCCGTCCGGGCCTGTGGCTCCAGTATCTGACGACGCGGGAACCCCATGCCGACCAGATCGAAGTGGCTATCGAAGCCCTCAACGCCGCCAAGCCGGCTGATGAAGAAAATGAATCGAACGAATTGAAATGAGGAGGACCTTATGAGCTCTTTTATGGATAAAGTCCAGGCCGTAGAAAATAAATTCATGGACCTGGAACAGCAGATCAGCGACCCGTCTGTCATTGCCCGTCAGGACGAATGGCAGAAACTGACCAAGGAACACGCTTCGCTGATGCCGATTGTCGAAACATTCCGCAAATACAAAGACATTACCAGCACCATCGACGGCGACAAGGAAATCATCGACGATCCCGACAGCGACGACGACCTCATCGCCATGGCCAAGGAAGAAATGAACGGCCTTACTAAGGAACAGGCTGACCTGGAAGACCAGCTGCACGTCCTCATGCTGCCCAAGGACCCGCGGGATGACAAGAACGTCATCATGGAAATCCGCGCCGGTGCCGGCGGCGACGAAGCAGCCCTCTTTGCCGGCGACTTGTTCCGCATGTACATGAAATACATCGAAAAACAGCCGGGCTGGAAGACGAGCATCATCAGTTCCAACGCCCCGGAACTGGGCGGCTTCAAGGAAGTCGTCTTCTCCGTCGAAGGTTCTGGTGTCTATGGCAAGTTGAAATATGAATCGGGCGTCCACCGCGTCCAGCGCGTGCCCGTCACCGAAGCCGGCGGCCGTATCCACACGTCGACGGCAACCGTTGCCGTCCTGCCGGAAGCGGAAGACGTCGAAATCGACCTCAACATGGACGACGTCCGCGTCGACTATTTCCGCGCCTCCGGTGCCGGCGGCCAGCACGTCAATAAGACGAGTTCTGCCGTCCGCATGACCCATATCCCGACGGGGATGGTCGTCGAATGTCAGGATGAACGGTCGCAGCTGGAAAACCGTGCCAAGGCCCTGCGCGTCCTGAAAGCCCGCCTCCTCGACCAGGCCCAGCAGAAGGCCGATGCCGAATTGACGGAAGAACGGCGCAGCCAGGTCGGTACGGGTGACCGCAGCGAACGTATCCGCACGTATAACTTCCCGCAGGGCCGCGTGACGGACCATCGCATCAACCTGACCCTGTACAAGCTGGATAACATCCTCAACGGCGATATCGACGAATTCATCCAGGCCCTGGCCGAAGCCCGCCGGGCGGAATTGATGAAAGAAGCCGAAGATGAATAAGATTTGGACTATCGGTGCCTTGCTGCAATGGACGCAACAGTACTTTGCCGGCAAAGGCATCGATTCGCCGCGCCTCGATGCGGAAATCCTCCTGGCCCACGTCCTGCATAAAGAGCGCATCTACCTGTACGCCCATTATGACGAACCCATGAACGGTGAAGAACTGGCCGCCTACCGGGCGATGGTCAAACAGCGGGCTGACCGCCTGTCCGTGGCCCACATCCTGGGTACCAAGGCCTTCATGGGCCTCGATTTCAAGGTCAGTGAAGACGTCCTCATTCCCAGGCCGGAAACGGAAATGCTCGTCGAGACTGTCGTCGCCGCTGCCGAAGGGACGGCGCCGACTATCCTCGACATCGGTACGGGCAGCGGGGCCATCATCCTCAGCCTGCTCCACTATCTGCCGCAGGCCACGGGGACGGGCGTCGACATCTCGCCCAAGGCCCTGGCCATAGCCGCTGAAAATGGCCGTACCCTGGGCCTCGACGGCCGCGTGACCTGGATCAAAAGCGATTTATTCACCAAGGTTCCGCAAGGCGCTTGTGACTGGCTGGTGTCCAATCCGCCGTATCTGACCAAAGGCGATATGGAACAGCTCCAGCCGGAAGTGCGCCACGACCCGGCCCTGGCCCTGTACGGCGGTGACGACGGACTGGAATTCTATCGCCGCATCGCCGCAGACAGCCCGGCTTACGTCAAGGCCGGCGGCCACTGCGCCGTCGAAATCGGCGCCGGCCAGGCCGAGGATGTGACGGCCATTTTCTGCCGCCATGGTGCCTATGACCACGAACAGACCGTCAAGGATTACGGCGGCATCGACAGGGTCCTCGTATTTTCCAGAAAAGAGTAGAGACGATGAAACAGACGAAACTTGTAGAAATTACGGATATAGAGAAACAGAAAGCCATCCTCGAAGAAGCGGGCCAGATCATCCGCGACGGCGGCCTGGTCGTCTTTCCGACGGAAACGGTCTACGGTATCGGTGCCAATGGCCTCGACGCCGACGCGTGCCGCAGCATTTACGTCGCCAAAGGCCGGCCCAGCGATAACCCGCTCATCCTGACCGTGCCCGACGAAGAAGGGGCCCGCCAGGCAGCGGCTGTCATCCCGCCGACGGCACAGAAGCTCATGGACCGCTTCTGGCCGGGACCGCTGACCATCGTCCTGCCGCGCAAGCCCATCGTGCCTGATGCGGCGACGGGCGGCCTCGATACGGTAGCCCTGCGCTGTCCGGACCACGATATCTGCCGGGCCTTCCTGCGCTGTGCCGGCGTCCCCGTAGCCGGTCCCAGCGCCAACCTGTCGACCCGGCCCAGCCCGACGACGGCCGAAGAAGTCATGCACGACATGGACGGCCGCGTCGACATGGTCATCGACGGCGGTCCCTGCCACATCGGCGTCGAATCGACGATCGTCGAATGTAACGGCGACGACGGCGTCACCATCCTGCGTCCCGGCGGCGTCACTGTCGAGATGCTTCAGGAAGTCGTACCCCACGTCCAGCTCGATACGACGCTGGTCACGGGCAAGGGCGTCCCCAAGGCGCCGGGCATGAAGTACCGCCACTATGCGCCGTCGGCACCGATGACCGTCGTCGTCGGCCCTGTCGACAAGGTGACGGAAAAACTGCAGGCCTTATACGACCAGGCCAAGGGCGAAGGCCAAACCGTCGGCTTTTTGGTCAGCGAAGAAGTAGGGGCCTCGTTCCCGCATAAAGATATGTATATCTGGGGCCGTCATGGCGACAAGGAAGCCCTGGCCAACCAGCTCTACACGGGCCTCTTGTCCTTCGACAGCGACCAGGTCGATATCATCCTAGCCGAAGGAATCGACGATGAGGGATTGGGCCTGGCTATCATGAACCGCATGAAGAAAGCCGCCGGCGGCCACGTGGTCATTGTCGGTTAAACCTTTTCACATGACTCCGAAAGGGGTATAATAAAACTGAATTTATCAGCATATATGGGAGGAATTGATTATGAAATTAGTACTCGGCGCCGATCACGGCGGATTTGACCTGAAAGAAAACATCAAAGAATATTTGAAGGAACAAGGCATTGAATTCACCGATTACGGCACCCTGACGGGCGAACGCTGCGATTATCCGGACATTGCCAAGAAAGTCGCTGAAGCCGTCGCTGACGGCACTTTCGACCGGGGCATCCTCGTCTGCGGCACAGGTATCGGCATCGGCATTGCTGCCAACAAAGTCCACGGCATCCGGGCCGCTCTCTGCCACGACTGCTTCTCGGCAGAATACTGCCGCCGCCACAATGACGCCAACATCCTGACCATGGGCGGCCGCGTCATCGGCCCGGGCCTGGCCAGAGAAATCGTCCGTATCTTCCTCTCCACTGGTTTTGATGGCGGCCGCCACGCTGTCCGCGTCGCCAAGATTGCAGACATGGATAAATAGGAAAGGGGATTTCACACATGCACGTACAAGTAATGGATCATCCGCTCATTCAGCACAAAGTCACACTCATGCGGAAAAAGGAAACGGGCTCGAAGGATTTCCGCAACCTCCTGGAAGAAATCACCATGCTCATGGGCTATGAAATCACACGGGACCTGCCCTTGGAAGACGTCGAAATCGAAACGCCTGTCGCCAAGATGATAGGCAAACAGATCAGCGGCAAGAAACTGGGCATCGTCCCGGTCCTGCGCGCCGGCCTGGGCATGGTACAGGGCATGCTCAACCTCATCCCGACGGCCAAAGTCGGCCACATCGGCCTCTACCGTGATCCGCAGACGCTGGAACCGGTCGAATACTACTGCAAGCTGCCCGATGTAGAAGACCGTGATTTCATCATCGTCGACCCCATGCTGGCCACCGGCGGCAGTGCATCGGCTGCCATTACCCTGCTCAAAGAAAAAGGCATCAAGAACATCAAGCTCATGTGCCTCGTCGCAGCGCCCCAGGGCGTCCAGAAAGTCAACGCCGACCATCCCGACGTCCGCATCTACGTCGCTGCCCTCGATGACAAACTCAACGACAAAGGCTACATCGTCCCCGGCTTAGGCGATGCCGGCGACCGCATCTTCGGAACGAAGTGATCGTTCATCGTAGGTCGTTTAGCGAAAATAAAGATTGTTTGTAGTTTATTGTAGGGGCTCGCACGTGGCGAGCCCGCCCTGGAATCTGTGTGATTTTCTGTCCAGTTTAGAGAATCATCCACATTCACAACGGGTTGCCCACGTGGCGCCCCCTACGGTGTAAAAAAGGCCTGTCGCAAATGCGACAGGCCTTTTTTCAATGCGCACAAGGATGGACCTTGGCGATGGCTTGTAAATCATAAGGTGTTTCCTGATAGACGATGTTCAGCCAGTTGTGATAGAACAGGTGAGCGTAGCTGCACCACGTGAAGTACGGCTGCTTGGTATCGTTGTCACCAGGATAGTAGTTCTTGGGCACGGCAATGGGCAGGCCCTTTTTCTTATCCCGCAGGTATTCCTCTTCCAGGGTACGCCGGTCGTACTCGAAGTGGCCGAGGACGAAGAAACGGCGGTGATCCGGCGTACCGATGATGTTGATGCCGTTTTCGACGGACCGTGAGAGGATGTCGAGCTGCGGCGTATTGTAGACCTGGATGTCGTTGATCGCCGTATGCCGCGACTGGGGGATGAAGTAACGGTCATCGAAGCCCCGCAGGAGGGGATGGTGCTTCTGGGTCAGCTGGTATTCAAAGATACCGAAGAGCTTGGCCGGCAGGAGACGCTTTTCGATGCCATAGTAGTAATACAGGGCTGCCTGGGCGCCCCAGCAGAAGTGAAGCGTCGAGAAGGCATGTGTCTTGGCCCATTCAAAGTAAGTCTTCATTTCCGGCCAGTAGTCGACAGACTCGAAGGGAATCTGTTCGACCGGGGCGCCGGTGATGATGAAACCGTCGTAGTAGTTATCCTTGATTTCATCGAAGACGTAGTAGTTTTCTTCTAAATAAGACGGGTCGGTGTGGGTGCTCTCATGGCTGTCCGTATGGCAGAAGTCCACTTCAACCTGGAGCGGTGAATCACCGAGGAGGCGGAGAAGCTGCAGCTCTGTCGGTTTCTTCAAAGGCATCAGGTTGAGGATAAGGATGCGCAGCGGCCGTATATCCTGATGGAGGGCCAGCCCCTTATCGATGGTGAAGATACCTTCTTCGTGAAGTTTTTCCTTGGCGGAAAGACCGTCAGCAATTTTAATAGGCATAGTGCATTTCTCCTTACATTATTTCTTAGATGGTTGCCAGTGCTTTTTCAACAGCGGCGAGGAGGTCTTCGATGTTTTCGAGGCCTACAGAGATACGGATCGTGCCCGGTGTGATACCGCAGGCGCGCTGAGCTTCTTCCGAAAGCTGCTGATGCGTCGTCGAAGCCGGGTGAACGAGGAGGGACTTGGAGTCGCCGACGTTAGCCAGGTCGGAGAAGATGTCTGCATTGTCGATGAATTTACGGGCAGCCGTGTAGCCGTCTTTCAATTCAAAGGAGAAGATCGAACCGGTTCCCTTGGGGAAGTATTTCTGAGCCAGTTTATAGTACGGCGAAGACGGGAGGGACGGATAGTTGACTTTAGCGACTTTCGGATGGTTTTCCAGGAAGTCGGCGATCTTCTGGGCGTTAGCGACGTGGCGTTCGATGCGCAGGGACAAGGATTCCAAACCCTGGATGAGGAGCCATGCGTTGAACGGGCTGATGCAGGCACCGAGGTCGCGGAGGGCTTTGGCGCGGATACGGGTTACGAAACCGGCACCGGGGATATCCTTGGCGAAGTTGACGCCATTGTAGGATTCGTCAGGCGAAGCGAATTCTTTGAAACGGCCCGAGCCAGCCCAGTCGAATTTGCCGTTTTCAACGATGAGGCCGCCGAGGGTCGTGCCGTGGCCGCCGATGAATTTCGTAGCCGAATGGACGACGACGTCAGCACCGTGTTCGAGCGGACGGAAGAGGAACGGCGTAGCAAAGGTGTTGTCGACGATGACCGGAAGGCCGTTGTCGTGTGCGATTTTGGCGATAGCTTCGAAGTCCGGAATGTTGATGGCCGGGTTGCCGAGGCTTTCGAGGTAAATGGCTTTGGTCTTGTCGTTGATGTATTCGGCAAAGGACTGCGGGTCGTCGGGATCGGCAAAGTGCGTCGTAATGCCGAGGTGTTTGAAGGTTTCGCTGAACAGTTCGACTGTGCCGCCGTACAAGGTCGGAGCGGCGATGATTTCGTCACCGGCACCGGCGAGGTTGATGATGGAGTAGGCGATAGCCGAAGCGCCGCTGGCCGTAGCCAAACCGGCTGTGCCGCCTTCGAGGGCTGCGATACGTTTTTCCAGGACGTCCTGCGTCGGGTTGGTCAGACGGCTGTAGATGTAGCCAGCGTCTTTCAAAGCGAAGCGGTCTTCGGCCTGCTGTGTATCTTTAAAGACATAAGATGTGGTCTGGTAAATAGGAACGGCGCGGGCACCCGTTGCCGGATCCGGTACCTGACCTGCATGCTGCTGTAATGTTTCGAATTTGTAGTTTGTGTTTTCGCTCATAATACATTTCCCCCTAATATTAAAAAATATATAATGTAATATAAACTTGAAAGCCTTGTAATAAAAAAGGCTCCCGTCCCAAGTAAGGGACGGAAGCACCGTGATACCACCCAATTTCACCCATCCTTCACAGGATGAGCCTCTTCAGGTACGCAGGCAAATGAGCCTTGAATACCATAGTGCTGTAACGGGCACGCCCGGACGGCCTAACTGTTCGACCAATCTGCTCGGAGTCCATCTTCCACGATGACCCTTGCATTCCCTTTCACCAAATGGGAACTCTCTGTGCCAATTCCTATCGTGTACTCTTCTCTTCATTGCAACACTATCAAGTTGTTGACGTAAGTCTACCATCAAAAACGGGCTTTGTCAAATGATTTTCGCAAAAAAATTCAAGTAAATTGACGTTAAACGTTATATGTTTCAACAAAACAGGGGGAATTATAGGCGCAGTTCGCAGGCCGCAGTCCGCCGCGGTCCTGCGGACCGCAAAAAAAGAGTCATGCGGTCAAAGGCAGGCGATGAGTCTGTCTGTGTCTTTTTTTGTCGTGGCCCAGCTGGTGGCCAGGCGGATAATGGTATGGTCTGCATCGTAGGGTTCCCAGCAGCTGAAGGCGACAGTATGGCTTAAGGCCTCGATTTTTTGGTTGTTCATGATGACGAAGATTTGATTGGTCACGGTAGGGATATAGAACGTATATCCGGCTGTTTTCAAGGCCTGGCGGATGGCGTTGGCGCTTTCGATGGCTGGGCGGCCGATTCGTTCATAGAGGCCGTTGCTGAACAGGACATCGAATTGTGTGCCCAACAGCCAGCCTTTGGCCAAGAGGGCGCCGTGTTGTTTGATGGTCGTAAAAAAGTGAGGAATCCGTCCTTTCTGGGGGATGACGACGGCTTCTCCGATGAGGGCGCCGCATTTGGTGCCGCCAATATAGAAGACTGTGCAGCAGGCTGCTAAATCGGCCAGGGTGATGTCGTTTTCCGGGGCAGCCAGGGCATAGGCCAGGCGGGCTCCGTCCACGTAGATCGGCAGGTCGTATTGGCGGCAGGTGTCGGCTAAGGCCAGCAGTTCTTTTTTGGTGTACAGCGTGCCATATTCTGTCGGATGGGAAATATAGACCATGCCGGGCTGTACCATGTGCTCGTTGTTGGCATCGGCCCTAAAGGTTTCCATGAATTGCCGGACTGTGGAGGCCAGCAGTTTCCCTTGGGTCTGCGGTAGCTGGATGACTTTATGGCCCGTGTATTCGATGGCACCGGCTTCGTGGATGCTGACGTGTCCCGTCGTGGCGGCGAGGACCCCTTCATAGCGGTGCAGCAGGGCGTCGATGACGATGGCGTTGGTCTGGGTACCGCCATTGAGGAAATGGACTTCTCCATCGGGGCAGTGACAGGCCTGGCGTATTTTGTCCTTGGCGCTGGTACTGATTTCATCAGTGCCGTATCCACTTTGAGCTGTGAAATTCATGGCTGCCAGTTTTTCTAAGATAGTCGGGTATGCGCCTTCCATATAGTCTGAGGCGAAGGGTAATAAAGTAGTCATAATGGGTCCTCCTTTGGGTCTAATCCTTTACGGATGGCCTTATTATACGGTACAATAAGATATGACACAAACGGTGATTTAGCATGTATGTCATGACGAAATGGGTGAATAAGTGATATGGATAGTATAAAATGTCAGGCTTTGCTCCTGGCGATTCAATATGGCAGTCTGACGGCGGCCGGCAAGGAACTGGGGTATACCCAGTCGGGGATGACCCGTATGATCCGTTCGCTGGAGAAGGAAATCGGCTTCCCTCTGCTCGTGCGCAACAAGCAGGGCGTCCGGCCGTCGGCCAATGGCCAGCAGATGGTGCCGGTCTTTCAGGAAATCGTCAGGGCTTCGCAAAAAGCCGCCGACTTGGGGGCGGCCATTCAGGGCGTCCTGGCCGGGGTCCTCAATATCGGCAGTTATTATAGTGTCGCCGCGGCGTGGCTGCCGAAGATTTTGCGCCGTTTCCAGGCCCAGTATCCCAAGGTGGAAGTCCATTTGTTAGAAGGGACGAATCAGGAATTGGCCCAGTGGCTCAATGAGAAGGCCGTCGACTGCTGTCTGGCCGCCAAGCCCGGAGCGGATGTGGCCTATGACTGGATTCCCTTGAAGGACGATGAGCTCGTCGTCTGGCTGCCGCCGGATCATCCCTGGACGGCGGAAAAGGAGATTCCCGTAGAATGGCTGAACGGGGCGCCTTTCATCATCCCTCTGCCGGATCACGATACGGATATCGACCGCTTCCTGGCAGCCAATCAGGTCCAGCCCGATGTCCGCTTTACGACGACCGACCCGTATACGGCGTACTGCATGGTCGAAGAGGGTTTGGGAATCAGCGTCAATAACCGTTTGACGACGGAGAAGTGGGCTGGCCGCGTCGAACTTAGGCCTCTGGCCCCGGCCCAGTCGATTTCGCTGGGTATCGCCGTACCAGACATCCAGGAAATGTCCCCGGCAGCGGGCAAGTTCGTCGCCCAGGTCTGGCAGGCCGTCAACGGCAGTCCGGAAAAATAGGAGTTTGACGACTAAAAGACTATAAAATTTGGATATTCTATGATATAATTTATTGTTATGTGACCTGATAACATACTTTGGTACTGGAGGTATAAGAATGGCTACAGTTCAGGAAAAGATTGACCAGCTCCATGAAAAGCTCGCGAAAATCGAGATGGGCGGCGGTCAGAAGCGAATTGATTCGCAACATAAAAAAGGCAAGATGACAGCCCGCGAACGGCTGGCTAAGTTATTTGATGAAGGCAGCTTCACGGAAATGGGGCAGTTCATCCATCATCGCTGCATGAATTTCAACATGCAGGAAAAGGAAATCCCCGGTGACGGCGTCGTTACCGGCTACGGTACGGTACGCGGCCGTCTGGTCTTCGCTTATGCCGAAGATTTTACGGTCGAAGGCGGTTCGCTTGGCGAAATGCACGCCCATAAGATCGCCCAGATGCAGGAAATGGCCCTGAAGATGGGAGCCCCTGTCATCGGCATCAATGATTCCGGCGGTGCCCGCATCCAGGAAGGCGTCGATGCTTTGTCCGGTTTTGGCCGCATCTTCATGAATAATACGGCCGCATCGGGCGTCATCCCGCAGATCGCCGTCATCATGGGGCCCTGTGCCGGCGGTGCCGTATACAGTCCGGCCCTGATGGACTTCGTCTTCATGGTCAAGAATACGTCGGATATGTTCCTCACGGGCCCGGCCGTCATCAAGTCGGTCACGGCCGAAGAAGTGACGGCCGAAGAATTGGGCGGCGCCATGACGCACAGCTCTATTTCCGGCGTGGCTCACTTTGCCTGTGAAAATGAAGACGACTGCATCGAAAAGATCAAGGCCCTCCTCGACTTCCTGCCCAGCAACAATATGGAAGAAGCGCCGGTCGTCGAATCGGACGATGACCCGAACCGCGAAGACGAAAGCCTCAATTCGGTCATCCCCGACGACAGCAGCATGCCTTACGATATGCTCGACGTCATCAAATCCTGCGTCGACGACGGCAATGTCTTCCAGGTCCTGGAAAACTATGCCCTCAATATCATCACCTGCTTCGCCCGCTTTGACGGCCAGACCGTCGGTATCATCGCCAACCAGCCGAAGTTCCTGGCCGGCTGCCTGGATATCAACGCATCGGACAAGGCGGCTCGTTTCATCCGCTTCTGCGACAGCTTCAATATCCCTGTCGTCACCTTCGTCGATGTACCGGGCTTCCTGCCTGGGACGACTCAGGAATACGGCGGCATCATCCGCCACGGTGCCAAGATGCTCTATGCTTACTGTGAAGCGACGGTCCCCAAAATCACCGTCGTCACCCGCAAGGCCTACGGCGGTGCCTACATCGCCATGTGCTGCCGCCAGCTCGGCGCCGACATGGTCATGGCCTGGCCGTCGGCAGAAATCGCCGTCATGGGCCCCGATGGTGCAGCCAATATCATCTTCAAGCACGACCCGGAAAAGGAAAAGAAGAAACAGGAATATATCAATGAATTTTCGACGCCCTATAAAGCAGCCGAACACGGCCAGATCGATTGCGTCATCGAACCGAAGGAAACGCGTCCGCGCATCATCAGCGCCCTGGCTATGCTTTACAGCAAGCGGGAAGAACGGCCGTCGAAGAAACACGGCAACATGCCGTTATAAGGAGGCTGCTGTATGATAGAAATTCAATTTGCCGTCATCATCCTGCTGGTCGCCATGACATTGGTCCTGAGCCGGTACTATAATACCCGCTTCCGCGCCCTGGAAGACAAGATGAAGGACGTTGCCGACTTCCAGCAGAGCGTCAAGGAACTGGCCGAAGCTGTACAGGATTTGAAGGACGCTGTCAAGGCGGAAAAAACGGTCCCGCCGGAACCGGAAGAAGAGGAAAAACCGGAGTTGACGCATCCCGTCGTTCCTGTCGGCCAGCGCCAGCCCGCCGTCGTCGCAGCCCGGCCGATGGCTGTCGTAAAAGAAACGGCCCCCCAAGGTTCTCAAGATGGCCTAGACGATGAAGTCGTCGCCGTCATCATGGCCGCTGTTGCCGCCTATGGCTATCCGCCGTCGGCAATCCGTTCTATCCGTCCGCAGAAACGCGGTTATAAACGCCATCGGGAAAACTGGGCTATGGCAGCCCGCCTGGGTGGTATGAGTCGTTAATGAAGTGAATATTTAAATCCAGGAGGATTATATATATGAAAAAATTCAAGGTTACCGTCAATGGAAAAGCATATGAAGTAGAAGTCGAAGAAATGGGAGGCGCTCCGGCAGCGGCTCCAGCTCCGCAGGTTGCAGCCGCACCGGCTCCGGCAGCTCCCGCACCGACACCGGCAGCGGCTCCGGCTGCCACGCCGGCTCCCGCCGTAGGCGGCCCGATCCCGGAAGGTGCCATCACCGTCAAGGCCCCCATGCCGGGCAAGATTTCGGCCCTCAAAGCTGAAGCCGGCAAAGCCGTCAAACGAGGCGACATCATCCTCGTCCTGGAAGCCATGAAGATGCAGAACGACATCACGGCGACGGCAGACGGAACGCTCCACGAAATCCGCGTCAACCCCGGCGATAACGTAAGGAGGAATAATTAGTCAATGTTATAATAGTGGAACGATAACTGCAAATTTCAGT
>OGYE01000627.1_pt1 | contig 23014 bp, 24 predicted proteins | sample 1576471 | NCBI WGS metagenome assembly OGYE01 (sample SAMEA3541532, study PRJEB24748) | human gut metagenome | biome: human gut; feature: human-associated habitat; material: faeces | place: China | collected 2012
TTAAATCTGATGTTGCAAAGATACGGCATCGCACCCGATGCCGCAATCACCTGATATAGGTATATTAAAGAACAACAGTCATTATAAATAGGTAACGCCGCCATTCAACCATGTATTTCTGCCAGCCCTATCCCTTTGCCATCTCTTCCTTAACCGCTGCGGACAATTGCCGCAAGGCCGTTTGCAAAACAGAACGAGGACAACCGACATTCAGCCGCATAAAGCCTTCTCCCGGTTTACCGAACATTGCTCCGTCGTTCAGAGCCAAATGAGCCTTTTCTGTAAAAAGCCTTACCAGCTCCTCTTGTGACAAACCCAACGCCCGACAATCCAAGAAAATCAGGTAAGATGCTTGCGGGCGTATCATACTGATGCCCGGAATATATTCTTCCAGGTAGTTCTCAGTAAAGTCTATATTTCCTTTTATATAGTCGAGCATCTGTTCCAGCCATTCTGCACCATGCATATAAGCCGCTGCCGCACCGATATAAGCAAGCAAATGTCCTTCGGAAAACTCACCAGCTTCCATAAAAGTCTGGAAACGCTCACGAATACCTTTATCAACAGTGATTGCATACGAACTGCCCAACCCCGGCATATTGAATGCTTTACTGGGAGCCATAAAAACAAGAGAATTTGCAGCTGCTTTTTCAGAAACCGTGGCAAACGGATGATGCTTATAAGGTGGCAAAGTCAAGTCAGCATGTATCTCATCAGAGATCACAAAAGTACCACTGTCATAACAAATGGCAGCTATTTCTCTCAGTTCATCCGCCGTCCAGACACGCCCACCGGGATTATGAGGATTACACAACAGCATGACCTTTACCTTCGGATCAGCGGCTTTTTTCTCCAAATCCTCATAATCAATCGTGAATGCTCATAGATGAATTTGCCAAGATGATAGGTTTCGATAGTTGTGGCGTTGGTGAAAGAGCTGCCTATTCCAAGAAGCAGACCCGCCACCGGCAGCAGTGCGATAGGGAGCATGAAAGAGCGTCCCACACGCTGCAATACGCCGAAAATTTTATCCTTCATAACAATAATATCCTCCATGATCAATTTATCTCAGCTGAATTATCATTATGGTACCGTTAATGATAATACCGCAGCGAATACATTATATAAGCTGTGGCAATAATGCCTATCCGCTTATTTTCTTCAGATGGATCGAAAGAGTTATCATTTCATCTTCCGATATAGTTTTAGCATAATTCTTCAAAATATGATCCTGCATATGCTTTGCACATTTATACTGCTTTTTGAATTTCTTTTTTATGATATCAGCGAACTCCTCGTCCCTGCTGAGAACATTAGGAAGCTCCTGAGATTTGAAGAGTCTTTTCGCAAGATATTTTAAATGCACAAGAAATCTTTCATATGCCACCGAAGTTTTGTTTATCTTTCCTGACAAACATTTTCCCAATTGGAAATAGTCTGGCGGGAAACATCGATTTTCTCTGCAGCCTTCTCCTGGGTAAGCCCGGCTTCTATCCGTGCATTTTTTAGTTTCTTCCCTATTTCCATAATTCCTGTTTCTTCCTTTCACGGACATCATTCCATATAGAACACCAAAAGTCTATCAAACATCTTTTACAAATGGCATTTTTGCCTGTCAAAATTCTTTTACACCGGCAAATATACCTGTATCTTACCATCCGGAGAGATTTGTATCAAGAAAACTATGGCACTTTCTCCTCGCATCTGTTAAAATAGGATTTCAGAAACGGAGGTTTTGAAATGCTAAAATCCTATGTCTGTTTTGACCTGGAAACAACCGGGCTTGACCCACTATATAATGAAATTATTGAAATCGGAGCATTGAAAGTCCGTGACGGAAAGGTTGCCGAACGTTTTATGGAATTCATTCATCCACAGGAAGAGATTTCCCCGATGATCACGAATCTCACCGGCATTACGAATGAAATGGTTGCAAATGCCAGACCTGCCGATGCTGTGATCAGTGATTTTCTTGAATTCTGTGAAGATGATGTCCTGATTGGCCACAATGTAGGCTTTGATTACAGCTTCATGAAATCAGGTGCTTCCAATTTAGGACTTACTTTTGAAAAATTTGGAATCGACACATTTAAGATCGCCCAGCGCACCTTAAAATCACTTCCATCCAAAAGTCTCTCTAGTCTGTGTGAATACTACCAGATTGAAAATAAAGCTGCGCACCGCGCCTACTATGATGCGCTTGCCACAGCAAAACTGTATCAGACACTGGCACACTATTTCGAAAATGAGGATCCTTCTCTTTTCAAACCACAGCAGCTTACATACAAAATAAAAAAAGTGCAGCCTGCCACAGCAAAACAGGTTGCACTTTTGCAGAGACTGTGCAGCCAGAAGAAAAAAGTACCGGAATGGAATCCGGATACGATCACGCGCAGTGAAGCATCTCGGCTGATTGACACTTTATTAAAGGCATAAGCAAAAAGATAGAATACGTCTTAAAGAATCTTCTTTCTTATAAACGTACTCTATCTTTTTTAGTTCTTTTTCACTGATCTTTCGCATATTGTTTCACCTGCCCGAAAATAATCTCTTCCGGATCTTACTTATTTACTTTCCAGTTTTCCAGAAGTTTTAATTCTATTTTCGTTCCGGCTTTTCACCGATTTCTCTCCACATATGCATTTCAAATTATTGACGAATAAGGCTGTGACACCAGTCTTCATGCAACTGACGTTCAAGGTTATTGGTTGTGGGGATGTTCGTTATTGTATATGTAGAAGCTTTAAGACGTTAGATAATGTAAAACTTTCTGCTATGCAAAAAAGAAGCCCTCACACAAGGACTCCTTCGTAAGTAGCGGGAACTGGATTTGAACCAGCGACACCGCGGGTATGAACCGCGTGCTCTAGCCAACTGAGCTATCCCGCCATATGAAATTTACAACTTATGTTGTAATGGGACCAATAGGGCTCGAACCTATGACCCTCTGCTTGTAAGGCAGATGCTCTCCCAGCTGAGCTATGATCCCTCATCACATTTATGCGACTTGTTTAGTTTACTATTATTTTCTACAAATGTCAATACTTTTTTTAGTTTTTTTACAGATTTTCTCTTTTTCCGTCAGCATATCTCCCCTCTCCCCCTTACTTCCTGCTTTCCAGACCATTACCTGTAGATTTCTTCCCAATGCTCTTTTGTCATAACATTCGTATGCTCGACCCGCACCTCATGTAAAAGCGGCACAGGAACTTCATTACAGGTATGATGATAAACAAATCCCAGCTTTTCCTGCACTCTTTTTGATTTCAGATTGCCATCATAATAAGCGCACCAGATTGTTGTCATGCCAAGATCTTCAAATCCATGTCTCAATAACTCTCTGGAAGCTTCCGGCATATAGCCTCTTCCCCAGAATGGCTGTCCAAGCCAATATCCAAGTTCGCACTCATCGTCACGCTTTGTTTTATTCGTGTATCCATTCAGTTTCAGTTCCACAGCACCTATCGCAATATTCTTTTCCTTTTCACAGATTGCGTAGCACTCTGCTCCATCAAATACATTTTTGATGACAGCTCTGCTTTCCTCCACACTCTTATGCGGCGGCCATCCTGCAGCAGGTCCGATCTCCGGATCTTTTGCATATTCAAACAGACTTTCCGCATCTTCCTCTGTCCATTTTCTCAGTATTAATCTTTCGGTCTCCAGCATACTCTTCCACCTCAGTCTTTATATTTAAACTTTTAATAAAATTGTTTTCTTCAAATTCTATTCTATACGTTAATCTGTTGTCTCAGTATATCATAAGGATTTTATAGTTTCAACATTCCACATTTGCATGGTTATACGTAAAACGTATTTCAATAATTCATTTTTTCTATATATCGTCCTATTTATAGTTATTTTACACATTTCACCATATTCATTGACTAACTCATTCGTCATTTTGTACAATATTTTATATGGATAGCGACAAAATATATGGATACTAACAAATCGTCATTGTATAAAAGGAGGAAATGAAAATGGCTGATTATGAAAAAATGTGGGAAGACCTTGGAATGGATGTCAAAAATCATGACAATCTCTGTCAGGTTCTCCCGACAGCAGTTGGGGATGTATTTATGACACAGGAAAACCGTCCGAAAGCAATGGATTTCTGGGATATGGTCATTGCTGAGGTTCACGGTATCCGCCCGGCTGAATTAATTGAAGAGCAGAAAAAAGGACGTAAAGTATTCGGAACATTCTGCGTTTATGTACCGGATGAAGTAATCATCGCTGCAAATGGAATCGTAACCGGACTTTGCGGCGGTTCCCAGTTCTGGGTTCCGGACGGCGAAAAAGTCCTTCCGAAAAATGTCTGTCCGCTTGTAAAAGCTTCTGTAGGAGCAAGACTTGGACGCACCTGCCCATTCTTCCGTATCGCAGATATGTATATCGGGGAAACTACCTGCGACGGCAAGAAGAAAGCTTACGAAATCCTTGGAAAAGACGTTCCAATGCATATTATGGACGTTCCACAGATGAAGCGTGAAAAAGATATTATCAAATGGAAAGAAGAAATTACAGATTTTGCAAAGATTGTAGAAGAATTTACCGGAAACAAAATCACACCGGAAAACCTTGCGGAAGCGATCAATATCTGCAATGAGAAACGTAAAGCTCTTCAGAGAGTTTATGACTGCAGAAAATCAAAATGTCTGCCGATTTCCGGACGAGATGCTCTGCTCATGACCCAGATTTCCTTCTTCGATGATCCGGTACGCTGCGCCCAGATGTGTAACCGTCTGGCTGACGAACTGGAACAACGAATCAAGGATGGTGTATCTGTTGTACCAGAAGGCACAAAACGTATCCTGATCACAGGAACGCCTCTTGCAGTTCCGAACTGGAAATTACATAACATCATCGAGACAAGCGGCGCTGCTGTTGTCTGTGAAGAGATGTGTACAGGAACAAGATATTTTGAAAATCTTGTAGACGAATCCGGTGAAACACTGGATGAACAGTTCATGAATCTGTCCAAACGTTACATGAAGACAAACTGTGCATGCTTCACACCAAATACGGGACGTATCGACGATATTCTCCGTATGGTCGACGAATATCAGGTGGACGGCGTCATCGACTGCAGTCTGATGTTCTGCTGCCTGTACGACACAGAAAAACTTGCAGTTTCTGAAGCACTGAAGGCGAAAAATATTCCGGTACTCTCTCTGGAAACAGATTACACCGATAAAGATGCTGAACAGCTTCGTACAAGAATCGGAGCATTTGTGGAGATGCTGAATCAGTAAAATGGAAGAAAAAAATAAACATATCCGCTATTATATTCTTTTTGACAATCACACACAGGGCATGATGCTCCATGAGCTTCTGGATAAGCAAGGCCTTCCTAACCGTATTGCACCTGCCCCGCGTGACACTGACGGCAAAGCTGCCTGCGGAATGGCGCTTCTGATCCATCCGGATGACATTGATGCCGTCAGGACATGCATCGAAGAGAATCATGCCGAATATGTAAACATCGTTCCATTGGAAAATCAGTTGCAGAAAAAGAGAGACCGATATTGTTAAATGCAAAGTATACGATAAATGAGGAGAGAGCCAAAAGCTCTCTCCTCATTTTAACTCATCATATTCAAAAACCGCTGAATCATCTCATTTTCAGCGGTCTTACAGGTATGGACCTGAGGGGAATCGAACCGCATAATGAACATAAAAACCCTTGTAAAATCAAGGCTTTCCAATACTCAAAATATGCTAGTGACAGATTAGTGACAAACACAATATATAGATAAGGAGGAAAATTCAGAACATCTGCTACAAAAAAACAATGATATAAGAATATTATGATTATAGTATCTTTATGTGATTGCTTTTATATCAAAAACAGTGCATGACGTATATCTACAGTAAAAAACCAACTAGAATTTACGGGGCGAAAACTTCTTTCATACACTGTTCACTATATATAACAATCGAGAGAGAAAAAACTCACGCCATATTTGAAAAAAATATAAAAAAAAGTTTTATTTTTTCTTATTTGCCTTTATATTGGCTTGATAGATTAAATAATACAAATATAGGCTTGCACCATAAAAATGTCTTAAATCGCAATATACGAGGTTATAAAGGTATATCATAAAGCAACGTAATTTATAAAAGTATATAAATAATATATTATAACATAAATTATTTAAAAAAACAAGAGAAAAGGTATTGACAGTTTTTTTGTTATCTGATATAATACATTTATATTCAAAATATACTATCTTTCTTTAGATAGTAAAGTAAACATCTTGGATACTATTCAGTATCACAATTTTCCAAACAAAAGGTTGCGTAAAACAAAATAAATAAAATAACAGAAACCCCATGGTAGTGTGCTGTTCTGTATTTTTGGTGTTTGCAAAGAGAGCAAACAAAAAAGACCACTCGAAAACGCCAAAAGAAGATTGTTTCTCCGTAAGAAAATCTTTCTAAAAAAAGAGCTATCCTCTACAGAACCTACCACTCTGTATTTGTGATAGCTCTTTTTTTAATACAAATAACCACAAAAAAGGAGGCAGAACAGAAAAAACATGGGTAGAAAGAAGAAAAATAGAGTCTATGTAGGAATTGACGGTATTGATATAAAAGTTAATACAACGAGCATTTTAGAAGAAAATTACTATGCATTTAAAAACAAAAATGGTGAAGAGATTGGAACTCTTAAAGCGGTAAAAGATGGCTATTTATTACATTTATGTTTGCCGAAAGTATTAAGAAACGATAATATAACACCTTTTACCACAACAGATTTTAAACATATGGAAAGTGTATTGAAATATATACAGAAACAATTGAAAACCATATTCGGTAATGAAATATATGAAACAGTTGTACGCACATGTGAAGTCAACGCCACAGCAGAGCTGTCTGACGTAACAAAGACAGAACCTATGCTAAAATTGCTTGCTAAAATCCTTTTGACAAAAGGTGAGAAGCTTTTCATATGTGCAACAGGAGAACAAACAGGGAAACGCTACGAAGCTGTGAAATGTCTATGTTCTGGACAAAGGATAGAAAGCATAAAAACAGCACAGCTTTCAAATTCAAGAGTGAAGCTTAAATTGTATAACAAAAGTAAGGAACAAAATATAACAGACAGAGGTTTATTGAGAATAGAATTTATCTACTCTTCACGTGGTTTAAAAGTTGCTAAGACTGGAAAAACACTTGCAGAGTTTTTAACTCCAACTTCAATACATTCTCTTTTGGAATGGTATAGAAAAGACTATAAAGATTTACTCATAGCAAGGTATTGGAACAACAACGATCGCTACAGTTTAAATGATGGGTACAGTGTACCAATATACAAAGAGATGATTGAAGTCATTTACAATGATTTAGTCGCACATGAGGGACAACCACTATCTGTTGCCCTTATCAATAAAAATCTGATAGAGATTGATTATGAGCTTTTTAAACGTGCGTGTAAAATGTATTATCCAAAACTAAATAGTGCGCAGAAAGCATGGGCGAGGGTTCAAAAATCTGGTGAAATACAAATAAACATGGGTGTGATTGATGAGTTTGTTTCAATCAGTAGACAGATAATATACGAGTAAAAATGGATAGTCGTGTCCGTTTTGGTACATAGGTAACAACCGAGAAACGTTGAAAATTCGTATGTTTTTCAATTTTTCAGTCCCTCTAAAGAAAAGACATATACATATAAAGGTAGGTGACAAAAACAATGAAACAAAAACAGCGTGGTAGACCAAACCTCTGTAGAGGAACGAAAGAAAGAAAAAAAGTATTTGATAGCAGACTGCAAGGGTACAGCCTACAAGCTTTAGAAAATGTTATTCATATTGCAGAGTCAGCATATGACGTAAATACAAAATTAAAAGCAAATTGTTATTTATTGGATAAAACAGTCGGTAAAGAGTATAAATCAATAGAACAAAACAGAGAAAATGAACAAAAGGAACTGTCTATAAATTTGAATATAGTAGAACAAAAACATTCTATAAATACAGAACAGATTGAAAAAGAAATCAAAGAAACCGAAGCCAATTTAGAGGATGATGAAAGTTGGGGCGATAATTTATATACCCCATAGAAAAAGTCCTTTAAAAGGCAAATACGAGCTTACAGAAGTATAAAAAAAGGAGGTATTTTAAATGTTATATCAAAGCAATGCAGAGCGCATTTACTATACAAGAAACCAAAAGGCAAAAAAGCAACGTGAAAGTATGGAGGATAGAAACCATAGGCTAGTACAGCTTTATAATAAAGTATTTAATGCAATAGGGAACATGAAATCGAATAAAGACTATATTCCCGTTAGAAATCTGTTGAATGCTTTTTCACATGAATGTGGAGCAGACTCTATGTCTGTATTTAGACTGTATAAGGAGCTAGAAGCCAAAATACAGGAACTACTTGCAGAGAATGATACAAACTTACAGAAAAAGCAAAAAGAAATTGAGGACGTAAAGAACATAACAATCACAGAACCGTTGGAAAAGCTTCAACAGCTTGAATTAGAATCAAATCAGATTCTTTACAGTTATATGTCACAACTTCATGCAAATGGGATGCAAGAAAATACAGACCGTAGACGTATAGGGGTGTGGGCGAAAAATCCAACACGTGCAGAAGCAATGGCGTTACAAAAATTGATGGCATTACCGCAGTATGCAAACTATTTCAAAGAAAACCAGAAAAAAGTTATTTTTGAAAATGCACAAAACCCAGACCTTATAAAACATAAAAAAATGGTTCAACCAGTCATTGAAAAAAAGCAAGCTGAGTTAGGTTTGTTATTCATGCAAGGATTCCAGTTAAGAAATATAGAAAAACACTTTTCATCGGATTTAAAGGCGTTACAAAAGGATGGTGATGAATAATGAAAAGAACCACAGCAGATGCCATCCAAAAGACAGCAAAACAAATTTCACAGGCAAGAAGGAAAGCAAGCTTACAAAAGCGCAAAGATTACATACAATCATTACCAGATGCACCTCCATTGATATGTCTTAGTGAATTAGCCGAAAAGACACAGCTACCATTTCAGATGCTTAGAACATTGATTGTAATTGAAGGAAAGATTCCGTACATAATGGTAGGTAAAAAGTATTTTGTCAACTACTCTCATTTCATCAAATACATGGATGAATTGGACTGACAGGAGGTGAAAACATGACCGAACAGGAAAAGGATACCCTTGCAACTTATAAGCTCTTACATGATGCATATAAGGAATCTCATAAGAAAAGCTATGAATTATTACATGAGGGTTTGGAAAGTGCCTTAAATCACTTACCAGAAGATGCTGTGATATTCATGTTAATGCATGAAATGAACGTATTGCATGAGTTAAAACAATAGTCGAATTGTTTACACAATTTTAGGGCAAGAACAAAAAACAAACAAATTTGAAGGAAAAACGGATATAGATATCGCAGATGGCAATATTGTTACAAGCGAATTGTATCAGAATTGTAGCTAATCTATAAAACAAACACTTATTTGTCGTATAGATGTAACATAGTCAAAATGCAACAATGTTTCAAGAAGATATCATATATCCCCGAAACAAAACAAGAACAACAGTAAGTAATAAAACATTTTTTAATTATTTATCTGGGGTTCTTGTTTTTTTATTGAGAGAACATAAAGAGAACATTTTGAGAAAATAATTTAAGAGAACATTTTTTTAAAGGAGGTAACTATATATGTATTTGATTCACAATGGAGATTATATAAATGAAAAAACTTACCGAAAGGGATTTAAACTATGTAATAGATAATGGTATTATAGATACAGCAGATGTTCTGAATCAAATAGAGAACATGAAGAGAGAACAAATTTTAAAAGAACACGCAAACGAGATTAAACAGTATGCTGATGGTTGGTATGTTGTCATTAAAGATAAAAACCAGAAAAACGGTCGATATCGGAATAAACGCAAAGCCAAAGAACAGGCAGAAGATTTGTTGGTTCAGTATTACAGAGATTTAGAAAAACGGGAGGTTGAAACAAACAAAGCTAAAACACTAGAAGAACTTTTTTATGAGTTTATGGAGTACAAAAAAACAAAGGTCGCACATGATACAGTTAGGCGCATGATGTCAGATTGGAAAAAATTCTATGCCCCTCGGAAGTGGTTTATCAACAAACCATTTAAACAGATAACAAAGATTGACGTTGACAATTTCTTAGATGATGTTGCAAGTCAAGATGGTGGAATCCAAAATAAAGCCTATTGTAATATGAAGGGTATACTAAAACAGACTTTTGAGTATGCCGTTGATGCAGAATACATAGAAAAAAGTCCATACAGGGATAGGGTAAATAGAAAGAAGATTATCCCAACCAGAAAAAAACCGAGTGAAGAGGAAGTATTTACAGAACGTGAGAAGAGCTTGCTTTTTTCTGATATGAAGCGTAGGCTAACAAAAAAACCTACAAACAGTATACCACTTGCAATAATGCTTGATTTTGAAACAGGACTTCGCATTGGTGAGTTATTATCATTAAAAGAAACAGATATCTTAAAGGACAAAAATAATGTGTATAAAATTCATATTTGCAGACAGGTAGTAAAAAAGCACGATATGAGTGATATAAACAATATAAAGGGAAATATCTGGACTGTAGCTGATTATACTAAAAGTGATTGCGGTGATAGATATGTTCCACTTACACCTAAAGCACTGGAATATATAAAGCGCATTATTGATATCAACAAACAAAACAAGGTATACAATGACGATTATTTATTTCTTACAAAAGAAGGTACTCTAATAACAGAAAGTGCTGTTGATAGTCAACTAAGAAACGCTTGTGATAAAGTAGGAATCCCACGCAGAAGTATGCATAAGATAAGAAAGACCTATACATCAACATTATTTGCAAAGGATGTTTCAGTCACGATAATAAGTAAATTGCTAGGTCATGCAGATGAAACAACAACATTAAAGTATTATTTATTCAATGTGGAGGATTCACAGGAAACTGATGCAATCGTATTAAATGCACTTTCTAACACAAATACAAAGGTAAGATTATAAGACCACAACATATTGTAATAACGCAGTGACAAAAAGTGACAGAATGGCTGTGATACGTGAGAACATAAAAAAAATGAGAAACCCCTAGCAAAATCAAGGTTTCCCATAAATGATTAGTCCAAAAATGGATGGACCTGAGGGGAATCGAACCCCTGTCCGAAAGCTCTTCCATAAAGGCATCTCCCATCACAGTCATTCTTTTGACATTCCCTCCATAAGCCGCCGAACAACAGGCTGCTTACTTTAGTAGCTTCATAAATTCTTCCATTCCCTCAAAGCTTTGGAAACGAAGTGCCTCATCTGGTCGAAGCCGGTTACTTAAGCGATGAGAGACTCAAGGCCGACTGCTGCAACTAGGCAGCGTACGCTAAATTTTCGTCTGCGTTTATATTTAGTTGGAACTTTTAACGTAGTGTCCCGCTACGGATGGCTTCCTTGACTTCCGTGCCCCCGTCGAAACCAGTACAAGCCCTGGTTCTTGGAAGCCGTATCATCAAAAATACGCTTCTGCAAACAAGATCCGTTCAGAAGTCAACCTTCTGCCCTCCCATTTGCTCTATATATTATATGCGGACATCCAGGCTCATGTCAAGGCATCTCCGCATATAATTTACTCAATCTGTCATTTTACGCTTCTTTTGTCTTCCCCACTTCCAGCATTCCGCTCTTTGCAAGTACCGGTCGCAGTGCATTGTAGATGATCACTACAACGATTGTAGAAAGGATTGCATTTACAAAGGTAGCAGCTGCGCTCCATTTTGCAAGAACCTCTGCCATCTGCTGCGGCTGTCCCAGAATGTACTGTTTGTAAAAGTATCCGACGATCGGATCTGCAATGACATTAAATGCAAGTCCGGCTACAGATGCTAGCAGGCTCCATTTGAAAATGTATTTCTTATCGGTACTTTCATTGATCTTTGCGATCTTATGCGCTACAAGTCCTGTGATCAGTCCGATGCAGAGCTTCAGGATAAATGTCTTCGGTGCTCCGGTAATATAGATCGGATCCATCACATCCGCGATTCCCATTCCGATCGCTCCTGCAAGTCCGCCGTACCAGCCGCCCAAAAGAAGTGCGGCAAGCACACAGAACGCATTTCCAAGGTGGATTGATGTTGCATCTCCTCCCGGCATCGGTATTTTAATCTGCAGATACGTAAAGATTACGTAGCAAAGTGCAGCAAACAGCGCTGTCTGTGCAATTTTCATAACGGTTGAATTTGTTTTCATAGTCTGTCCCATCCTTTCTTATTCCTTGTGAAACACTATAGTACATTGATTCATCAGGTTATTGAACATTGTACCGCGTCACTGTCTCTGTAAAAATATACAATTTTCACTTTTTTCAAGGGGACAGTTTTGTTTTATCCGAAATTACGTATCTTGAATTCTCTTTCTGCCTCACGCTTCTGGTCTTTTTTCGCGATATCATCACGCTTATCGTATAGTTTTTTACCTTTTGCCAGTCCGATCTCTACTTTGACAAGACTCTTGCTGAAATACACCTTCAGTGGCACGATCGCCATTCCTTTTTCCTTGGTCTTACCAATCAGTTTGTTGATCTCCGATTTGTGAAGAAGGAGCTTTCTCACACGCAGAGGATCTTTATTGAAAATATTTCCCTTTTCGTATGGGCTGATATGCATTCCATAGATGAACACTTCCCCATCCTCAATACGGATAAAGGATTCTTTGATACTGCATTTTCCCATGCGGAGGGATTTTACTTCCGTACCTGCAAGTGCAATTCCTGCCTCATAAGTATCCAGGATAAAATAGTCATGATACGCCTTTTTATTGTTCGCAATCATCTTGCCCTGCGCTTTTGCCTTAGCCATCTTCTCTCTCCTCTTTTCTTTCCTTTACAAGTCTAAAATCAATGGTTCTTGATATCTCATCACAATCAATCATCTTCACACGCACCTTCTGCCCCAACTTGTAGGTCTTTCTGTGATGGGAACCAATCATCTGATAATGTTCTTCATCGTAATCATAATGATCGTCCGTCATATTGGTAACATGCACCAGACCTTCTACGGTATTCGGAAGCTCTACATAGATTCCCCACTTCGTGATACCCGAAATAACTCCTTCAAATTCCTGTCCGAAGAAATTCCGCATATACTGTACCTTCTTCAGCTTCAGCGTCTCTCTCTCTGCCTCATCCGCACGGCGCTCTAAGGAGCTTGTCTCCATCGCCACCTCCGGCAGGATTTTTTCATAATGATGCCTCTTTGCATCGTTCATCCTGCCTCGAAGATTATCTTTGATGATCCGGTGGATCTGCAGATCCGGATAGCGCCGGATCGGTGAAGTAAAATGCGTATAATACTGGGTCGCAAGTCCGAAATGTCCGTCATTATCCGGCGAATATCTCGCCTGCTTCATCGAACGGAGTGCAAGCCTTGAGATCATGGCTTCTTCCGGAGTCCCCTCGATCTTATCCAGAAGCTTCTGGACTTCCTTTGGACGGATCTCCTGTCCTCCCTGCATATGCATGGTATATCCGAAATTCTGCAAAAATGTCACAAGTTTCTTCATCTTATCATCATCCGGTGTTTCATGCACACGGTATAAGAATGGAATCTCCTGCCAGAAATAATCCTCTGCAACCGTCTCATTTGCAACAAGCATAAAATCCTCGATGATCTTCGTTGCCACGTTGCGGTCGTAAGCCTTAATATCCACCGGCTCACCGCTTTCATTTAAAATAATCTTTGCCTCCGGAAAATCAAAGTCGATTGCCCCTCTTCTGTGACGTCTTTCTCTCAAAATGTGTGACAGTTCTTTCATCAGTTCAAACATCGGGATCAGATCATGATATCGTTCGCATTCTGCCTCATCCCGATCCTCAAGAATCTTTTTCACACTGGTATAGCTCATGCGTTCATCCACATTTACCACAGTTTCTGCAATCTGGTGATCGACTACATTTCCCTTCGCATCAATAGTCATGATACAGCTCAGTGCCAGCCGGTCCTCGCCTGCGTTTAATGAACACATTCCATTAGACAGAACTCTTGGCAGCATCGGGATCACACGGTCTGCCAGATAGACACTGGTACCTCTTTTCAGTGCTTCCCGGTCAAGAGCGCTGTTCTCCTGCACATAATTGGTCACATCAGCGATATGCACGCCCAGAATATAACAGTCTCCCTCTTTTGTCAGAGTGATCGCATCATCCAGATCCTTCGCATCCTTGCCATCGATCGTCACGGTCTGCCAGCTCCGCACGTCCTTACGTCCTGCCATATCAGCGGTCGTCACTGCCTTTGCCACACGCTCTGCCTGATTCAGTACCTTCTCCGGAAATTCGGTTGGCAGATCATATCCTTTGACAATCGACAAAATATCAACTCCCGGATCGGTCACATGCCCCAGGATCTCTACGATCTTTCCTTCCGGCTTCTTTCCATTCTCCCCATAAGAGGTCAGCTCTACCACAACCTTATGCCCGGTCACAGCTCCTTTAGAGCGCTCTGCCGGTACGAAGATATCCTGCAGGAAACGCTCATTATCCGGCACAACGAATCCGAAATTCTTCCGGCTCTGATAATAGCCAACGATCCGCTGGGTTCCCCTCTGTACGATTTTCGTGATCTTTCCTTCTCTTCGCATTCCTTCCGGTGCTTTGGTGATGACAACCTCTACCTCATCTCCCTGCATGGCACCGTTCATATCATCTTCTGAGATAAAGATATCTTCGCTCTCACCTTCCACAGTGACAAAGCCGAAGCCTCTCGCGTTTGCCTGGAACATTCCACGCAGTTGCTTTGCCTCACCTTTGATGTATTTTCCTTTCTGTGTGACATGTACCTTGCCTTCTTTTTCCAGGCTGTCCATGACAGCTTTGAGTTCCCCTTTCTGATCTTTCGGGACCTGAAGCAGCATCGACAACTCTTTCAGCTTCATCGGCACATAAAATTCGTCACAGATAAATTCATAAATAATTTTCTTTCTTTTTTCAAATAATTCGTCCATCTCTTCTCCTGTCAAAAAAGGAACACCCTATAGATACTATAGAGTGTTCCTCATCTTCTTTCAATCATTCGTTATGCAAAAACTTTCAGGTTCAGGACTGCTGCAAGTACAATAAACAGAATTGCTAAAAACTTGGTAGACTTAACAAGTGCGCCTTCCATAGAACGTCCTTTGTTCTGTCCCCAATAAGAATCTGCCATACCTGCGATTGTTCCAAGACCTGCTGACTTACCTTCCTGCATCAATACGATTACTGTCAATGCGATACAATCTATTGCAAATAAAATTAAAAGTACTGTTTTTAAAATTTCCATTACTAATCACACCTCCTGATGGCTAAACCACTCATGTATTTTACCATAAATCTACTTCCGATTCAAGCAGATTTCATGGATTTCAGTCTTTATTTTACCAGTTTGCTTCCTTTCAGCTTCACAACACGGTCAATTCGGTTAATGGATGACATCCGGTAGGCATAAGCCCCCGACTCGAAAAGTGCATAAATGCTGCCACCGTCCTGATAGATCTGTTCCAGCCTCTCCGGAAACTTGATCGTCTTATAAGCTTCGGAGGTTGACAAGATTCCATATCTGGAATAGTTGAAGATCTGTACCTCCGATGGCAGGATCCCCCAGGATCTGGTAAGCAGGATCTTATTGTTGTAAAATGCCATTCCCTGCACCTTACCGGAAATTACCTGCATACTGACCGCATAGGCAACCGGCTCCGTCACGCCGACCGTCCGTTTCAGGTTCATGTCTTCTTTTTCATACAAGGTGCCGTCTGCATTGATCAGATATTTTTCAATGACACTGGCATTATCCTGTGTAAAGAATCCGACAAACAATGCGCCGTCATGATACGTCATAAATGACGCCCGCTTGATCTTATAAAGGTTGTAAGACATATCGAATTCAATCGGATGATATCCGTCATCAAAGGAATAATTTTCCAGATGAGACAGTGTGATCGCATTTGCCTGCGCCCAGGTGGAACCCTGTCCTGTCACCCACAGGATCTGGTTCATCGTATCGTATGCCATTCCGCCCACATGGGCTTTGGTGTTCAGCACAATCTCTTTCACAAACCGTCTGCTTTCTTTGTCGATCACATAGATCACCGAATCATGTGCCTTTGTCTTACAATAAGCACTGACCAGAATATAATCCTCTGTAAATGCAAGTCCCTGTGGTGTCATGGATGTGCAGACTTCTGCTTCTCCGTCCCCTTTTACTTTCAGCGTCCTTGTTGACTTCAGTCCAGGCACAACATAAGTCCCGTAGTCATTGTCCACTTCGGCTTCATCGCACGCGTACTTATAAACAGTCTGGTTGCGCTTCAGCGTTTTCAGATACTGCTCCATCGTGTAAACGGAATCCGTATTCGTCACCTTCCGGTTTGTCTCCGGCTCCACCTCGGCTCTGTACTGGAATGCGTAATACCAGTAGCTTCCTCCGATGAGTCCCACAACCAGAAGAATACTGATGATACTGCGGATATGTCCAAACATGGTCTTCTTTTTCCGGACCTTTTTCTTCTTTGTTTTTTTCTCTTCCTGTCTTACTTCCTCATTCTCAAGCTCTTGTTTATTCATTCATGCCCACTTCGTTTTTATATACTTTCTGCGTTGAAAATCCCCGTCCTCTGACCTCATTTACATTGCCAATGATCATAAATGCCTGCGGATCTGTCTCCTGCACGATCTGGTTCAGCCGCATCAGTTCACGGTTAGACACAACGGTAAGGATCATCGGCTGATCCTTTCTCAAATAACCGGTCTGCGTGTAGACCAGTGTAGTTCCTCGGTCAAGCTTCTCCTGGATCAGATGGTTCAGCTTCTCATACTCTCCGGAAATGATCTTGACCTGTGTTCTGGTCGATCCCATCAGAAGCACTTTATCCAGCATCACCGTGTAAATCAATACCAGAAGGATACCATAGATGATCTCTTCTTTATTGGTAAATACCATCTGGAAGATCAGAATCGCAAAATCAAATACATAGAGCATAACCGATACCGGAAGTCCGAATTTCTTATTCAGTACCAGCGGCGGGATATCCATACCTCCTGTTGATGCTCCGCATCTTATAACAACTCCGATTCCAAGTCCGATCATCAGACCTCCACAGATCGTTGAAAGCATCTTATCGTCTGTGACGTTCTGTAATACCGGAACATTCTCCAGTATTCCCAGAATGATCGGATAATAAAACGTACTGACCAGTGTAGTAAGTGCAAATTTCATACCAAGCACTGCAGCCCCCAGAAGAAACATCAGTGTGTTGAAGATCAGTACAAATGTATGGATCTGTAATCCAAAATAATGATTCACGGCAATTCCAAGCCCCGTGGTCCCTCCGGTAATGATATCATTCGGCAGGATAAACATTACAATTGCAAGTGCATATACTGTATTCCCCAATAAAATCAGACACAGATTCCTCATATTTGACATTTTCATATTACGCTCTCCTTGACATATGTATTTTGTCTGCAGATTTCCCCAATTTTCCACAATCCAATACTTTATAGTATACTCGGTGCATGTTTTTGGGACAAGGAATTTTTTTATTTTATTCTCTTTTTTCGTTTCATTTGGTATACTGTGATTAAAAAGACAGATTTTGATTTTCCAGGAAAAGAGGTTATCAAATTATGGACAAGATCAGACAGTTACAGGACATGATTAACGAGAGCAACCGAATCGTCTTTTTCGGCGGTGCCGGCGTCTCTACCGAGAGTAATATTCCGGACTTCAGGAGTGCAGACGGACTCTACAAACAAAAGTACCGCTACTCACCGGAACAGATTGTAAGCCACAGCTTTTTCATGCAGCATACGGAAGAATTTTATGATTTTTATAAAGAGAAAATGATGTTCCTTGATGCGAAGCCAAATAAAGCACATCTGAAGCTTGCCGAGCTGGAAGCCGCCGGAAAGCTGACCGCCGTTATCACACAGAATATCGACGGACTCCACCAGGCTGCCGGAAGCAAAAATGTACTGGAGCTTCATGGAAGTATCCACCGCAATTACTGCATGCGTTGCAAAAAGCAGTACAGTGCACGTTTTGTAAAAGAATCGAAAGGAATCCCAACCTGCGACTGCGGCGGAACTATCCGCCCGGATGTAGTTCTCTACGAAGAAGGACTGGATAATCAGATTATCCAGAAAAGTATCCGCGCCATCTCGGAAGCAGATATGCTGGTCATCGGCGGTACTTCTCTTGTGGTCTACCCTGCTGCCGGATTTATCGATTATTTCCACGGCAAATATCTGGTACTCATCAACAAGGATGCAACTGCCCGTGATGTAGGCGCAACTCTGACGATCCATGAGCCGATCGGAGAAGTATTAGACCGGATCCATGTATAGCCGGAGAATCCAAAAATCCTCTGCCTGCCCTTTCTAATGAAAGAGTGACAGAGGATTTTTCATTTTAACCGTTATACGTCTTAAAAAACTGATACAGATTGTCCAGTGCCTTTGTCAGAACCGGGATCTCTTCTTCATCCAGCGTCTCAACAACAGCTTCTACCATCTTCTTATGAAAATTCGCATGATGATGATATGCCTTCTCCCCTTTTTCCGTCAGCTGGATATTGACGATCCTCCGGTCTTCTTCGCTCCGGTGGCGGACTGCATACTTTTTATTGACCAGACTGTTCATCGAAGTTGTCAGTGATCCGACCGTGATTCCGAGCTTCTTCGCGATCGTGGACATATTATTCCCGGTCCCAAGTCCGATTGCTTCAATAATATGCATATCGTTATTCGTCAGATCCTTGAATTCTTCTGTGATCACTGCCTTTTCTTCTAATTCCCATATATCATTAAAAAGATGTACCAATATCTTATTGATGCTTTCGTATGCGTCCAATTCCCCTTCTTCTCCTTGCTGTGTCTTTTTCTAGTTCAATTATACACAGTCACCTAACAAAGAATCAATCACTTCTTTCACAGTTTCTATTTTTTCTGCTTTCCACACATCCGCTCCGCAGAACAGAAGTGCCTCTCCAATCTCACCTTTTGCCGCTTTGATCAGCGCTTCCGTGATACAGTATGGCACTTCCGCCGGGTTACAGTTTTTCAGACACCCAAGACATCTCTTAGGCTTCACCCTCTCTCCTGCCATTACATGACTGATAAATGGATTCTTAATTGCCCTTCCCGGCATTCCAACCGGACTTTTCACCAGAATGACATCCTCTTTCTTCGCATTCAGATAACTCTGCTTGTAACTGAGATCCGCATCGCACTCCCATGTCGTGACAAATCTTGTTGCCGCCTGGACTGCATCTGCTCCTAATGAAAAGGCATGCTCTGCCGCATCTTTATCCGAAATTCCTCCGGCTACTGCCACCGGGATATGCACCTGATATTTTTGGGCGTACTTTCTGACCACTGCCATGATCCTCTCGATTTCATTATCATAGCTTTCCTGTGTGTAAGTTTCCAGCTGCTCCCGGTCAAACCCCAGATGTCCTCCGGCTTTAGGGCCCTCGATCACAATCAGGTCTGCGGTTCTGGAAAATTTTTTATCCCAGTATTTTAAGATAACTTTCGCCGATTTTTCAGTCGATACGATCGGAGCGATCTTGGTACTGCTGCCCTCCACAAGTCCCGGCAGCTCGATTGGAAGCCCTGCCCCGGATACGATCAGATCTGCTCCGGCGTCCACTGCTGCTTTCACATGCTCGTCATAATCTTTCAGTGCAACCATGATATTAAATCCGATCACGCCATCCGGAGCCGTCTCTCTTGCTCTTTGAAATTCAGATCCAATTGCACGGATATTTGCCGCCCTTGTATTCGTTTCAAAATCCGGTTCACGAAATCCGATCTGTGCGGTTGAGATGATCCCGACTCCACCTTCTTTTGCAACCGCTCCGGCAAGCTGCCCAAGGCTCACACCGACTCCCATTCCCCCTTGAATGACCGGTCTTTTTACTTTCAAATCACCAATCACAAGTTCCGGTAATCCTTTCATTTTTCTTCTCCTCTTTCTACTACATCCTGCGGAATCTGTCATACCGCTTTGCGGTAAGTTCTTCCTTTGTCATTGCACCATATTTTTTCAAAAAAATACTGATATAATCATCCATCGGATCTGTCACTTCTGTAAATGTTTCCAGATTGAAGTTTTCCGGCTCCGGAATCACCCGTTCTACGATACCGGCTTTCAGGAGACGATCTGCTGTCAGCTTCATCACACCTGCCGCCTCTTTTGCGCGGCTGCTGTCCTTCCACAGGATACTTGCAAATCCTTCCGGCGAAAGAATGGAGTAAATCGAATTTTCAAGAAGCCACACTTCATCTGAAGTTGCCATCGCAAGAGCTCCCCCGCTTCCACCTTCTCCGATCACAACTGACAGGATCGGAACCTGAAGATTTGACATCTCAAATAAATTTCTTGCGATTGCCTCACCCTGTCCTCTCTCTTCTGCTTCCAGCCCACAGAACGCTCCCGGCGTATCTACAAAACAGATGACCGGACGGTTAAATTTCTCTGCCTGTTTCATCAGACGAAGGGCTTTGCGGTATCCGTCCGGTGACGGCATTCCAAAGTTACGCTCGATATTTTCTTTTGTCGTGCGCCCCTTTGCCTGCGCGATCACCGTCACCGGCATTCCGTGAAATCTTGCAATCCCGCCAATGATCGCCTTATCATCCTGGTAATAACGGTCTCCATGAAATTCCATAAAATCTGTAAATAATTCTTCAATGTACTCCGCACCGACCGGACGAGCCTTGTCTCTGGATAACTGCACCCGTTCCCATGGTGTCAGATTCCTCTGTACCGCCTGTGTTTCCTTTTCTTCTACTTCTGGCAAATCGTATGTACCCTGCTTATGCATTGCTACAATTTCCGCCAGTGTCTCCCTAAGACGCGGACGCTCCACAATCTGATCCACAAATCCGTGCTCCTGAAGAAATTCTGCCCTCTGGAATCCTTTCGGAAGCTTCTGCCCTATGGTCTGTTCAATCACACGCGGACCCGCAAAACCGATCAGCGCCCCCGGCTCGGCAAGAATGATATCTCCAAGCATGGCAAAACTTGCCGTTACCCCGCCGGTTGTCGGATCGGTCAGCACACTTACATATAAACAGCCTGCATCATGGTGTCTTTTCAGTGCCGCTGAAGTCTTTGCCATCTGCATCAGAGAGTGGATCCCCTCCTGCATTCTGGCGCCTCCTGAACAGGCAAATATAATAATCGGAATCCTCTCACTGGTTGCCTTTTCTACTGCACGGGTAATCTTTTCGCCGACCACCTTTCCCATGCTCGCCATCATAAACCGCCCGTCACAGACTGCAAGAACTACTTCATTTCCCGCGATCCTTGCTTTTCCGGTTACAACCGCCTCATCAAGCCCGGTCTTTTCCTGCAGTGCTTCTACCTTTTCTTCATAGCCTTTATAATGCAACGGATTTCCTGAAGTCAGTCCCTTGTCCCACTCTTCAAAGGTGCCCGCATCTGCTACCATTTCAATCCGGTGCATCGCATGCACACGGAAATAATTCTGACATTTTGGACAAATATAATATCCATTCTTCACATCTTCTGTCAGAATGGCAGATTTGCAAACGTTACATTTTTTCAGAAGTCCCTCCGGAACTTCCGGTGCCATATGGGCAGGCTTTCCTTCGCCAAGAGATATATACCCTCTTCTGCTTGTTTTCTTGAACATATTTGACAGTTTCAAATTGCTTTACCTCCGCTTTTGTAGAGCTAACCTTGCCGATTCTTTGCTTCTTTTTCGGCAATAAATTCAATATCAAAATCTCCTGCCTGATACTTTGGATCATGCAAAATATCATATTGATAATCCACATTGGTATCAATGCCTTCTATAATTACCTCACCAAGTGCACTCTGCATCTTCCGGATCGCTTCAGTACGGTTCTTTGCAAATACGATCAGCTTTGCCAGCATATTATCATAATATGGCGGTACAGTGTATCCACTGTAAATTGCTGAATCAATCCGCACACCCTTTCCTCCCGGAAGGTACATATCGGTGATCGTTCCCGGACACGGACGGAAATTCTTTTCCGGATTTTCCGCATTGATCCTACACTCAATGGCATGACCGGTCAGTTTTACATCTTCCTGCGTAAAGGAAAGCCGCTGACCGTCTGCGATCCGGATCTGTTCCTTGATCAGATCGATCCCCGTCACCCATTCTGTGACCGGATGCTCCACCTGGATTCTGGTATTCATTTCCATAAAATAAAATTTTCCACTCTTTTCCAGCAGAAATTCAATGGTTCCTGCATTTTCGTAATGCGCTGCCTTTGCCGCTTTTACCGCTGCTTCGCCCATTCTCCGGCGAAGCTCATCCGAAATCACGGCACATGGGGATTCTTCGATCATCTTCTGATGATTTCTCTGCACCGAACAGTCCCGTTCTCCTAAATGCACCACATTTCCATACTTATCCGCCATGATCTGAAATTCAATGTGCTTCGGATGCTGCACAAAATGCTCGATGTACATAGTGTCATCTCCAAAAGCTGCCTTGGTCTCTTTCTGTGCAGTACGGAATGCCATGTCAAATCCGGCTTCATTTTCCGCCACACGCATTCCTTTTCCGCCTCCGCCGAGAGCCGCCTTTACGATCACCGGATAGCCGATCTCTCTTGCAACTTCTTTTCCTTTTGCTGCATCATAAATCGCTTCCCGGCTTCCCGGAATGATCGGAACCCCGGCATTTGCCATGGTATTTCTCGCCTCGGATTTATTTCCAAGCCTGCTGATCACTTTCGAATCCGGTCCAATAAAAATGATGTTGCACTTCTCACAAAGCTCTGCAAATTTCGTATTTTCAGAAAGGAAACCAAATCCCGGATGGATCGCATCTGCTCCCGACACGATGGTCGCGCTGATGATCTGCTCCATATTCAGATAGCTTTCCGAAGATGGTGCAGGTCCGATACAGATTGCTTCATCTGCAAGCTGTGTATGCAATGCTTCTTTATCTGCTTCTGAATAAACTGCAA
>OGYE01000638.1_pt1 | contig 22752 bp, 23 predicted proteins | sample 1576471 | NCBI WGS metagenome assembly OGYE01 (sample SAMEA3541532, study PRJEB24748) | human gut metagenome | biome: human gut; feature: human-associated habitat; material: faeces | place: China | collected 2012
CCCTCGATTGGCTAGAAGGCCGACGGTAAAGAGCCGCCGCAGAGCAGTAGGAATTCTGTGCAATCAGTGAATCCCTTGAGGCATTAAAGACGTCACCTCCAACGGCTCTTTACGACCTCGATTGCATTCATTAGGTCATTTCTTCGTCCATTAGGTCGGAGGGTGCTGAAGCCATCCCTTGGAACGGCGGGGTTTCAAGGGCCGCTCCGACCAAGGACCGACCTAATAAACGTCAAATCGACCTAATGAATAACTCCGATGCTATTGCTGCTTTCGTGGGTGGGATTTCCGTTTCCGCCACGTCACCAACCGTATCGCCCCGATTATGTTTCGATGCGGTGGACTCGACATACGACCATCCCGGTCAGTCAACTGACCTACAAAAACAGCAGAAGCCTCATATTCTTAATCAGTCCCGATCAATTAGGGCAGTGAGGGCCCAGAGGATGCTCACCACGTCGATGGCCTCCTGGAGGAAGGCACCGACGACGACCGCTTCGGAATGATCGTTGCCATTACCGTAGGTATTGTTTTGGTACCGTTCTTCTTTGTCCTTGTTTGCAAGTTCAAGGATTACTTCCATTTACCGGAGTTGCATTTGCCTAAGGTGCGTATTCCGAAGGTAAATCTGCCTCACATTCATATCTCATTTGGAGATAAACACAAAAAACAGTGACATGAAGCGACTCTTATTACATATATTGATATTGTCAGTAGCGGTTTTGAGCCTCTATTCTTGTCGGATGGGGCGAGAGTTCCGCACCCCGGAATTGGATGTTCCTGCGACATTCGATGAGGGGGGGATGACCGAGGGGATAGCCTCTGATATTGGATGGAGCACGCTCTACGCCGACACGGTATTGCAGGGTTTGATTTCGAAGGCGCTGGAGCACAACAAGGATGTGTTGGCAGCAGCGGCACGGATTCGGGAGCTGATGGCAGCCAAACGGATTACCTTTGCCAATATGATGCCGGGTGTTGGGTTTAATCTGTATGGCGAGCGTGAATACCTGAATTATGGTGGTAGTGACAAGAAATATGATCCGGAGTTGCAGGCCAATTTTGCCTTTAACTGGGAGCTTGACATTTGGGGAAATCTTCGGTGGCAGAATGAAGCTGCCGTTGCCCAATATCTGCAATCGGTCGAGGCTCAGCGGGCCTTGCAGTTGACGATTAGCACAGATGTATTTTGATTTGAAGGCTCTTGACCGGGAGCTGTCGATTGTACGTCAGACGTTGGATGCACGTCGAGATGCGGTTCATTTTGCCACATTACGTTATGAGGGGGGCTTGACCTCCGAGATACCCTATCGGCAGAGTTTGGTAGAGTTGGCACGTACGGAGACCCTGGTGCCGAAGCTGGAGAATGAGATAAAGCTCAAGGAGAATGATTTGTCGGTTCTTTTGGGCGAGTTTCCGACCTTTTCCGGCGGCAGGCGGAAGGTGAACTGCTTATCTGCCGCCTTCGTTCCCCGGTCTGTAAACGGAAACTCCTGGTTTACCATAAAAATATCTGCTTCCAGAGTCTCCTTAAGGATCCCCTGGTCCAGGACTCCGGTGATATTTCCGGCACGGCTGTACGCGCCCAGCACACGTGCAGCTGACCGGCGTGATCATGCTGCTCACGGTGCTCGGCGGCATGGGCTTCATACTGCCGATGCGCCGCAGGATGATATTCCGTCGCGACTTCTGGCTCGGCGAGCCCGGCCATGCGCGTATGAAACCATCGTGGCTGCTGACGTTCATCATCCTGGTCATGGCGATCCAGACGGCGATCGTCCTGATCCAGCTCGGCTTCTCGATGTTCGGCACTACGTTGCAATCGCCCACATCCGACAACATCAGCGAGGCCTCGACCAACATTTGGATGTGGCTGTATGTCGGCCTTGCCGCGCCGGTCGCCGAGGAGCTGGTGTTCCGTGGCGTGCTGATGCGCGGCCTGAAGCCGCTCGGCCGGAATTTCGCCATCGTGACCAGCGCGCTGATGTTCGGCCTGTTCCATGACGATGTGGTGCAGGGCCTGTTCGCGTTCGGCTGCGGTTTGCTGTTCGGGTTCGTGGCGATGGAGTATTCGCTGGTGTGGTCGATTGTGCTGCACGTGTTCAACAACGCCGTGCTCGGAGGCGTGCTGCCGTGGCTGGCGGGCCTGTTCGGCGACGCGGGGGACACGGCGTATACGCTGGGACTTTTGGGTGTTTCGATCATCGGCCTGATCGTCGTGCTGGTGAAATACGGCGGGGGATTGCGCGCCTATCGGCGGGTGAACCGCAGCGCGCCGGGAACGTATTGGGGGTGGACGTCGCCTGCGTTCCTAATTTTCGTGATCGTGAATGTGACGATCACGATACTGTCGTTCGTCACCGCGATGATGGGCGTCTGACCAGCCTGGCAGACGGCCTGGCGAATGCTCCCGGCGTTGCGGGTCTGCCGCTGTTTTTACAGTGGATATATCGTCGTGTTTGTGGCGCCGGCAGCGGTCCGGCGTCGGTTGAGTGTCTGGAGAGCCATGAGTGATTTCGAGCCGTTTTACAACGTTGACTTAAGTTATGAGGATAATTATGCGCGCGGCCCGTTCGGCGAGTTCGCCGCGGCGCTGCGCGGTGATGTGCCGGCCGGCGAGGCCGCTTCGCCGGCGAAGTCGTCGTTCCTTGGCATCCCCGTTGACCTGCCGTTCGGCATTCCGGCCGGGCCGCTGCTCAACGAGCGGTTCACCACGGCCGCGTTCCGCATGGGGTTCGACATCGCCACGTACAAGACCGTGCGCTCGCGCGCGTGGGGGTGCAATCCGTTCCCGAACGTGTTGGCCGTGCACCCGACCAGTGCCGACGGCTCACTGACGCCGGGCAGCGCCGAACTTGATGAGGGCGTGCTTGCGGACGCGGACTATCGCCTGCCGATTTCCATTTCGAATTCGTTCGGTGTGCCGTCCCGCGACCCGGATGAGTGGCAGCCGGACATGCGCCGGGCCATCGCGGCGGCCGGCCCGGGGCAGGTGCTGCTGCCGAGCTTCCAGGGATCGCGCGTGGAGGGCATGAGCGGCGACGACTATATCGCGGATCATGTCGCAACCGCACGATTGGTGTGCGAGACCGGCGCCGACCTCATGGAGATGAACACGAGCTGCCCGAACGAGGGTCATAATCGCCTGCTGTGCCATGACCCGCATCTGGTCGGCCGCATCACCGAGGCCGTCAAGGGCGAAATCGGCGACCGGCCTCTGATCGTCAAGCTGGCGTATATCCCGCCGACCGAGGTCGAGGGTGGCTGGGGGCCGGATCGCCGCGTGATTGACGATGCCGCTCTGGAGCTCATGGTGCGCCAGACCGCCGCCCGCGGCACGGTGCAGGCGTTCAGCACGATCAATACGATTTCGGCCCGACTCGTCGACGCGAACGGCGGGCAGGCGCTGCCCGGCAAGGGGCGCGACCGCAGCGGCGTGTGCGGCAGCGCGATTCGCGGGGCAGGCCTTGACATGGTGTCGCGTCTTGCGGCGATTCGCGAGCGGCTGGGGCTTGACTATGCGATCATCGGCGTGGGCGGTGTCGTGGCTCCAGAGGATTACCGGGCGTACCGCGCGGCCGGCGCCGATGTGGTGATGAGCGCTACCGGCGCGATGTGGGATGCTGAGCTGGCCCGCAAGATCAAGGCGGATGACTGATCCGCTGTATCAGCGAATCGTTCTCAATAGCGTTTGTGCGAGTACTCCTCACATTTGCGAACAAAACGAACATCGGCTTACTCGTTGGAATATCGGCCATATGCATACAATCATGTTCGTTTTGCCGACGACGGGACTCGCACGTTTCTTATTGAGAACCATTCGCTGCGACATGGTAATCGGCTTCCGGCGCATTTCACGTGCCCGCCACATGCCGTATGGCAGACTAATGGATGTGATGTCCGGGGTGGCCCGGCGAATGAATAGGAGTGTTGAGGATGGCGGAATCGGAGAACGATGTCCTGCATGTGGTCGGCGGCAAACCGCTGAACGGCACGATCAAGGTGCGTGGCGCGAAGAACTTCGTGAGCAAGGCGATGGTCGCGGCGCTGCTCGCCCCCGGCAAATCGGTGCTGAAGAACGTGCCCGAGATTCGCGATGTGCATGTGGTGTCCGATCTGCTGCGCCTGCATGGCGTGGATGTGGAGGTGGATGGCACCAACGGCATCGTCAACATCGACGCGACGCATGTGCAGCTCGCCGATGTGGCGGATGTCGACACGCTGTCCGGCTCTTCGCGCATTCCGATCCTGTTCTCCGGCCCGCTGGTGCATCGTCTCGGCGAGGCGTTCATCCCGGCGCTGGGAGGTTGCGCGATCGGCGGCCGTCCGATTGATTTCCATCTGGAAACGCTGCGCAAGCTGGGTGCCACGGTCGACAAGGAGCACAAGGACGGCATTCACATCACCGCTCCGAACGGCCTGCACGGCGCGAAGATCCATCTGCCGTACCCGTCCGTGGGCGCGACCGAGCAGACGCTGCTGGCCGCCGTGCTCGCCGAAGGCAAGACCGAGCTGTCGGGTGCCGCAATCGAGCCCGAGATCATGGATCTGGTGGCCGTGCTGCAGAAGATGGGCGCGATCATTTCGGTGGATGTGGATCGCACGTTCCGCATCGAGGGCGTCAAGGAGCTCAATGGCTTCACGCACACGTCGCTGACCGACCGCATCGAGGCCGCCAGCTGGGCGTCGGCGGCGCTCGCCACGCGCGGCGACATTTTCGTCAAGGGTGCTACGCAGCCGGAGATGATGACGTTCCTCAACGTGTTCCGCAAGGTCGGCGGCAAGTTCGAGGTGACCGACAGGGGCATCCGTTTCTGGCATCCGGGCGGCGACCTCAAGCCCGTGGCCATCGAGACGGATGTGCACCCCGGTTTCATGACCGACTGGCAGCAGCCGCTGGTCGTGGCGCTCACCCAGGCGAATGGCCTGTCGATTGTGCACGAGACCGTGTATGAGAACCGATTCGGCTTCACCAAGCCGCTTGTGCAGATGGGTGCGACGATTCAGCTGTATCGCGAGTGCCTCGGCTCGCTGCCGTGCCGTTTCCAGCAGCGCAACTACAAGCATTCCGCTGTGATTTTCGGACCGACCCCGTTGACCGGCCGCGATATCGACGTGCCGGATCTGCGTGGCGGTTTCAGCCATCTGATTGCGGCGCTTGCCGCGTCCGGCCCGTCCAATGTGCATGGCATTTCGCTGATTGACCGCGGCTACGCGGATTTCCGCGGCAAGCTCGCCGCGCTCGGTGCCGATTTCGAGTAACGGTACAGAGAGCCTGTAGGGCCCCGATTTCCGCTGAAGGAATCGGGGCCTTCTCTGTGACTGATTATGGTCGATGAAAAGGATGCACCGCCGTCGTCAGTCGTCGAAGTGCGCGAACAGCGACGCGGACAGCAACGCCATAGCGATGAGCACTGCGCCTGACGCGATGAATATCGCGGCGGCGGGGAGATGATCGAACGCCCAGCCGTACGCCATCTGCCCGAGCGGCTGCATGCACATGGCCAGCGCAGACAGCAGCGCCATCACTTTACCGAGCATCGCATCGGGCGTGCGCATTTGGATTGCGGGCACGGCGATGATATTCGCGCATGAGCAGATGACATCGCCGATGCAGGCGAAGGCCACGAGCGCCATCAGCCGCGTCCAGTTGCCGCCAGACAGCATGCAGGCCACGCCTTGGGGGATGACGGTCAGTCCGAGCAATGTCAGGATCTTCGTCATATGGCCAATTTTCAGCCGTCCGGCCATCATCGTCACGATGAGCATGCCCATCAGGGCCGCGACGCTGATCAGTCCGTCGGCAATGCCGTAGACGGTCGCGTCGAACCCCCATTGCGTGCGGATGACGAACGCGTATCCGACGGCGCCATAGCCGAGTACGACGAAGTTCAGCGCGGAGGCGAGCAGGACCATTTTCAGCAGGTTCGGTTTTTCCCGGGTCAGGAACCGCAGAGCGGCCTTGAGGTCGTCGAGTGGCGTCGGCATCTCCTCGTCGCGTTCGGGCATACCAAGCCGGATGAAGCATTCGATGGCCGCCGCGCCGGCGAATGCCGCCACGGAGACGGCCATCATCGGCCGGATGCCGAAGAACGAGTACACGGCGCCTCCGAGGAAGCTGGGTATCAGTGCGCTGACCTGCTGCACCTGACTGACTATCGCGGCGCTGGTGTTCAGCGTCGCATCCCCGTATTGGCGCAGCATCTGCGGCAGCGCGGATTCGACGGTCGGCGTCTCGAAGATACCGAGCAGCGATAGCGCCACCTGCATTACGCCCACGGCGATGATGCTGAATCCGGCGGCGGAGAACCAGACGAGCGCGAGCGCGACCGTCACGGCGGACGCCGCGTCGAGGATGACCATGAGCGTGCGGCGGTTCATCCGGTCGGCCAACACGCCGCCGAATGGGGCGCCGAGGATCATCGGCACGAACGATATGGCGAGGATGGATGCGAATGCGGTGGCTGAGCCGGTCTCGTCCAGCACCCACATCGACATGGCGAAGCGCAGCATCATGTTGCCGAACAGCGAGATGCCTTGCCCGGCGACGAGCAGGATGAAATTGCGGGAGCGCAGCGGATGCGCGGCCTTTGGCTGCGCTTGCGGCTGCGGTTGCGGTTCGGGGGAAGTGTTGGGTTGCTCTGTTTCGTGCTGTGCCGCGGGAAGCTGTGTTTCGGAGGGTTGTGCCGGTGTGGTGGGCATGGTGGGTTCCTTTGCTGCTGGTGGCGAGTTGGTCTCGGTGTTTTGCGTTGGTGGATTTGGCGTGAGTTTGATGGATGGCACGGCAATGTATTGGGGCGGACGATTTTGACGCCGGAGTTGGTGGTTCATCGGCAATCATTCATACCGACTGACGGTATGTAAATCGGTGCTGGAACAGGGGCGAAACATTCGTGCCGCGTCCTGCCCCGGAGTCAGCGTCGTCTAGTGTGCGTCGCTTACCGGACTGGTGCCGCCTCCATCTTGTTGCTCGGCGGCGCTGCCGCTGCCGTCGCCGGCGAAGGCCATCATGCCGTCCGTGGCGAGATCGATGAGATGCTGGTCGAAGACCGGCGCGTGCAGCGCGTCGAGCATGGTGGCGAGGCATTGCAGACGATACCGCAGCTGCGTGCGCGTGGCGGGGAAGAAGCATGGCATCAGCCAATAGTTGCATAGCAGGGCCAGCAGCTGCGCCACTTCGCGCGGGTATTCGGTGGGGATGGAGCCGTCCAGCTGGCCTTCCTCGATCAATGGATCGAGGTTTTTCGGCAGCTCGGTTGACCAGAATCGCATGTTGGCGGTGAATGTGGCGGGATCGTCGAAGAACGGCACGGTGGCCTTGACGAGCGCCAGGTGCGCGGCGTCTCCCAGCGAGTTGGCGAACAGCGAGCGGAGCTTTTCCATCGCGTTCATGTCGTCGCGTTTCGCGATCTCGTCGCACAGGGCCTGGCTGGCGTGCCAGTCGTCGGTGTTCAGTCGTTCGAGGATGGCCTCTTTGGACTTGAAGTGGTGGTAGATCGCGCCTCTCGACAGGTCTCCCAGCTTATCGATGATGTCCTGGATGGAGGTCTTGTCGTAGCCTTTCTCGGCGAACAGCTTTTTCGCGGCGGCGAGGATGCGGCGTTCCGTCACCTCGGGGTGCGGGTTGCGTGCCATGGTTCCTCCTTTCGATATGTCATCAGTATACATACCGACAGTCGGTATGTATGACTGCGTGTCATGATTGCGGCCGTCTGTAGGGCCTTCTCGGGGTGGCGGCATCGCGCAAAATGGGCAAAACCGTATTAGATATCGGTTATATGCTATGTTGGTCAATGTTGGGCGTTGGCGCTTGACCGAACGAAAGAAGGCACATATGACAGATCCCAATGCCGGTTTCCCCACTGGAAACAACTCTTATGGAGCCCCGCAGCCCGCTCAGCCGGCTTCGGACGCAAACGCGGCCTATCAGCAGCCGCAGTACACCGCACCCGTGCCGCCTGCCCAGCCCGTGCCGCCTGCCCAGCCCGTGCCGCCTGCAGGGGCACCCTATCAGGCGCCGGCAACCCCCGATTACGCGGCGAACATCCAGAACTCCGTCGCCGGTTTCGCCCAGAACCTGGGTGGCAAGAACGTGACCGTCGGAGGCCAGTCATTCGACTTCATTTCCATCATCACCTACGTGGCCGGCGTGCTGGCGATCATCGCCTGCATCGTGCCGTTCGTGTCGGCGTTTGGATACAGCGCCAGCCTGTTCCAAGGCGGGGACGGATGGATTGTCCTCGTTGCGGTTCTTGCCATCGCGGCGCTCACGTTCTTCAAGAAGCACCTCCCCGCAATGATCATTTCCGCCTTGGTGCTGGTACTCAGCATCTTTGAGATGGTGTATTCCAAGATCAAGATCAACAGTAGCTTGGACGAGTTCGGCAGCAACTATGGCAGTCTGGGAAGTCTCGCGTCCGGCTACGCGAAGAATGCGGTGGCTTTCGGTATTGGTGCATACTTGCTCATCATCGCGGCGCTGGGCCTGATTGTCGGCACCGTGCTTGCGTTCGGCAATCAGAAGAAGGCCGCGAAGGTCGCGGTGCCGGGTGTTTCCGCCCAGCCGCAGTATGTGCCGACGGCATTCCCCGGTGCTCCGGTCCCGGCACCTGCCGCCCCTGTGTCCGATGCCGGCGTTCCTCAGGCTCCCACTGCACCGCAGGCCCCGACCGCACCGGTCGCCTCGACTGCGTATGAGCAGCCGGCGCCTGCCGCTCCGGTTTACCAGCAGCCCGATTCGGACGCTTCCTACCCGGGGCAGACCCCGCAGGCCTGATTTCTAGGTCTTCCGCGTTCCGCGCCTGATCGGCGTGAAGCGTGACCAATGAGCCGCTGTGCACATGCATAGCGGCTCTTCACATATGCGACGGATCCGAGCCCAATGACCCTGCCGATAATCCGGGAAATATGAACGGCCGCACGCACCCGCGATGCCACGATATTGTCCGCTCTCATAGGCATAATAGAAAAGTTGTGTCTGGAGGATACGTGTATGCGAATCCGCTAGCACAGCACAGCAATATACGTTGCGGGAGGAATCCGCTGCGGGCGACCGCCGCGGGTGCCGACATCACCGCTTCATAGAAAGAAGAACCATACAATGGCTCCCAAGAAGAAAGTCTCGGCGCTGATCAAGCTCCAGATCCAGGCTGGCAAGGCCAATCCTGCCCCGCCGCTGGGTCCGGCTCTGGGTTCGCATGGCGTGAACATCATGGACTTCTGCAAGCAGTACAATGCGCAGACGCAGGACAAGATGGGTCAGGTCATCCCTGTTGAGATCACCGTTTACGAGGATCGCTCCTTCACCTTCATTCTGAAGACCCCGCCTGCAGCGGCTCTGCTGCTCAAGGCCGCCGGTATCCAGAAGGGCACCGAAAACCCGCTGACCCACAAGGTCGGCTCCGTCACCAAGGCGCAGCTGCGCGAGATCGCCGAGATCAAGATGGCTGATCTGTCCGCCCGCGACGTCGAGGCTGGCATGAAGATCATCGCGGGCACCGCTCGCTCGATGGGCATCACGGTTATCGACTGAGAGGAGAAGGACACATGGTTAAGCGTTCCAAGAAGTACCGCGAAGCGGCTGAGAAGGTCGATCGCAACAACCTTTACACCGCCAACGAGGCTATCGCTCTGCTCAAGTCCATGCCGGCCTACAACTTCGACCAGACCGTCGAAGCCGTGTACCGTCTGAGCGTGGATCCGCGCAAGGCCGACCAGCTGGTCCGTGGCACCGTCAACCTGCCTCACGGCACTGGTAAGACCGCCAAGGTCGCCGTGTTCGCCCGTGGCCCGAAGGCCACCGAGGCTGTCGAGGCCGGCGCCGACATCGTCGGTGACGACGACCTGATCGAGAAGGTTCAGAACGGCTTCCTCGACTTCGACGCCGTCGTGGCCACCCCGGACATGATGGGCAAGGTCGGTCGTCTGGGCCGCGTGCTCGGCCCCCGTGGCCTGATGCCGAACCCGAAGACCGGCACCGTGACCATGGACGTCACCAAGGCCGTCAAGGACATCAAGGGCGGCAAGATCGAGTTCCGCGTGGACAAGAACGGCAACCTGAGCTTCCTCATCGGCAAGCTCTCCTTCGACGAGACCGCTCTGGACGAGAACTTCAAGGCCGTTGCCGACGAAGTCAAGCGTCTGAAGCCGGCCACCGTCAAGGGCCGTTACATCACGAAGGTGACCATCACCTCCACGATGAACCCCGGCGTCCCGGTCGATCCGGTGGCTCTCGCCTGATCAACGCCAATCGGCTCAACCTTCATAGGGGCTTCCCGCACGCGCGGGAAGCCCCTATGTCGTATTTCGATTCCCTACTAGACTCCCCAGTTTCGCTACGCTTGACAGCCAGCGGGGGCAAAGTAAACCGCCCGCCGCTGGCGGGGGCTGTCAGTCTTTGACTGACTGGGGGTGGTTCCTTGCCGCCGCATATACAAAAGCCGCCCGGCACACACATGCGCCGGGCGGCTTTCAGCTACTGTCGCGGTCGCCTGTCAGTAGGCGGCCAGAATATCGACCACGAAGATCAGCGTGGAGTTCGCGGGGATGGAGCCCTGGGCGGTGTCGCCGTAACCCAAGTTCGGCGGAATCACCATTAGCACCTGCGAGCCGACCGTCTGGCCGACCATGGCCTGCTGCCAGCCCTCAATCACCTGATGGTTGCCGCCGCTGTACGTGTCGGCCTCAAGCGTGGTGTTCTTGTCCCATGACGAGTCGAACTGGGTGCCGTCCAACAGCCATCCGGTGTACTTCACCTTGACGGTGTTGTTGTTCGTGACCTCTTTGCCCTTGCCCTTGATCAGCGCCTGCGAGACCAGCTTGCTGCTTCCCTTGTACCCGTTCATGTTAATGGACGGCTTGCCGTTCTTCGCTCGCGTGACCTTCGGCAGATCGGACGGGATGTCGGTGACCTCGTCGCCTGTGGCCTTGGTGAGATCCTTCGACTTGGAAACGTAGGTCAGCGCCATGATGTACGACGTGCCGTTGGAGTTGGAGTCATTGACGCCGTACGCGATCGTCGTGTTGAGCTTGCGGCCCTTCAGCAGCTCATAGTAGGCGTCGCTCACCGTGCCCTTTTCCAGCACCAGGGAGCAATCGGGTGTGTTCTTCTCCCAGCTGCTCGCAAGCTCGGTGCCGTCCTTGACGCTGATGGCGATGCCCTGCGAGCACAGACGGTCGCCATCAGCGATGGTGGCGCCGTTGCCTTCCTGCAGCACGGCATAGCTGTTGTTGTCGACGGTCTTCGGTGCCTTGAAGGAGACCTTCGGTTTCTCGCCCAGCGTACCCGTGGCGGTGATGCCGGCGATCTTCTTCATGTTCTTCAGTGCGCTGGAGTCGGAGGACTGCGAGGAGTCGTCGCCGGATTTCTTTGACGACGAGCCGGAATCGCCGGAGCCGCACGCGGCGAGTGTGACGCACAGGCCGACCGTGCACACGGCCGCGAGTACGCGCTTGAACGTGGATGTCTGTGTCAACTTACGCATGGTCACCACACTAGCGGAAAACCCTGATTTTTCTTTGGAAACGTCTTTTTCGCCAGGGCTTTATGCCCTGCATTGTAGAATGGGTGAGTTATGAAGAAACAGACATCAAAAGAGCGCAAGCGTGACGAGCGAAAGTCCAAGTCGGCCGCCCGTCCGACGCGCCATGCCCGCATCATGCGGGGCGTGGTGACGCCCATCCTTGGTCTTCTGGCTGTGGCATGCATTGGTCTGGGCATTATGAACGCCACATATTGGAAGCCCAGCTCTCAGATCGCGGCCAGTGCCGCGGTGAAGGGGACGCAATATATCGTTACCGATCCCGGCGTGCTGCCGCTGGTGGACAATCAGGTGACGGTTTCCGCCGATGCCGGTTCGTCCGACGGCGAAGTATGCCTTGCTCTGGGGTCGAACAAAGATGTGATCGGTTGGCTCGCCGGGCAGCTATATGTGCGCGTCACCGGCTTGAACGAATGGGCGACGCTCGCGACGACGAAGGTCTCCGCGCAGGGGTCTGCGGCCGATGCGGGCGATGACGCAGTGGCGTTCAAGGACTCCGATATGTGGACTTCCGTGACGTGCGGGACGGGCACCGTGAAAGCGGAGACCAAGGTCGCGTCCGACAGCGGTACCGTAGCCATCATCGACTTGGGCAAGTCCTCGAACGCGACGGTGCGCATGAACTGGGTGCGTCAGACTCTACCTGATTTCGCCATGCCGTTCTATTTCGCCGGAGGACTGCTGGCGCTGCTGGCCGTACTGGCCGCATCTCTGTTCGCCATGCCGCCGCACAAGCGTCGCAAGCGCGTGGTGAGTGGTTCCGCAGCCGAAAAGCAGGCAGAGGAGGTCGCCGTTTCGCAGGCGGTGGCGGGCAGTGTCGCGAGTCTCAAGGCGGCGGTCAGTTTCAAGCCGAAATCCAAGCGCCGCCGTCATGCCGCGCATCGTGGGAAACCCGGTGCGGGCGCGCCGGCAAAGTCGGAAATCTCCCAGCCGAAGGTCGTCGATCCCGGCAGCCGCAACCTTGTCGCCGACCAGCAGAACGTGCAGGCCATGGACCAGCCCGACGATTCGGCGACGTCGGTAATCACCGCCAGCGAGCTGCAGACGTATTTCGCGCGGCTTTCGCAGGAATCCGATGATGACACGAAGGGGAGCTCCAATGAATAAACGCATAACCACCGCCCTGGCGGCGACGATGGTCTGCGCTCTGACGCTCGGCCTTGCAGGCTGCGAGGGGCAGGTGCCACAGACCGTGGCGCCGTCGGTGAAGGACAACGAGATCATCGATGTGACCGTCGCACAGGAGAAGCAGATCCGCGGGAAGATCCTTGACGTGCTGAACCAGGCGAACGAGGCGAAAAGCGCCGACGGGCTCGCCGCGCGCGTGTCCGGCTCGCAACTGGAGATCCGCACCGCCCAATTGAACATTGCGCAATACACGCAGCAGGATGTCACGCCGTTGGCGACTATCCCCAGTGATGTGACGCAGGTGGTCATCCCGACCGACAACGCATGGCCGAGGTATATTTTCACCGTCACCACCACCACCGAGGACCAGCAGGCGAAGCGTCTGCTGGTGATGCGGCAGGAGTCCGCCCGGCAGAACTACAAGCTGTGGGCTGTCGCCCGACTGCTTGAGGACGTGTCACTGCCGGGCTTCGCGCCCGCTAAGCAGGGCAATGTCATGGGCGATGCCAACGACTCCAATCTGGTTATGACCCCCAAGCAGGCGGTGCAGCGATACGCCGATGTGCTGCAGAACAACACGAACAGCAAATACGCGGGAAGCTTCGAGGATGACCAGTTCCGCCAGTCGCTAGTCAAGCAGCAGGAAGAAAGCCAGAAGGGTGTGACCCAGAACAAGGGCACGCAGCAGGAGGTGTTCGCGCCGGTCGTCGACCAGATCGCCGTGATGCGCTCCCCTCGTGGCGGTGACCTGGTCGTCGCGCAGATCAACTCGGAGTGGACACGGTCCATGAGCGAGGGCCGTGAGTCGTTGCCGGGGTCCCCGAACGAGGATGCGCTGTTCAAGATGACGAATCAGAAGGCCACCAGTTCGCTGAAAGCCACTTATGTGAACGTTGTGGCGATATTCGTGCCGCTGGCCGGGTCGGATCAGAAGGTGACCGTGGTGGCGGGCGATCGTCAGGCGGTCAAGGTCGAGGCGCAGTAGACGCCGGACTCGGGCCGGCGTGCGGGCCGGCGCACGGACTTGCCAAGCACCGGAATCGGGTGCTTGCAGCGTAACCGGAGGCGGTGAGACGCCGTGGCCTATATAGTGGTATGCGTCAACGATGTTCGCGACGGAATCGACGGTGGTCGCAGGTATGCGGCCGCGCCGATTTTCGCGCGGCATGGATGTGACGGAACGGCGTGCGGCGCAGACCGCGGGCCGGTATGAGTCGTGAAAACGGAGGCATGATGGCACAGCAGCAGGAGTTTCATCCGGGATTGTCACTCGCGGGCGCGGTGGATCTCGAATCGTTGAAGCATCAGGTGAAGGCGGAGCCGGGGCAGGCCGGGGGAGCGCCGGCCGCGGGCGGCTATGTCATCGACACGACCGAGAACACGTTCCAGGCGATGGTGCAGACCTCCGCCACGTTCCCGATCCTGCTGCTGCTGTGGATCCCGACCGATGACCGTCTGTTCCCGATGGCCCGTACGCTCGGCGACGCGGTGAACAAGCTCAAGGGGCAGATTCAGCTGTCCCGCATCGACATCGCAAGCTACCCATCGATCGCGCAGGCGTTCCAGGTGCAGGGCGCACCGGCGCTGTTCGCGCTGATCGGTGGCCGCCCGATGCCGATTCTTCAGGGGCTGCCGGGCGATGACGAGCTGAAGCAGATCGTCGATCAGGTCATCCCCAAGCTAATTTCGGTGGCCGCGCAGTCCGGCGTGAACGGTACTGCGCCGTATTCCGGCGACCCGGACTCGGCCGACGGTGACGGTGCTGGTACCGGTGACGGCGCAGGTGCGGCGGCTGGTGCCGACGTGGTGCCGCCCGAGCATCAGGAAGCGCACCAGCTTGCGGCGCAGGGCGATTACGCCGGCGCCGTGCAGATGATCCGCAAGGACAACCCGTTCCCCGGTGTCTGCCTACGAGCAGGTGTTGCAGGCGAACCCCAATGACACGCTCGCCGCGCGGGAGCGCGCGAAGGCGCTGCTGTTGGCGCGTTCGGCGACCGCTGACGTGCGCGAGGTACGCAAGGCCGCCGCAGATCGTCCCGATGACGTCGAAGCGCAGCTGGCCGTGGCGGATGTGGACATGATCGGCGGCCAGATCGAGGACGCCTTCTCCCGTCTGCTGGATTATCTGGCGGACGGTCACACCGATCAGGTCGAGCCGGTACGCGAGCGTCTGCTGGAGTACTTCATGATTCCCGAGGCGACCGATGAGCGCGTCAAGCGTGCCCGTCGCCGCCTTGCCACGCTGATGTACTGAGCGCCATCGCGCCGAAATATGTCATTATGCTGAAACCGCCGCGGTGCCAATTCTTGCATCGTGGCGGTTTCAGCGGTTTTGGGCCTGTGGTCTACGCCTTATAGTCCCATGCGGTTACGGCCGAACTGGGTTTGGAATCGGGGCCCGTCCCGGTGCAGCTCGGCGTCGAAGTCCGCGGCCCACTGCGAGAACGGCCGCGAAGCCAGTCCGTCGTTGCTGAACCGCGCCTGATCGGTGATCTCCGTCACGCAGAACGATGGAATCTGCAGATTGGTCACGGGTCCGCTACGCTCCGCCTCGGCGACGACCAGCGGGGCGTTCGCGCCGCCAAATATGTCGAGGCTCCATCCATCCTCGCCGATCCATGCGGAGAACCGGTTCTTGATAATCGGACGGCCTCCGCGCATCACCAGTTCCGCGGCTATGCGGGCGTCGATCTCCCGTTCGGCCTCATAACGGGTGCCGCCCACCGACGGCCCCTTGACGGTGACGAACGCCTCGGTGAACCGGTCTCGGTATTGCCTCAGTACGGCTATCGGATCGGTGTCGGCGTTCATATCGATGCGCACCCCGTGTGTCTGTAGCCGCACTCGCAACGCGTAATTACCGTCGTGCACATAATAGCTCTGCACGATCAGCATCGGCTCGCCGTCATCCAGTTCCGGCGGCAGCGCCCTGCAGAAGAACCGACGTTCATATTCGAAATCGTTCATGGCGATGTCCATACCACTCCAGTGTAGTCGGTGCGGGAGCGCGTAAACCCGGGAATTCCGCGAAATTGTCGACATGTTGGGAGTGGGATGGTGTACAGTAATACAGTTGCTTGCCGCAAGGCGAGCGATGTCTCGGGTTCGTAGCTCAGTGGATAGAGCGTCTGTCTCCGGAACAGAAGGTCGAGGGTTCGAATCCCTTCGAGCCCACCAGCAAAGGTTCCATACCATCGGCATGGAGCCTTTTTTCGTGGTCTATCTGCGTTTCGAGGGGGTGATTCGGGATGCGCCGGACATCTATCTACGTTTCGAGGGGTTGATAGCCAAGTATAAACGCTACGGGAACCGCATGATTCCAGCAAGAAACAGGTCGGAATACTCCGCATATCGTGTTCTGGCAACCCCTTGAAACGCAGATAGATGTCCCCAGACTGCAAAATCACCCCCTCGAAACGCAGATAGGAGATGTTGCGGCGAAAGCCGGTCGCGGCGGTTGTCTCCGCCTCGCGACCGGTCAGCTCTTCTTGGGGGCGGTGGTGCTTTCGCGGACGACCAGGCGTGTGGGCAGGATCAGGTAGTGGTCGGCGACGGAGCCTGCACGCGCGTCGAGAATCATGTCCACGGCCTTGCGGGCGATCATGTCGAACGGCTGGCTGATGGTGGTGAGCGCCGGGTACAGGTATTGTGCCGGGTACACGTTGTCGAAGCCGACGACCGACAGGTCAGCGGGCAGGGACAAGCCGCGTTGGCGGGCAGCGCGGTACACGTTGAGCGCCGTGACGTCGTTGCATGCGAAGATCGCAGTCGGCCGTTTGGCGGCGGGCAGGTCGAGCAGTTGGCATGCGCACTCATAGCCGCGTTCCGGCATGTAGTCGCCGTAGGCGACCAGCTCGGGATCCAGCTGGATCCCGGCGCGACGCAGCGCGGTGGCGTAGCCACTGTAGCGGGCCTGAGCGGATTCTGCGTTCTGCGGGCCGGTGATGATGCCGATGCGCTGATGGCCGAGTTTGATGAGGTGCTCGGTGGCGATCAGCCCGCCGGTCCAGTTGTCGATGCCCACGCCGAGCGTGTCCTGCGACCCTTCGCCGATGGAGTCGATAATGACGAAGGGAATGTTGCGCGAACGCAATAGTGTTTTTTCGCGTTCGGTCGCGTTGGACAGCAGCAAAATGACGCCGAGGGGATTGCGGTTGAGGATTTCCCGGAAGCTTTCCTCGCTGCGCTTGCCCCGCCCGGTCTGCGTGATGGTGATGCCGATGGGCATCGATTTTACATATTCGGAGGTCTCCGCGATCATCGCGTTGATACCGTTCGCCATGACCTCGGTGAGCACGAGCTCGATGGTCTGTGATGTCTTCGTGGTGACGAGAGACTTGGAGTACCCGGATTCCTCCATGATTTTCTCGATGCGCGCCCTTGTGGAGCTGGATACGCCCTCTCGCCCGTTGATGACCTTTGATACGGTCGCGGTGGAGACTCCGGCAAGCTTCGCTATCTCACTGACCCGCGGTTTTTTCATATCGCCTGCCATCGGTTGCTCCGTTTCTCCCGTACTTCATTGTGGGTGTGTCTGCGTTCGTTGCAGACGCACTTCACACTATAGTAAAGCGTTTCGAGATAGATGAAAGAAAATTTCTAGAATAAGATGGTGATCTTTCTAAGAAATATGTATGATGGGAACGAAACACAATACATCGAGAACCATTGAGGCGAAGGAGCCAACATGAGCACCATCATCGGAGTCAAAACCTACGACCTGCGTTTCCCTACGTCCAGCACGTTGTCGGACTCGGACGCGATGAACAAGGACCCCGATTATCCTCGGCATACGTCGTCATCACCACCGACGCGGATGACGGCCTGAGCGGCGGCGGCTTCGTCTTCACTGTCGGCCGTGGCAACGACGTGGTCGTGGCTGGCATCGACTCGCTCTCCCGCATGCTCGTCGGCCGCAACGTCGAGAACCTGCTCGACGACATGCGCGCCGCATGGGACATGTTCGTCCACGACTCTCAGCTGCGCTGGCTCGGCCCGGAGGAGGGCGTCGAGCACATGGCCATCGGCGCCGTGCTCAGCGCGCCATCGACCCGATCGCGGCCGCCACCGGCGAGCAGATGCAGAACCGCATCATGTACAAGCAGTATCTGCAGGCGGGCAGCTTCAAGGTCATGCAGATCGACGCCACGCGCGTCGCCGGGCCGCAGGAGATCGTGCTCGAATACCTGCTCGCCAACAAGTTCGGCGTGCGCGTGTGCCCCCACGCCGGCGGTGTCGGCCTGTGCGAGGCGGTGCGCCACTTCGCCATGTTCGATTACCTGGCGGTCAGTGGACAATGGGATGATCGCGTCACCGAATATGTGGACAACCAGCACGAATACTTCGTGCATCCCACTGAGATCGTCAATGGTCGTTACAAGGCCCCGACCGCTCCGGGCTCGGGCGTCGACATGAAACTCGAAGCCGCCGAACGGTACCTGTACAAGGGCTGATCGCAGCGCCGCGGTGCCGCGGCTCGCACGGACACGAACGCAACAAAGGACACTGAAACATCATGGATTTGCATCTGGAAGGCAAGGTCGTCATCCTCACCGGCGGTTTCAAGGGCATCGGCAAGGGCATCGCCCTGCGACTGGCCAAGGAGGGGGCCATCGTGGCGGTTATCAACCGCGACGACGGCGCCGCCGAGCAGTTCGACGCCGAAATGAAGGCCATCACCGACAACTACCGCACGTATCTGATGGACCTCAACGACACCGACGACATCGCGCCGATCGTCGAGGATGTGGTGAAGACCTACGGCCATATCGACGGTCTGGTCAACAACGCGGACCGCAACGACAACCTCGACCTCGACCACACCTCGTGGCGCGAATTCGAGCAGTCGCTGCACGGCAACCTCACGCACTATTACGAGCTCGCCCACCGCTGCGCCCCGTACCTGCGCGAATCGAAGGGCGCGATCGTCGACATCTCGTCCAAGACCGCGCTGACCGGCCAGGGCAAGACCAGCGCCTACGCCGCCAACTTGCTCGTGTTCGACGCCTCCAAGGGCGTCCACTTCCACGACGAGGTCTTCAAGGACACCGTCTACTTCATGAACAACGTGTTCTGCAACACCTCCACCACGCCGACGCAGTGGTACCGCAAGACCGACGCGCTCGCCAAGGCCGCGTTCTCGAACAACGACTACTACGAGGCCGGCGGCAAGGCTTCGGACACTCAGCCTGAGGACAAGCGTGGTCTGGAAGTCGACCCGAAGTTCGTCGGCTTCTCCGGCGGCTCCGACACCCCGGCCGGCAAGCTCGCCGGCATGGCGCCGAAGCCAAGGCCAACCTCGACAAGGCATACACCTCCTCCAAGCTGCGCGTGGGCCTCGACTCCGTCAAGGCCGGCGTGCAGTGGGCGCCGACGATGAGCGAGATCCAGGTGCACAACGGCTCCGGTTCTGCCTCCTCGCACAAGCCGGCTGTCGCCGTCGTCAACAGCAACTTCAACAAGCAGGCTCCTGAGACGCTGCCCGAGTACACCGTCACGCTGGACGGTGACAAGCTGCAGTCCATCCGCTGGATCGGCTCCGAAGGCAACGTGCTGAGCAGCCTCGACGAGGGAGACTACACGGTGAGCGGCGAGGGTGACAAGGTCACGGTGAAGATCGCCGCCGACTTCCTCAAGGGCAAGGACGCGGGCAACTACGGTCTGCAGTTCGAGTTTGCGTCCGTCGCCCCCCGCAAGGTGTCGCTGAACGTGACCGACGAGGCAGTCGAGCCAAGCAAGCCGACGACTCCGGCCAAGCCGGGCGCTAACGAGCAGCCGAAGACCGAAGGCGTCGCGAAGACCGGTTCGTCCGTGCCCGCCGTCGCCGCCGGCACCACGATGATCGTCCGCAAGCGTGCCACTCGCTGAATGACACGCCGTAAAGGCCGGGGCCGGTAACTATGTGCCGGCTCCGGCCTTTGCCGGTACGATGGATATAATGGATGTCTTGCCGTTGCGATAACGCCGCGGCAGACAAAATAGAAGAAACGTTCCAGAGCACAGAAAGGAACATTGATGTCAACTTCTGGCCGTTTTACGATTCCGAGTGAATCGAACTTCGCGGAGAAGACCGCGGAACTGGCCCGGTTGTGGGGTGCCGACGCGGTTCGCAATTCGGATGGCACGCAGTTGGACGACGAGGTCGTGGCGCTGGGTATGAAGGTCTACACGGCCTACTTCCCGACCCGCGCGCACAACGAGTGGATCACGCTGCACATGGACGAGACCCCGCAGGTGTACCTGCTGTCGAAGCGTGCGCTGGCGGAGAGCGACACGGTGGACGTGTCTCTGATGGACGGTTTCTTCGAGGAGCAGCTCAAGCCGAACTTCGACGCCGACCCGCACAAGTACTGGGAAGTCGTGGACCGTTCGACGGGCGCCGTGGTGCCGACCGAGCAGTGGACCGTGGACGCCGAAGCGGGCGTAGTGCACGTCTTCGGCGCGGAACTGATGCACGAGTACACGGTCTCGTTCCTCGCGTACATCATCTGGGATCCGGTCGAGATGTACAACCACCTGACGAACGGGTGGGGCGACAAGGAGCACGAGATTCCGTTCGATATCTACCACCCGGCGACGCGCAAGTTCGTGTTCGACACGTTCGAGCAGTGGCTCAAGGACAACCCGCAGGTGGATGTCGTGCGTTTCACGACGTTCTTCTACCAGTTCACGCTGCTGTTCGACCAGAAGCAGCGCGAGAAGGTCGTGGACTGGTTCGGATGCGCCTGCACCGTGAGCCCGGCCGCGCTCGACGACTTCGAGAAGGAGTACGGCTACCGCCTGCGTCCCGAAGACTTCGTAGATGGCGGCGCCTATAACTCCGCGTGGCGCGTGCCGCGCAAGCCGCAGCGCGACTGGATCGACTTCCTGAGCCATTTCGTACGCGCGAACGTGAAGAAACTCGCATCGCTGTCGCACGAGGCCGGCAAGGAAGCGATGATGTTCCTGGGTGACCAGTGGATCGGTACCGAGCCGTACAAGGATGGTTTCGAGGATCTGGGCCTGGATGCTGTCGTCGGTTCGATCGGTGACGGCACCACGACCCGCATGATCGCGGACATCCCGGGCGTGAAGTACACGGAGGGTCGTTTCCTGCCGTACTTCTTCCCCGACACGTTCTACGAGGGCAACGACCCGAGCATCGAAGGTCTCGACAACTGGCGTAAAGCGCGTCGTGCCATCCTGCGTTCCCCGATCGCCCGCATGGGCTACGGCGGATACCTGTCGCTGGCCGCGAAGTTCCCGAAGTTCGTGGACGCGGTGGAGCACATCTCGGATGAGTTCCGCGACATCCACGACCGCACCGACGGCGAGGCGGCCCGCGGCGTGCTCAACGTGGCGATCCTGAACTGCTGGGGCAAGATGCGTTCGTGGATGGCCTACACGGTCGCCCACGCGCTGCCGAACAAGCAGACGTATTCGTATTACGGCATTCTGGAGTCGCTGTCGGGCATGCGCGTGAACGTGCGGTTCATCAGCTTCGATGACGTGCTGGAGCATGGCGTCGCCGACGACATCGACGTGATCATCAACGGTGGCCCGGTCGACACCGCGTTCTCCGGTGGCTCGGTGTGGGCCGAGGAGCCGCGCCTTGCGGCGACGCTGCGTGCCTGGGTGCACGGCGGCGGCGCCCTGATTGGCGTGGGCCAGCCGAGCGCCCAGCAGTTCCAGGGTCGTTTCTTCCAGCTGGCCGATGTGCTGGGTGTGGACGAGGAGCGTCACCAGACGCTGTCGGTGGACAAGTACTTCCCGGCCGTCACGCCGGAGCACTTCATCACCGCCGACGTGCATCTGGGCGAAGGTGTGCTGCAGGGCTTCCTCGACGCCGGATACCGCAAGCCCCTGTCGGGCTGCGGCGGCGGTCAGGCGATCGGCGAGCTTGGCGGCATCGACTTCGGCGAGCCGATCGCGAACACGTTCCCGGTCAACGAGGACGTGACGCTGCTGCGTGCCGACGGCGGTCAGGTGCAGCTCGCGGTCAACGAGTATGGCAAGGGCCGCGGCGTATACGTCTCCGGTCTGCCCTACTCGGCCGCGAACGCCCGTCTGCTGGAGCGTGCCCTGTTCTGGGCCTCCCACAACGAGGGCAAGTATGCGGCATACAGCTCGTCGAACCCCGAGTGCGAGGTCGCGGTGTTCGACAAGTCGGGTTGCTACTGCGTTGTCAACAACACGGATCGCGCGCAGTCCACGTATGTGGAGCGCGGCGACGGTCGCATCGAGCGCATCGAACTGGCGCCCAGCGGTATCGCCTGGCGCACCATCTGATCCGGTCGCATCATTGCTCCGGATCGGCGTGAACGAGTGAATATCGGGGTCATCGTCGCCTACTCCTTCGACGATGACCCCGATTTTTCATGCCGCCTGTCCATTGTGCGTACATGTACGCATCACCGGATGGGCGGCATAGGTATATTTATTACACGGTAAGCGTGCACAAGCGCGTCGCAACGCAGACAATAATCGCGGATACCCGCGGGGAATGAGGAGTCATGAGCGAGAAGATGGAAGCGGTCGCCACGTCGGAGGCACCTGTGGCGCTGGGCGCGTACAGCCAGGCGGTAAAGGCCAACGGGTTCGTGTTCGTGTCCGGCCAGCTGGGCATCGACCCCACGACCGGCGAACTGGCCGGAGACACCGCCGGTGAGCAGACCGCCCAGGCGCTGAAGAACATCAAGCAGATTCTCGACACGGCCGGCACCGGCATCGAGCACGTCGTGCGCGCGACGATCTACATGAAGAACGTCGAAGACTTCAAGGAAGTCGATGCCCGGTACGCCGACGTGTTCATCGGCTCCGTCAAGCCCGCCCGCGTTGCCATCGGCGGCAACGACATCCCCAAGGGCGCCCTCGTCGAGATCGACGCCATCGCAGTTCTGTGACGGTTCGCGGGGAATCCGAACAGTAACCCGCCTTCAACCAAAGCCGTAGCAGTGAGCCTCCACCAGATGCATGATGGAGGCTCACTGCTGTGAGTCGTATTGCATAACCATGTTGCGCCGATGCTGATGGTTCCGTCGGATGTGGCGTATATGAAGGTGATTTGCGTCCGTAAGTGCGCGCCGAAACGACGACCGTGCGCACT